>OGNP01000042.1_pt1 | contig 77674 bp, 72 predicted proteins | sample 1573531 | NCBI WGS metagenome assembly OGNP01 (sample SAMEA2581984, study PRJEB24529) | metagenome | biome: Human gut stool | place: China | collected 2011 | reverse complement strand
TTTCGGATGATGAGATGATTGCTGGGTGTACGGATAGGATTGGGAATGGGGATGGATATATCATTGAGGATTGGTGTTGGAGGAGTATGAGAATAGTAAATAAAAAGTAAGACTGTACCAGTGATAAATCTACGGTTAGCGTTTTTTAATTTTAGAGATTGAATTATTACAGAAATAAAAGTGCACAAGTATGATTTAGAAAAATTTAAAAATGAATGAGAGTACTTCCTTCATATTTAAGAATGGAAGAATTATTATCATATAACAAATCTTTAAGAAATGCATATGATAACTTAAAAAAGATAGAAATAAGTTGAATAAAGAAATAGAAAAGAATAAAACAGAGATAATTCAATTAAAGGAATTGATTAAAACACTTGAGGATGATAATAAGAAATTAAGAGAATAGCAATATTGATTGATAAACTGATTATAATATGTTATCATTTAAGTAAGTCGGATTGTGAAAATAATTGTTTGGATTAATTCAAAGATACATAGGTTAAGGAGTAATGCACTATGGGTAAGGTTGGGTTAATTCAAGTTGTAAAACGAAGTCCCCTTGGGGACTGGGATATTTGATGGGAGAGAGGTTGATGAGGCCTCTCTTAAAGTGTTGTTTATGTGATAAAAGTATGTTTATATGTACTAGTACAAGTATTGGAGAAAATATATGGAAAAAAATAATGAAAAGTTCTATGAAATAGAATGCAGAGATATATGTAATTTAAGAGAATACAAATTACTAAAAAAAGATGTTCGAAATTTATGTTCACATTTAAATAAAGATGAATTAAAGCTTGAAGCAGAATGCAAAAAAAATCAAGCACAAGATGGAATTAATAAAAATTCAAGTATATTTTATCCTGTAGTTCTTTCATGGATATATGCTATAGTAGGCTTTGCAGGTGGAAGTTTTTATTCCGATTCGGATGGTTTAGAGTGGTTATTAGTAGCCTTCTTTGTTACATTTATTTTATGCGCAATTGTTGCAGTAATGTTGGTTAAAAGATCACAAAAAATATATGAAAAATATAGACAGCAAGAGTTATTTTACTATAATATTTGCAAAATTATTGATGAAATATAATTTAAATATTGTATGAAAAATGTTAAACTTGAGTGAAAATTTTTAGTGAAAATATAAGTGGAGACCAGCTATGAAAAGTCAACCATAAATTAGCAAAAAATTTCTTTTTCATATCGGTGGTAAAAAAGGATAACTTTAATAGAGCTCCCTTAGGGTGCTTTTTCAAAATCTATCGATATTGGTATACAGACCTCTTATTCGAGGTTAAATTCTACTTTGTCAGAGAGCATCTTCCAGATGACTCTGACAAGCTTGCCGGCACAGTGACAAAGTGCATTGTAGTGAGACCGGCCTTCAGCCCTCTTGGCATCATAATAAGCCTTGAAGGTTGCGTTGTTTCTGACAACGTTCCAAGCTGCATTTACAAGGGCATATCGTAAAACACGAAAGCCACGTTTGGACATCCTTGTTGTCTTAGCCTGAAAGTTACCAGACTGATAAACAGAAGGATCCAGACCTGCAAAAGCAAGCAGCTTGTTTGGATTGGAGAAACGGTGAATATCACCTATTTCACCAAGAATCATTCCACCATTGATATAACCGATACCAGGAATGGTCATGATGACAGAATCGTTGAATTTCATGATATCCGTCATCTCAGCTTCAATCTTTTCTAATTGGCTATCCAGTAACTTGATTTGTTGAATGGTTTGAGTTATCTGAATAGATATAGCGCTGTCGTTAGCACCGACAGACTTCTGTGCGAGAACTCTTAATTCTTTGGCCTGCTCTTTAGTAAAGTGTCCGTGCGAGTTCACTTTGAGCAGATTTGCCAGATGAGTCATATGCATGGAAGCAATCTCTTTTGGAGAAGGTGCTTCTTTTAAAAGAGCATAGACAGCATTCTGATGCAGACCGGATTTAAAAAAGTATTGAATTTCCGGGAAAACCTGATCAACATAGGTTGTCAGTTGGATTTTCAATCGGGTGCGTTGTTTTATGGTTTTCTGACGAAAACGCCCCAAGGCCTTAAGATCCATCATATCAAGATCATAAAAACTGACGAATCTGAGGTCATGCTGCATCATAAGAGTTTTAGCAATCACATATGTGTCGACCTTATCTGTCTTAGTTTTGCGAATGTTGTTTTTACGCATCTGACAGGTTTTGATGGGGTTCAACACACACACTTGGTAAAACTCAGCAACAAGGTATCGAACAAGGTTGTCACCGTAGTGTGCCGTTGACTCAAGACCGATGATGATGCTGTTCTTGTCGAATGAGTCGAGCTTAGAGACCAGCAGTTGGAAGCCATCAGCGTCGTTTGTGAATTTGAACGGCTCAAGAATTATTTCACCGTCGGAAGAAATCGCAGCGGCGAAATGGTTGAGTTTGGCAATATCAATGCCTACATAAATTTTCATGAGGTTGTATCTCCCTTTCCTAAAGTCTGATACCATGATGTCCACCATCGATTATCATCGTAGACTTGATAGAAATAAGTACTCTGAGTGAAAACACTCCGGAAACATCCAGCTGATAAACAATTCAGATAAAGGTAGCGGCAATACACTCCAGTTGAGTAGTCAAGCTACAGGAAAAAATCAAAAGTCCATAGTATCTGAATTGTATTGAACCACGATATTAAAAGAAAGGAAACGTGTGATAATTAACTTCCTAATTATCATACAAGTTACATTTGAAATCACTAATACTGCCACACCTGATTTTATAAAAAGTCTTATAGAGTCATTTAATCAGCAGAACTTGATCCGCACGATAAAAATACAATCTTTTTATTCTGTGGAAGAAAGAATGACAGGATAAAAGCACTTATATGGGAAGGTGACAGATTTCTGCTTTTAAACTTTGCATAGGGGTTGACTTTGAAGAAAAATTGCATATAATAAGAACAACATCAAAAAACTGATTGCAGTTTTTGCATGGGGCGACGTTACGACGGCGTCCTAGTTTTTATACAGAAAATTTTGTCACAGAGATGTAACTTTTGGTGATAAGATGTCTGCCCGCTGGTACACTGTGTAGAATCCCTACATGGAACGCTGGTGGGCTTTTTTGTTCCCATCTACATGAATCACAGACATCACCCAGAAGTGAGCTGAAGTGTAGCTGTGGCTTAGGAGAAAGCATAATAGAGACTATGAGCCCGGAATTTGTAGGATTCCTTGGAGATGCATACCGAAGCCTGAAATATACAAATCATTAAGAAAGGTCTTGAAATAAAACTGGAATTGAGTATTCTTAAAAATGGAAAAAATGATATTTAGGGCTTGACGGGGACAAAGTCCCTATGTGCTATACTCGGTTTCAGAAAGGAGGTCGAATGTTATGAGACCAAAAGAAATACAAGAAAGATTAGGCATTGATGCAGAGCGGATAAAATTCTTTAAGCGTGAGGGCATCTTCAAACCAGAACATCCACCGGTGGGAAACAAAGCAACGGATTATACGGAAGCAGATTTCAAAAATCTGCAGAGGATTGTTGTCCTTACAAAATCCGGTTTAACCTGTGGAGATATAAAAAGACTTCAAGCAGGAGAAATTGATCTTGAACAGGTAATTCGTGAACGGAAGCAGTATATCAATGATGAACTTGAACGAAAGCAGAATGCCTTAAAAATGCTGGATAACCTTTTGTATGACAGCGCAGAATTTGAAACTTTCCAGACGCAGCATTATTGGGACATCATCAGCGAAAAAGAAGCGGCAGGCGAGGAATTTATCGACATCGAGGATATGTATGGGTATCGAATGGTTTCTCTGGAAAGAGCGGTTAAATGTCCTCATTGCGGTCATGAAGAAAATGTTGACCTTGAGGACTTCATGTATGATGAAAGCTCTTACGAAAAAGAAAATGGTATGGGATCAGATCTTGTGTACAGCTTTAATTCTGAAAATTGCTATGAATGTCCAGAATGTGGTCACACATTAAAAATCGAAGGCTGGATTCGGGAATACCCAATGGGAGCGTATGATTCGGAAGATATAAAAGTAGAGGATTGTGGGGGTGATGAAGATGACGAGTGAGGAAAGAGAACTGCTGAAAAGAATGGATGCCGGAGAACTGGACGGCATGGTTGGGAACATGTTTCAGACAGATAGTGGTTCAACTGTCTGGACGATAATTAAAAATGGAATTCCCGTCAGATTTAAGAAAGGACCTGGAGGCAAGTTTTTCAACGGAAAGGAAAATGAACGATACGAGGGAGTTCTTCATACACTTGCAAAATGGATGAATGATGAAGAGCGATTGGACTTCTTGAGAAAATTCGGATGGCTTATCCATGATGCAGCAGTAAATGCTTACAGCGCAAAGTTTAAGCCGAAAAAGTAATTAAATGACTGCCCGCTGGCGCACTGTGTAAATCTTACATAGTACGCTGGTGGGCTTCTTTTTTGCCCTGACCTGCATGAACCACATACAGCACCCCGGTTTGAGCCGAAGTGTTGTTTAGCACATTAAATGTCACTTTAATTGTACCTGATTATGCAGATTAAAAATTCCTCATCCAAATAAAGTGAATATGAAAGCAGCAGTAATGCATACGATGAAGCTATGAATGAAGTTGCGGTAACCATTGAAGAGAATTCACCAAAAGGCCAGTTATTAGTATGCTGCAAATATTTTGAGTGTTATAAATATGATATATCCGATGTAGTATCAATTAATGTTGATACAGCTTCTTTCCGCTCTGTGATATTCACGGAAGGCCATGGAACTATCCGTGTTGGAGAGGATGTTAAGTCATATAAAGCGGGTGATAGTTTCTATATAACCGCAGGCAATAAAACTGTGAAAATAGAGGGAACCGGGGTTGCTATTGTTACCAAGGTCTGATTGAGATGTAAGTATGCATTTGCAGAGTCTTAGTTTTGATGAGGACACAAAATAATGCGTGATTTTTTAATTTGATATATGTGAAGATGACCTCCGTTGGTGAAGCATTTGCTTTGCTGATGGAGGTTTTTTGATATTCTGGAATGTGGTTTGTGATTGGAGCAGAGTATTCGGGTGGAGAATTCGGGTGGAGAATATATTGATTGATAAACTGATTATGATATGTTATCATTTAAGTAAGTCGGATTGTGAAAATAGTTGTTTGGATTAATTCAAAGATACATAGGTTAAGGAGTAATGTACTATGGGTAAGGTTGGGTTAATTCAAGTTGTAAAACGAAGTCCCCTTGGGGACTGGGATATTTGATGGGAGAGAGGTTGATGAGGCCTCTCTTAAAGTGTTGGGTATGAAAAATTGTTGTTATAAAGAGAAAGTTAAATTATATATCGAATAATGATATAAAATGTAGACTTGTTAGAAGTGGCAAGTAATTTTAAAAATTTTGCATTTTAAATTTGAAAAATGAAATTGAAATATTTAAATAAATTATACGATAGGAAGGCGACTGTTATGAATAAGAATTTAGAGAATATGCATATAAATAGAATAATATATCATAAAATATATAAAAGAAAACAAAAAGATATTTTTATTAATCCACAGTTTAGTACTGGGTGTGCAATTTTACAAAAAGATGGATTAGACACGATTAGAACAAGAATTATAGATGCTGTAGGAAGTTCATCTCATGCTATTGAAATGCAAATTTGTAATTATGGAGAAGAAAGTGCTTGCAAATTATTAATTGATTATTATAATTCTGATAAAAGTGAAAAAGATTTTATAGAAATTAGTAAGAGAATGGCTTTGTATTTAACAATGGCTCAAAATAGTTTACGATATCCAGGAGGAGTTTTATTAGTTGTTGAAGGTACTATTCAAAATGATTGCAGGGACTTTATTGTTATAATGAAGGCTGAAAGTCAACAAGCTTTTAATATTCCATCAAGTAATAGTGGATCGATGGATTTTATTCAAAATCTTATATTAAGTCCAACTCAAAAATTATATAAGTTAGGTATGTTTGTTTTGAAAAATAAGCAGAAGATAAATAAGGATGCTTTTGATTGTATAATATTTGATACAAATACAGAAACAAGTAGATCATCTGGATTTTCAGAGTATTTTTATAAAAATTTTTTGGGATTAGATTATAAACAAAATAGTAATATTCAAACAAAGGAATTTTTCTTCAAAACAAAAGAATTTATTAACAATCAATTAAGTTTGAAAGATGAGGATAAGATAAAATTGTTAACTGATCTTCATAGTTATGTAAATAATAATGTAGAAACAACATTAAATTGCAAAACTTTTGCGGAAAGATATATAATAGACCCTTCAATGAGAGATAATTATTATAAATCATGTGAAAGTAAAGGTTTGGCTTTGACAAGTATACATAAGGATTTATCTTTATTAGCAAAAAAAATTAAGACAAGGAGTGTTTTTTTAGATAATAATATTGAGATTAAGGTACCATCAGAACAGTTCTCATCTCTATTAAATATTAAAGAAGATGATGGAAATACTATTATTACAGTTAAAGGAAAGGCTATAAAAGAGAAATGATTCTTGAAAAACAATTTATTGAACGATATAGACAAGAGAAAGATATGTATATGGAATGGGGAACATATGTATGTAATTATATTGTTAAAAAAATCAAGGAAAAATATAAGAAAGAATATTATAAAATTATAAAAATAAAACCTGAACCTCGATTAAAAGAAGAGGATTCAATAATAGAGAAAGCTTATTACAGAGGTAAAAATTATAAAGATCCTTATTTAGAAATAACAGATAAAATTGGAGTTAGATTTGTTGTAATGATAGAGGATCAGATTGAAGAAATTAGTAATATTATAATGGAAAATAAAGAATGGGATGCAATAATTGATAAAGATTATCGCGATATAATTGAAAAAAATCCAGAATTTTTTGAATATGAATCAAAACATTTTATTATCAGAAATAAAATGTCAATGAAAGTTAATAATAAAACTATTAATTCTAATACACCATGTGAAGTACAAATTAGAACTTTGGCGCAACATGCATATGCGGAAATCTCTCATGATTTAGTTTATAAGAAAAAAGAAGAACTACCATCGACTGCAAAGAGAATGTTAGCAAGAAGTGTTGCTTTTAATGAAGCTGTTGATAATGAGTATAAGGGTATATATGAAGTGGTAAATAAGAAAAAGCAATCATATAAATTGTATGTAAATATAATAAACAAAAATTATGAAAATAAATTTAGTGAAGGAAAGCTAAGTGAAACTATTTTTGAAGAGTTTAAAGACTTGATTGAAAAAGATGGGCAAGAAAATATACAAGAATATATAAATAATCATAAAAATTTATATAAAATGATTATGCAAAATGTAGAAAAAAGTATTATATTTAAAGAAGTGATAATAATATTAATTTATTATTTAGTTAGCAATCATTCTTCTGAGTTATTGGAAAGATGGGATTATGATGAAGAAGTATTAAAAGCTATATATACGGATTTGGGGAAATCATATGATAATTATTAGGTTATAATATCAGATTGTAGACAAAATACAAAGAGAAAACCGCGGGTTTTTCGTAAGCGCTATATAGCTTACAATTAGAAGGGACGATGGATGAAGATATGATAGATGAAAATAAATCAATCCAAGAAGTGGAAAAAGTTCTGTCATCATATAGCCTCTTTTCAATTCCAACAGGAGAGTTCGACAAATGCGTCGACCATGTGATTCATTTAATCAAAGATGCCGCATTACTTTACAAAAATGGATCTTATTCTACAGCTGTATTTCTATCAGTCACGATTATTGAAGAAGTTGCCAAGATTAATATTGGACTCTTTACACGGCTTGATCCGGAAGGAAATCTGAAAAAAGGAAAAGACAAACTTCATAATCATAAGGCTAAGCATGCCATCGGTAGTAATTTCACAATTAGTATGGGCGAGCGCCTTCAAAAGGCTATTGGACAGGAAGAAATGGAGAAAATAATCAATCTAGCCTATAGTGGCGGACTGATTGATTATCGAGAGGGGGCACTTTACTGTGATCGTGCCAATGACCATATTCAAGTACCATCAGATGTGATAGATGAAAAAACATCACGAAATCTGCTGCTATTTGCCATAGAATCTTTTGATGATAATTTAGTTGGATGGGATCACTATTCGATTCAGAGATCTTATGAAACAGACAAATTATTTTGTGAGATCGCTGGAATAGAATATGAAGAACCAAGTTATATCAGAAAAAAGAAAGAGGGATTTTCTCCTTTGGAAAGGAGCAGTGTTTCATGAAGAAAAGGAATATCACTGTACTGGGTGCTGTATCCATTACAATTATTCTCATTCTACTTATCGGGAAATTGATATGTATGGTTAATTCAATCAATGCCAATACTGATTTTACAGTAGAATCTTTGCGCTGGACGATGATTGGTGCAATAGGAAGCTGGGCTGGATCGGTGTTTGGAGCAATTGCTCTGGTGATTTCTATTATGGCATTGGCACTTCCGCAGAAGGTAAAAATTAAAGTAGAGGTATCCACAGGTTTCTTCCTAAGTCAATTACCTAGTATAGATCGGGTTGATGCCTATATCATCATGGTGAAAAACATTAGTATGAAACCCGTCACGGTAAAGAATGTGTATCTTCATTTTGGTGATAAGAAGCAAGGCGACATTTTTGTTGGTGCATTAAATCTTGATTCTGTATTGCAGTCTTTTACTCCCAAATTTCCTGTACGACTTGATCAAGGTGAAAGCTTTGAATACTATCTATTACGAGATAAACTTAATACTGCATTGGAACATTACGAAGAAAAGACACCGCTTTCAACCCCATTCAGTATTCGAGTCGATGAAGTAACAACAGGAACTAAGTATTATAAGACAAAATGGACTTTGAATAATTTTCTTCATAAGGAATGATTTTGCTTATTCTGAGAATAAAAGAATCAATCCTTATCTAGTATATTATAGGAGCTACTAATCATTATAGAGATTTTTATACTTTAATGGTAAAAATAGAACAATATATTGATTATACTAAAAATTGGAATATTGATTCGAAAAGGAAACAATTAGAGACGTCCGATAAAATGTTTAATTATAAGAAATGTCGATGTTTAGAAAACAATAAATTTAAATAAATACATAAATACATATAGATGATATTCTATGATGTACATTCTAAAAGAACAAAAGTTCTTACACTATTCATTAGAATAATATATAATAACAAATAGACAAATAGACAAATAGACACTTATTGCCTTGCTATTTGACCGTCAAAATGGTAAAATCAACGCATAATAGGTGAGTTGTAGCCTTTTGTAAGGAACAGTTCCAGAAAGGAGTCTGAACTGCATGGGAAGATTCGTGAATCCAGACAATAGTGCATTTCAAGTTGCGCTGAACTCCAAGATATATGTGGATAAGACCGGGTTGATTGAGTATACAAATAGCGTGTTGGACACGATGGAAGGGTATATCTGCAACAGCCGTCCTCGCAGATTCGGAAAATCGTATGCCGCCAATATGCTAGCAGCGTATTACAGCAAAGGAGCAGAATCTGAGCAGATGTTTACAGGGCTTGAAATAGGCAAAGCCCCTGACTTTAAAAAACATTTGAATAAGTATGATGTGATTCACATTGATGTTCAGTGGTTTTTGGCTAACTGCAAAGATGTAAATAATGTAGTTCAAATCATTACCGATGCTGTGTTTGATGAGCTGAGAGATATTTATCCATCAGCCTTGCCGGAGAGTGTTTCGTTTTTATCAGATGGACTCTCTCGGATACGAGAGAAAACCGGACAGAAGTTCATTATTATTATAGATGAATGGGATGTTCTGATAAGGGATGAAGCCATGAATAAAAAGGTTCAGGATGAGTATCTGAACTTTCTTCGTGGGATGTTTAAGGGCACAGAACCGACAAAATACATTCAACTGGCATATTTGACTGGTATTTTACCGTTTAGAAAAGATAAATCACAATCGGCTGTAAATAATCTCAAGCATTATTCAATGCTGAGCGCAGGACCTTTGGCACCATACATTGGCTTTACAGAAGATGAAGTGAAGTCACTGTGTGAGAAATATAATCGGGATTTTGATGAAGTGAAGCGTTGGTACGATGGATATGTACTTGGTAAGTTCCATGTGTATAATCCCAATGCGGTTGTTCAACTGATGATGGACGGAGAATTTCAAAGTTACTGGTCAGGCACGGCATCGTATGAGGCGATTGTTCCGTTGATAAACATGAACTATGACGGATTAAAGAGTGCCATTATAGAAATGCTGTCTGGTGACCAAGTGAAAATTGATGTTACTTCGTTTCAAAATGATACAGTCCATTTTGCCAATCGAGATGACGTCATCACCTATCTGATACATCTTGGTTATTTAGCATACAATCAAAAGGGGCAAGCAGCTTTTGTTCCAAACGAAGAAATTCGGCAGGAGTTGATTCGGGCAACAAGACGAAAAAAGTGGGATGAACTTATACTCCTACAAAGAGAGTCCGAAGACCTTTTGGATGCAACTCTGAATATGGACAATGAAGCCGTTGCAAGCCAGATAGAAAAAATTCATGAGGAATATGTATCTTCAATCCAGTATAATAACGAAAACTCGCTTAGCAGTGTGCTTACGATAGCATATCTGAGTGCTATGCAGTACTATTTTAAGCCTGTTCGAGAATTGCCGACGGGCTACGGATTTGCAGATTTTGTTTTTATACCGAAACCGGATTATATAAATAATTTTCCAGCCTTGGTTGTAGAGTTGAAATGGAACAAAAGTGCAAAAACAGCATTGCAACAAATTAAGGATAAAAAATATGCTGATTCGGTCGAAAACTACACAGGTAATATTTTGCTAGTTGGCATCAATTATGACAAAGATAGCAAAAAACACGAGTGTATGATTGAAAAATACGAGAAAAAATAACACCCTTGCCCGCTGGCGTACTGAGTAACGGTTACTTAGTTCGCTGACGGGCTATCTTTTTACGCTTCAGTTCCGACTTTCTACATTATTATAATAGGAGCGTGTAAAATATCTGTAAATATGTATCTGAAGATGTTGCTGAAAGTAGTTCGCACACGGTTACCTGACGTTGAAGATGACATCTTGATGCAGTGGTGCGTGGACAATGACTTTTGTGGTGAAGCAGCTGGAGCTGTGCGGTATGATGCGGACTTCATTTGGCATTGTTACTAAGGTCTGATTGAGATGTAGGTATGCATTTGCTTTTCTGATGGAGGTTTTTTGATATTCTGGAATGTGGTTTGTGATTGGAGCAGAGTATTCGGCTAGAGAATTCGGGTGGAGAATTTATTAAATTGACTAAATATATATCTGGGTGTATTCTGAAATGGTAGATATTATTGTATATAAAAGCTTATACACATTATTTAAATTATGGAGGCAGCAGTAATGAATATAAATGAATTTGTAAAACTAATGACAGGACATTTTGATAATAAAGAACAATTTGAAGCCATGAAAAAGGCAAAAAGAATCTACCCATATGCACAGCATGTGAATACAGTATGTAATGATAAGATTAAAAATCTTCCTGGTGATTTTAAGGGGATATTTATTGTTGAAGAAAGTTATTATGAAAATGATGGAAAGAGTCATGCATCACCGCATCTTTTTCTTATTACTGAAAAGAATGAAGGAATTTTACTTTCCTCTTATGAGATTCCTGAAGGTGAAGATAAGAACACTTTTTCATATGAGACTATGAAGACAGTAGACTACAATATACTCAAAAAATCTGAAAAGTTTAAGCCGGCACTTTATCATGAACAAGGTGGTGTATGGGAAGGAGGAAGTATAAGTCAGTTTTCACCAGTCATGACATTTAAGTTGTGGGAAAAGTTCTCAGATACAAGCCTGGAAGTATCTGAAACTATGGAGATTAATGGGAAAAGGACATTTGGATATGATGAACCAATAGTCTATAAAAGGGTATAAAGTTATTATTAATAATTAAAACTATTTGGTATACTATGCATATTACATCGAATAAAAATGATGAGTGAAGAAGATTGCATAAAAGCTAAGAAAGTATGGTTATAGCAGAAGATACGGCAAAGCAGTTTGAAGAAGTGGCAGGTGAGTCACAAATAATTACAGATGAAGTGATGAGAATTGCGGACACATTAGAAACACAGACAGAGAAAATATAACGTAAACGCTCCATCTTTAGATAATGAGATGATATTGACAGGAGTTGGACACAAAAATAAAAAGAAATTAACCAGAACGTTAGGTTCAATGCTTAAGTCTGATTTTGCACAAAAAGAGATTATACCTGAATATAGGGCTGGTTTCTATAATGTTTCAGTTGTTGTGGGATATTGCGGAATGCGAAATATTTAAAGTTTGATTGCGTGATGGGTGAGGATAATGTTATGAAAACAATCAGTGATAGAATTTTTGAATTACTAAAAGAAAAAGGAATGAGCCAGAAAGAATTTTCTTTAAGAACAGGTATAGCAGAAAGTTCAATTAGCGACTGGAAAAAGAAGAGAACTAATCCGGTCAGTGATAAGATTCTAATTATATGTGAAGTACTTAAAGTAACACCTTATGATTTGTTGTCGGGTGCTGAACATACAGGAAACAGAAGCCGTACTAATGATACATTTGTTATAAGCAAAGGAACAGATATAGGTGTATTGGTAGAGTCTTATCAGCAGTTAAGTACAGAACAGCAGAAAAGGCTGATGGGGTATTTGGATGCTATAAAGGAGTAAAAGAATTTTATAATTCGTATAAACGGAAATATTCTTATAAGCAATGAGATAGAATTTTAGATATGAGATTGACACCCTATTATATAGGGTATACTATAATTAAGGAAATAAGAAAGGCGAATACTAATGTTGAGGACATTTGTTGAAGTACCATTATTTACAAAGAGATGGAAAGAAATAGGGCTTGGTGATGATGAATTGAGAATATTACAGATAATGCTTTTAAAAGATCCTGAATCAGGTCCAGTTATGGAAGGTACTGGAGGAATTCGTAAAGTTAGATTTTCTCTTGAAAACAGAGGGAAAAGTGGTGGTATAAGGGTTTGTTATACAGATTTTGCAGAATATGAAGTGACATATCTTATAACAGCTTTTGAAAAGAAAGATTAGGAGAATTTAACTGATGAAGAAAAGAATGTTTTAAAAAAATTGGTAAAATCGTTAAAGGAAGAAGCTGTAAAAAATAGGAGATGATTTATATGGGTTCATTATTTGATGATTTAAAACAAGGACTGGAAGAGGCTATAGAGTATGAAGAAGGATGTGGGAAAGCACATACGAAAACATTTATGATTATGCCAGTAAAAGAGTATACGAATAAAGAGATAAGAGATATTCGTATGAAGGCAGGCATGACTCAGAGCGTTTTTGCAATATACATGGGGGTATCTAAGAAAACGGTCGAAGCATGGGAATGTGGCAGGACACATCCTACGGGACCAGTATTTAGATTGCTAGATATACTTTCTAGGGGCGATTTGGATAATACAAATTTTATTGTTTGCAAGAAGTTTGAAAGCTGAAATTTAAACCGCAAATACACGATAAAAGGAGAAACCATGAAGGAATACGATAAATATCTAAAGTTATTAAAGGAAAAATATCCCACAAAACAGTCAGTTTACCGCGAACTTATTAACCTGAATGCAATTATGAATCTGCCAAAGGGAACAGAGCATTTTATGAGTGACCTTCATGGGGAATATGATGCATTTTACCATATAATTAATAATTGTTCGGGAGTAATTAGAGAGAAAGTAGCGATGCTGTATGGAGATGAACTTACTGTATATGAGCAGCAGGAGCTGTGCACTCTGATATATTATCCTAGAGAGAAGCTTTCTATACTTATGGATGAGAATAAGGTGAATGATGAATGGTACAGAAATGTACTTAACCAGCTGATTCAGATTGCAAAGCTTCTGTCTTCTAAGTACACAAGATCCAAGGTGCGAAAAGCAATGCCTGTGGATTTTGCATATATCATTGATGAACTTATTCATGCGCAGAAGGATGAAGATGACAATAGGAGTGTGTACCACAGACAGATTATGGAAACAATTCTGAGCCTTCATAATGGTGATGAATTTCTTGTTGCTCTTACTGATTTGATTAAAAGACTGGCTGTGGACCATCTTCATATACTTGGGGACATATATGACAGAGGAGCACATGCAGATAAGATATTAGATCTTCTGATGGAACATCACAGCGTTGATATCCAGTGGGGAAATCATGACATATTGTGGATGGGAGCTTTTTGCGGCAATCCAGTGTGTATGGCACTTGTGGTCAGGAATAATATTAAGTACAAAACTATGTCAATTCTTGAGAATGGTTATGGAATAAGCCTAAGGTTTCTTCTACAGTTCGCAGTTAATACATATTCAGATAAAAATGTTGATGATGCAGTCTATAAAGCTATTTCTGTGATTCTATTCAAGCTTGAAGGGCAGCTTATTAAGAGACACCCGGAATACAGAATGGAAGGAAGACTTCTGCTGGATAAGATGAATCTGGATAAAGGAACAGTAAGAATAGGGGATAAGGATTATTTTCTTAATACTAATGAATTTCCAACTGTTGACATGAATAATCCATATGAGCTTACTATGGAAGAAATGTTTCTGATGGGGAGATTCAGGGCAGATTTCATTAACAGTATGGCACTTGAGAGGCATATCAATTTTCTATATGAAAAAGGCAGCATTTATAAGGTTCATAATGGAAATCTTCTGTTTCACGGATGTGTGCCACTTGATGAACAAGGTGTATTTGATGGAATTGTTGTGGATTGCAAGTCGTATTCAGGCCGTGAGTATCTTGATTATTGCGAGTCAATGGTAAGGCAGGCAAGAACCGGCGATTCAGATGCAGTTGATTTTATGTGGTTTTTGTGGAGTAATATATTATCACCAGTGACTGGAAGGTGTATCAAAACATTTGAAAGAACTTTTCTGGACAAGGATAGAAATGCTGACTATAAGAAGGCAATTGAAGAGGATAAGAATCCATATTATGTCCAGTATGAAAATGAAAGAATCTGTAAAATGATTTTAAGGGAGTTTAATCTTTATAATGAGAATGCACACATTATTAATGGACATACTCCTGTCAGGACAAAAGAGGGGCAGCACCCTGTAAGGGCTGGTGGAAAACTGATTGTTATAGATGGTGGTTTCTGCGAAGGATATCATGCCGCCACAGGAATAGCCGGTTACACACTTATTTATAATTCGCATGGAATGAAGATTAAAGAACATCATCCGTTTATGAGTATTAATATGGCAATTAATAGTAACAGGGATATTGAGTCTGAATCACAGGTTGTTTATGTGGAAAAACAGCGGGTGTTTGTAAAGGATACTGATAACGGAAAGCAGATAGCTGAGGAGATTAATGATTTAATGAATCTGCTGAAGGTGTATAATTCATAAAATATGTGTAAATATGTAAGTTATATAATTATTTCCACTTGATTTCTATCCCCAATAGAATGTAGAATTATAAGATAAACTAGATTATTATTACGAGGAGTTGCAGCATGGAAATTTATGAAATGATTGATCTGCAGGATTGTCCAAGATGTTTTGGACCTTCTATATTAGAAGAGGAAGATCACTCTTATTATGTGATGTGTATGGATTGCGGCTGCCAGTCAGCATCATTTAGGTTTGAAAATGATGAAGACAGGCTTGATGCAGCTAAAAGAACAGCAGAATTATGGAATAGCGGTAAGGTGATATTTACAGGCCGTTCGGAATAGATATTGGAGGGAGATTTTAATTTATGAAGAGCAAAGAAGAACTTTTTAATATGCCGATAGTTGAACTGAGGGAATATATGAATTCTCTTTCTAATCCGGAAATACAGGAAGTTGCAAAGATATTTGAGGAAGATGATATTGAGAGAGACCCACTTGAACTTCTTACAGCGTCGAAGCTTTTTGATTATATGAAATATGCAAATGGTTCGGTGGACATTGAGTTTTAGGTGTTTAAGATTTTGAAATGATTTTTCATACATTGTGTGAGAATAAATATTAATCAGGAGGATTATTAATGATAATAGCAGTAACATACGAGAATGGTCAGATTTTTCAGCATTTTGGACATTCTGAGAATTTTAAGATTTATGAGACAGAAGAAAATAATATTGTCCGTGCAGAGGTAATTGGCACTGATGGAGCTGGTCATAGCGCATTGGCAGCTGTTCTTAAGGATAAAGGTGTAGATGTTCTTATATGTGGCGGAATTGGTAACGGTGCAGTCACAGCACTTTCAGAAGCTGGAATTGATGTATATTCAGGAGCAGATGGAGAAGCAGATGCAGCAGTCGAGGCATATCTTAATGGCGATTTAACATCAGCAGGTGTTAATTGCGACCATCATCACGATCATGAAGAAGGTCATGGCTGCGGACACTGTGGAAGCCATGAAGATGAAGAGTCAGGTTGCGGACATTGTGGAAGTGATGAAGGTGAATCAGACTGTGGTAGTGGTTGTGGCGGCTGCGGCGGTGGCTGTGGTACATTTACACCATCATTTGAAGGACCTAATGTGGGAAAGAAGGTAAAGGTTCATTATAAAGGAACTCTTAATGATGGAACACAGTTTGATTCTTCTTACGACAGAGGTGAACCGCTTGAATTTACTTGTGGAGCAGGAATGATGATTCAGGGCTTTGATAAGGCTGTTGCAACAATGAATGTCGGAGACGTTATTGATGTTCATCTTATGCCAGAGGAGGCGTATGGAGAAGCCGATCCAAGAGCTTTCATAACATTGCCTATAAGTGAGCTTCCTGGTGCAGAAGAACTTAAAGTTGATGATAAAGTATATCTTCAGAATATGTATGGACAGCCATTCCCAGCTAGGGTTGCTGCTTTAACTGATACAGATATCACATTTGACGCTAATCATGAGATGGCAGGAAAAGAACTGAATTTCAGGATTGAGCTTGTAGAAGTATTATAATTGAATAATATTAAGATACCGGCTGGTACAGCTAAATGCAGTATCAGCCGGTTATTTTATTGCCTGAAAACAAGCTCTTTAGTCAGCCGTATCCATTCTTTCAGTTCTTTCCGGTTTTCATCTTCTTTTCTGAAGGCGGCGGAGAATGGTATACGCATGTCTGGGTCGCCAACCTGTAATACAACTGAATCAGGTGAAAGCTTCATTGAAGTAAGATAACTGTTTAGTGTAAATGCAATTCCATATCCCTGTTCAGCAAGTCGGATTCCTGCGTCAATACTGCTTATCTTATAGGTAAGTTCTGGCAGGACATCAGCATAGAAAAGGGCGTCTTCTTCAAGCTGTCTTATACTCTGTTTGCTGTGCTGCAGGATGAATCTTTCTTTTCTTACATGTGCAAGATCGAGCCATGGATAGATGCATGATTCTTTAGACTCTGCAAAAGAGACAGCAGGGTGGCTTTTGGGAAGAATGGCAACAAGACAGTCTTCATATATGGTTTCATAGGAAAGTCTGGTGTTGCTCACACTGTTATATCCAAAGAACATATCAAGGTCACCGGCAAGAAGCTGCTCTTCATGGTCTGAGAGATGTCCGTCAATGGCATATACAACTGACTGTGGATACAGTCTGTTAAATGCAGTCATAACAGATGGAAAGAGAGACTCAACCTGACGGACCATGTAACCAACGCGGAGTTTAACAGCTACATTTTTGCCAATATCAATCATGCGGTCTTCAAGCTCAAAGCATTTCATAGTAATATCTCTGGCAGATTTCACGAATTCCTCACCTGCAAATGTAAGAATCATGCGGCGGCCTTTTCTTTCAAAAAGCTGTATGCCAAGTGATGTTTCAAGCTGTTTAAGATGTATGCTCAAAGCCGGCTGCGACAAGAACAGAGCATTGGCGGCTCTGGTAAGATTTCCGTAATTAGCAATTGTAAGAACATATTGCATGTCTTTTTCAGTAATCATATGAATTCCCTTTCTAAAATAGTGCATGGTGTAATCATAATATAATAATTATACATAATTAAAATGTATCAATCAATCGAAACTATAAATCAAATTTATACTTTCGATAAAAACATACAATTTTATTTTTAGTATGATTCATATTAAAATGTATAAAAATATAAATCTGTTATGGGAGAAAAAGTTCATGGAAACAAAAGCAAAGAAAAAATGGAAAACGCCACATACATTTGTAATACTTGTGGCAATTATTCTTATTGCTGCAGCGGCAACATATATTGTGCCGGCAGGTGAATTTACAAGGTTCAAAGATGCAGCAACAGGCAAGACTTTAGTTGAAGCTGGAAGTTATCACAGAATAGCATCAAGTCCGCTTAATCCGTTAAAGATTCCTTCAGCAATCTATACCGGAATTGTTAAATCAGCGTCAACAATCACATTTATGCTGATAATCGGCGGAGCTTTTCAGGTAATTACATCAACAGGTGCACTTACAGCGTTATGTAAGAAGTTATCTAAGACATTTTCTAAGCACAAATATGTTGTGATTCCAGTGTTTTTAACACTGTTTTCTATATTCGGATTCACAATGGGAATGTCATCAGAGGTTATGATATTTGTTCCTATCGGAATAACACTTGCGTTATTCTTAGGGCTTGATAAAGTTACAGGAACGGCAATGATTGCACTCGGTGCAGCGGTTGGATTCACAGCCGGATTGCTTAATCCGTTCAATGTCGGAGTTGCGCAGGATATAGCAGAATTACAGTTGTTTTCAGGAATGGCTTACAGAGTATTCATTCTTGTTGTGCTTCTTGCTGCTACAAGTGCATACATAATCTGCTATGCAAGAAAGGTTGCAGCACATCCTGAAAAAAGCGTAATATATGGGATTCCTGAAGACCGGGAGTACACATTTGACAATGCAACAGATACAATTACGGTAAGACAGATTGCAGTTCTTATTGTTATGGCACTTGGCTTTGGAATACTTATATATGGCCTTTCAAAGAAGGGCTGGTACTTTGAAGAAATGTCAGGTTTGTTCATATTTATGGGTGTAATATGCGGATTTATCAGCGGTTACGGTCCTAGCAGAATTGCAAGGGAATTCGGAGAAGGCGCAAAGGGCATCATAGTTGGATGTCTTATAATCGGAATTGCCCGTACAGTTGAGGTAATATTAAGTGATGCCAATATTCTTGATACTATCGTGTACGGAATTGTTAATATTGTAAATGTTATGCCAGATTCAATTAAGGCTGTCGGCATGTTCTTATGTCAGTCACTTATTAACTGCGTAATCGTGTCAGGAACAGGTCAGGCAGCAGTTACAATGCCACTTATGGTGCCGGTTTCAGACCTTGTAGGAATATCAAGACAGACATCAGTACTTGCGTTCCAGTTAGGAGACGGATTCTCTAACTCAGTACTTCCAATGTCATCATCACTTATGGGATATCTTGCTGTATCAAAGATTCCTTATAGCAAATGGCTTAAGTTCATGATGCCTCTGTTCCTTATATGGACAGCACTTGGATGTCTGTTTATGCTTGGTGCATTAATGATTGGATATTAGAATTGATTAGGAGCAGATATTATGTCAGACGATATTAAGAAGCAGCTTGGGGCGGTTATTGACAGCTATAAAGAAGATTTATGCCAGATGGCAGATGAGATATTCGACCTTGCGGAGATAAGCGGGGAAGAGTACAAGACATCTGATATATTGTGCAGTTATCTTGAAAAAGAAGGATTTGTGGTAGAGCGTGGAACAGGACTTGAAACAGCATTCAGGGCAACATGGGATAATGGAAGTGACGGCCCGGTGATTGGAATTCTTGTTGAATATGACGCTCTTGAAAAAATCGGACATGCGTGTGGACATCATCTTCAGGGACCTGCCGGGATAGGGGCAGCAATCGCAGTAAAGAACTGCCTTCAGGATTATCCATGCAGGCTTGTTGTGTATGGAACTCCGGCAGAGGAAACTCTTGGCGGTAAGATAATTATGCTCGATAAAGGTTATATGAAAGAACTTGACCTTGCATTTATGTCGCATGGCTCGCCTAATACATCAGTAGATGAAAAATGTATGGCTCTTGAGAATTTCGTTGTAACATTCCACGGAGTAAAAAGCCACGCTGCAATAAGTCCTGAAGAAGGACGCAGCGCACTTGATGCAGCGTTATTGTCATTCCATGCAATTGAGATGTTAAGAGAGCATGTTAAAGACGACACAAGAATGCATTACACAATCCGTAATGCCGGCGGTCCTCCAAATGTAGTTCCAGACCTTACTGTTGCAGAATATACACTCCGCTCATACAGCACAAAATACCTTGACGAAATTGTAGAGAGATTCTACAACATTTTAAAAGGTGCTGCGCTTATGACGGGAACAACATATGAGGTTCAGAGAGACCTTCCATTCAAGAGCAAGGTTGTGTGCCATAAGGTCAATGACCTGCTTATGGCAAATGCAGCATATGAGAATGCCCCATCAATCGCGCCACCACGCGAAAGGACTGGCTCAACAGATTTCGGCAATGTATTATATGAAGTTCCAGGCTCATGTATAAGAATTGCATTCACAGACAAGGATGCAAAGCCACATTCAGAAGCCTATCTTAAGGCAGGAAAGAGTGATGCGGCGCATAATGCTATAGTATACGCAGCAAAGATAATGGCTGATTCAATATGCGATGTTCTTGTTAATCCTGAGCTTCTTGCACAGATAAAGCAGGAGTTTGAGGTGGCAAGAGAAAAAGGCTGATTAGTGGGTTTAGCGATAAAATTGAATTGAATTAATAGAATCATAATCAGGCGGCGGAGAAATCCAAAGCCTGATTTTTTATAATTTGTAAGCATAAAAAATTGTATAGACACAATATGTCTGACTTGAATGCTATTCTTAATATACAAACAACCTGTATTTACAGTCGATTTATGTACAGATGAAAGGAGACATTTATTATGGGATTTTTCTGGGCTAATGTGAAAGCTAATATTGAAGGAGCAGTTGCAAATGCAAAAATGCATTACTATGAGGATAAGCTGAGAAGCGACGACTATGATGAAGACGAAGAAGAAGATTATAATGAGGTGCAGGAGGAATATAACGCGGACAGCATAGAAGATAGTCCCGTTGCTAATATCCAAAATAACTGGAAATCAATATTATTAGTTCTTCAGACAGAATATAATATTCAGGATATACAGATGAGTACATGGATTAAGCCACTCAGGGTAGAAAATGTGGAAGATAATATTTTGAATTTATCTTTTAGAAATGCTGATGATAACGAACAAGAACATAATATGAATGTAAAATATGTACAGAAAAGATTTGCAGATTTATTATCAGATGCAATTGCTGAATATATGGATACTCAATATGTAGTGAAGATTAATTAAATGGATGATGCATCAGGCGGAGGAGAAATCCAAAGCCTGATTTTTTATAAAATAAAATAATATGACAATAAGTGTCTGACATAACTGGTATTATTTAAAGGAAATAGGCTGGGAGTAATTATGTAGGCAGCTGGAACACCATAAATTATATACAGGATGGAATAATTATGCAGAATGAATTAGAAGGATTATATAACATGCTTGTAAGTCAGACAGATATAATGAAAAATGTGGATGAATTAGTAGAAAAACAGATTGAACATGAGCTGATGCAGTTCAAAGAACTGGCAACATGGAGCGATTATGAATGTGAGCGTGATAAATATATGGCAGTTGCTGAAGTTGCGAAAAAAGAAAGCTTCATGGCAGGGTTTAACTATGCAGTGAGATTACTTGAGCGCACGCACAACCCTTAAGACACGTTCCTTTTCTTCATCAGAAAGAGACTGGATTTCTTTCATGATTTCCCTGTCGATAGAAGAATAATCGCCAGTATATTCACCGGATAAAACATAATCTACAGTTACACCTAGTGCATTACATATATAGATAAGTGTAGGCAGGGAAACTTTCACTCGGTTATTCTCAATATTGCTTATATGAGAAGTATTGACCTCAGCGGCACTGGCAACAGCGTCCTGTGGCAAACCTTTAGATAAGCGTATTTCTTTTAACTTCTTTCCAATACTTTCAAAATCAATATTCTTCATGAAATCCCCCACAATAAAGATGATAAATACAATACATATAATTGTAATATTGATTGGCTGATGATATAATTATCTACAACTAAAACAAAATTAGTCACGGACACACATTTAAAAAAGATTTCGTTAAATAATCATACGATATGTTCAGGTTCGAATTATAAGAATTAAAAATGTTATGACAAAATATGACACTAAGACATATAATGTCCGACCTGTCTGCTATCATAATAATAAACAAAACGAAGGAGGCAGTTATGCAGGACAACAATATTGAAGATGATAGCAGTGAAGTTTATGTGTATTTGAAAAGACCATTTCTGTTCAATATCAGATACAATTCAAAAGAAATATGGAACAAGATGACGGATGAGGATAAGGCACCGTACATTAATTATGAAGAATTTTACGAAGAATACAGGCTTATAAGGCTAAGAAGTATAGGGTATCCGATACTTGCGGTGGTGTATCTGTTTGCAATGTCAGCAATGGTACTTTATATCATATATATGTTTACAGGTTTTAACATATTTTCACTATTTGTATGATGTATAATTATTGAAACATATTTTTGTGAAAATGTTGTATAAAAATGCAGAAAAAGTGATTTTATATTAGCATTTATTATGATAAAGTGCTAAAATATTAACAGATTAAATCGTGAATTGATGAGTGTAATCTTACAAACGACTTAAAGGAGAACTACTTATGGCAAATGACTACAATGACAAGGTAAGTCGGGTATTAAGCCTGTATCAGCGCCTGATGGAGGGGGAAGTGGTTGACAAAGAGGTGGAAGCCGCCAGATATGGCGTATCTGCCAGGTCAATCCAGCGTGATATAAGTGCAATTAATAATTTTTTTGAACAGGAGACTGAAAAGAGCGGGGTAATTAATTCAATTGAATACGATAAGAAAAGGGGCGGACATTATCTCAGTCAGATATACAGGACAAGGCTGACCAATAGTGAGATACTTGCAATATGCAAGATACTGCTGGACAGCAGGGCATTTACCAGAGAAAGGATGGAGCATATTCTTGATATACTGGTTGACCGCTGCACACCGGCAGAAGGAAAGGCAATAGTACAGGACCTTATTAAGAATGAGGAATTTCATTACATAGAACTGACGCATAAATCAGAGTTCGTTGATAAGATGTGGGACATCGGGCAGGCAATCCATCAGAACCGTTATCTTGAAATGGATTACAAAAGGACTAAAGACGGAGCAATTGTAAAACGAAGGGTAAAGCCAGTGGCAATAATGTTTTCAGAGTATTATTTCTACTTGACGGCATTTATTGAGGATGAAGATGTTAAAGCTGATTTTGATGTGATTGATGATGCATTTCCAACAATATACCGAATCGACAGGATTGCAGGCTATAAGGTGCTTGACAAGCAATTCAAGATTCCTTATGGAAATCGATTTAAAGAAGGCGAATTCAGAAAAAGAATCCAGTTCATGTATGGTGGAAAGCTTCAAAAGGTCAAATTCAGGTATAAGGGTTCAAGCGTGGAAGCAGTTCTTGACAGGCTGCCAACTGCGAAGATTCTGGAAGAAAAAGATGGCGTATACACGATATCTGCAGAGGTGTTCGGCAAGGGCATTGATATGTGGCTGAGAAGCCAAGGGGATATGGTGGAAGTGATATAAGAAACGGAGGATGTAAGTTATGAAAGAAGTATACACAGTATTAGAAGAATTGAAGGGTATCAATACAGCATATGGAATAGACACAGATGGAATTAGTAGGTTGCAGGCAGAGATGTCAGAAGCAAAAGTATGTACACCTATTATTGGAAAATTTAGTTCTGGAAAGAGTGCACTTGTTAATACAATATTAGGATACAGTAGAAAAATCTTGAGAGAAGATATTACTCCTGAAACAGCGATACCGGCAGAAATAGTTTATTCGGAATCAGAAGATTCTATATCAATTATAAAAAATGATGGTTCATATAAACAATTGGATGTTGATGAATATAGAACATTTGAAGCCGATGCAAATACTGTTAAAAGTGCGAGAATAAAGCTCAGAAATAGTTTCCTTGAGAAAATACCAGATGTAATGATTGTTGATATGCCAGGGTTTGAATCAGGCTTTGAAATACATAATAAGGCAATAGATAATTATTTGCCACAAAGTCTGGCATATATTATTGCAATACCAGCAGATGATATGATTATTAGAAGTAGTGTGGGTAATATTTTAAAAGAATTACATCTTAATGATGTCCCATTATGTGTGGTAATTACAAAGTATGATAAAAGAAATGATGATTTCGAGTCAACATTTCAGAAAATGAAAGAAAGTTTGAAACGATTTGTAGGAGATAGTGAGATTACATATTGCAAAACAAGTAGTTTTACAGGAGATGCTGAGGAGTTAGAAGAGTTTTTAATAAAGATACAAGAAGAGTCACAAGATATTCTTGCACACAAATATAAAAAGTTAGCACTTCCTCTAGTTGAAAATACACGTAATTATTTAATTACAACATTAAAGGGAAGTAATCTGTCAGAATCAGAATTGGATGAAAAAGAAGAAAAATTAGAAAGACAAAAGGTATCATTAGAGGATAAATTTACTAAGGAGAAAGAAAATTTCGATATTGAAATTGCTGAATGTATCGAGGAAATAAAATCTGATGTTCAGTTTGCTTTGGAAGCAGAAGAATCAACATTTGTAGCAATGGTATTAAATAATCAAAAGATTGATCAGCAACTTAATTCTGTAGTCAGAAATGCTGTAACTGCAAGTGTAAAGAAAAGATTTATCCCAAGAGTAGAGAAATATATAAGAAAAATAGAAAATGTATTTAAAAGTGAATCGGTAGGTGATATCAATTTTTCATTTGTTTTTGATACATATAAATTAAGTAAGGGTATGACAGGAAGTATTGTGGCTGGTGTTGCTACTGCATTGTTGAGTACATCTGGAATTGCGGGATTAATAGTAGGATTTATAGTAAAAAAAATAAATGATAAAAGGAGAGAGAAGGCTAAACAGGAAGTTACAGAAAAATTAAATACAGAAGTATTTCCACAAGTACTTAGAGAGGTTGGAAATAATATAGAAATGGAAATTACTAAGCAGGTTAAACTTATTAATACATCTATAGAAGAAGATTTTACAAATCAGAGAGAAACTTTGGAAAAAGCTATGGCAGATTTAAGGCAGCAGAAGAAAGATGAGCAGTCGAAGAAAGAAAATCTGGCAGTGGATATTAATGAAGATTTGGCAAGAATAGAGAGGATAGAAGATGACTTACGATGAGGAAGTATACGATAAATTGTTTTATAATTTCGGACTTCTTTGCGAAATTATAAAGCAAAATAGTTCTGGCAATGAAATGAAAGTAGACCTTTCAAAAATTGAAAATATAATTAATAATAAAATACCAGAAACATTAAAAAAGAATGCTCCAGAAGATTTTTATGAACTATATATTGATTTTAAGTCAGAATATGAAAAATTCAGAGATTTCATTTTATATGACAAATTAATAGGAAAAAATATTATTGCGTTAGGGGGCGGATTCTCAAGCGGGAAATCAAGTTTCTTAAATGCATTAATGGGGAAATCTGTCTTGCCAGCGGATATTGACCCATCTACATCGGTTCCTACATACATTGTCAAAGGCGAGAAGCATGAAGTTGAAGGAATTAATGTATTTGATTCTAAGGTTAAGATGCAGCCTAGAGATATCAAAAAAATTGCACATGGTTTTGGCGAATTAGAGAATGATGATGAAAAAGTAACACAATCAGTAAAATTAGGTCATGTACTTGAAAGTATCTTTTTTTCAACTCCATTGCATCAATATGCTAATATAGCATTTCTAGATACTCCAGGTTATTCAAAACCTGATTCAGAAAAATATTCTGCAAAGACGGATGAACAGATATCAAGAGGACAGTTGAATTCAAGTAATTATATATTGTGGTTTGTTCAAGCTGATGCCGGAACAATTACAGAAGAAGATATTAAGTTTATAAAAACTCTTAGACAGGATATTCCAAAGCTGATAATTGTTAATAAAGCGGATAAAAAGAACCTGGCTGATCTTGAGGAAATCATTAGAAAGATAAAATCAACTTTAGATATTAAAGGTGTACATTATATTAATGTATTTGCTTTTACAAGCAAAATAGAGCAGGTTGAAGATGATAATTTGAAAAAATTCATCAAGAAAAATACAGATTGTATCCGTAATCAGATTGAAAGTTGGAATCGTCAGAAATATGCATCTAATTTTGCAATTAATTTTAAAAAAATATTTGTCAGATGTAAGGAATTCTATGAAGATGAAATAGATGAAGAAAGTAAGAAATTAACACGTCTTAATACTTCTATAACTAAATTAGCTGCAGAAAATATTCAATCTGATATATTGGAACCATTAGAATTAATGGTTAAAGATGCACAAAAAAATGTAAATGAACTAAAAGACATTAATCGAAAGCTCGAAGATTTACAAGATGAATTCTTTACTGAGATAAAATTTATTTCGGATATTGTGAATATTGATATGCCAGAGCCATCAGAGATAGATCTTTTACAGGATAAAGTTCAAAATCCTTTACAGTTGATTGAAGAATATAAAAAAGAAAAAGGTATTAAAACAGACGACTCTATAGTTGATATGTTGCAGAATATGTTTGATGGTGTAGAACCTGTTATTAATAAAGTAGCAGGGGGAAGCGAGTATAGAGAAGAATTAATTGAGATAATAAAGAACGCTTGTAGTGTTACACCAGAAGAAATTCATATAAATGATGTTTATAAAAATTCTAAGGAATATGCTGAGTTGATATCTAAAGTACAGGGAGAATAGTATAATGGATGATTTCAATAAAAAAATATCTGGAATTCGTTCATCAATGAATGAAATGAAAGCAGAATTATATGCGATAAAAAATCCAGATTTAGTTATATTAGATGAATATAATAAGGATTTATATCTTAAGTTATTAGCTACAGTCGTACAGTATGACAATAATCCTTCAGATATGCAAATCTTATATCTTAAAAGAATTGTTAAAGGCATAGAGACTGAAAAGTCTATTGAAGATTATATGAAAAAAGCATTAGAGTTATCAGTTGATGATGTTATTAATTTTATTGAGTTTGCAAAAACAAATAATGTTAAATTCTACTTCGCTTTGGAAAGCATATTGTTAGTTAATATGGGAGATTCTAATGAGCAGAATATGGAGTTTGTTGCCGAACTTATGGAACTATGTGGAGTAACAAAGGCTGATTTGGAATATTTATCTCTAGTAGCTAAGTCGATTCTCCAACAAGACTCAATGTATTATAACCAGGCAAAGGAAATAATAACAGAGAATTGCTTGCAATTGAATTTTAAACCATATATTGAGAATTATTATGCAGGAGCAATTATAGACAATCAATATGTTATATGCTATTCAGCACCTGATAAAGAAATGGGCATAACACTTAGAAATGAATATTCGGCTAAGAGGGTTATATTTAAAAATTTGATTATTTGTATAAATGATGAATGGAACATAAAAAGATGTGCAAGTGTCTTGTTTGAGGACTGTGAGATTTATGGAAAGTCATATTCAATTATATTAGAAGTATGTAAATCTGTTACATTTAAGAATTGCAAGATTTCTGGATTCACGACATATGCTTTTGTTAGTAAGATGGTAAATGAACTTATGTTTATAAACTCTGAGTTTATAAATTGTGTATATAAATATAACGATTGGCGTAACCTACAAGTGGGTGGTGTTATTCATACAGAGGATATTGATAATGATAATGAAAATGATATTAAAATCAAAATAGATAATTGTAGGTTTTTAGATTGCGGTGCAAGGAATTCTAATTCTGGGGAAGGATATAGAATTTTTTCAAATGATTTATGTGAAGTGACTAATAGCAAATTTATTAATTGCAGATATTATGTACATGATACAAGTATGAGTGTAAATGAAAATGCTTTTTTGTTTGCAAAAGGAAGTATCTGTAAAAACAATGAGGTAATAGATAGTTTACAGCTTGTCAGAGGATAAATAATTTATGAAAACAATATCAGAATTACAACAAGAAATAAGATGTATGCAGAAAAAATTAATTAATATTAGTGAGCATTTAACGGACATTGATAATGAATTGTTGAAATATAAAGATACTTTTAAAAGTGAATCTGCATATAAGAAAATATATGAAATTGCTGAAACTATGCCAATTATAGAGCATCCTATAATTAATTATGATCATAGTATAAGAAATAATTATTTTGCAATTTTGATTCTTATAGCAACCTGTGAAGTTAGTATAAATGATAATCAGTTGCTATTCTTGCAGAGAATGGTGATGGCTGACAAACAGAGAACATCAATTGATTTGTATATGGCAGGTATAGGAAGTATTAGCCCGGAGAATGTTATTTTTAAGATTAAAGATGAAATAAAAGAGAATATGAGTGATAGACTTATGCTTGATATGTTAATAATTGCAAATCTTAGTTTGGTAAAATCAAGGAAAACATACGAAATTATTTCAAATATAGCAGCTTTATTTGAAATAGATAAGGACACTATGACACACTTATCACAAATTGCCATGGTAATATTAAAACAGGATATTACGAATGTTGAGTTAGAAATGAGCAAATTTTTAATAATCAAAGCAGATGAGCGTTATGGATATTACTTGAGTGAAATTTCAGGTTGGAATGAGTTGTTAATGAATGCTAAAGAACAAAATATAACAGGTATTATAGAGGGTGCATTTAAGGGATTTTTCAATGTTTTAGGACAATACCTGCAGGTGTCAGCACATGCAGAATCAGATATTGTAAATGTAGGTTCAGGGTCGACATTTTTTGATAATGATGCAGAAACAAAAAGAAAAAGCGATGATATTATACATACAAATGATAGATATGAAGATGATGAGTATGGAGATGACTGGTATTCGTTATAGATAGTGTAAAAAGGTGCTTATTATGAAAAGATTATTAGATATACAAAAAGATGTAAGACAATTAGAAAGAAGTATTCAAGGTATTAAAGAATGTTTGGGAAATATTAATTCTGATATAGAAACACTCAGAAATTCGACAGAGGGTGTCAGTGTTGATTTTGAAAAGATTGAACTATTGACTAATCAAATCAGTTTTAAAAAACATCCTTTGGCGGGCTTAGAAGATGGATATGCTTGTCTGGTATATTTAGAAATGCTTCTTAATATTATAAGACTTGATCCGGATGATAATAATGTAATTAATAGAATGATATTTATTCAGTGGCTTCAGAAACAATCACATATAGACAGATCATTACAAGATTTATATAAGGACTGTTTCGAAACTAACAAAGAAATGTTATACGAAATGATACAATTATTTTCTAGAAAATTTCAGGAATCATTTGTTGTTGATGCTCTTATAGTGGCTAATATTGTTGGAAAACCAAACGAGGAAATATATAGATACATATCAGGAATTATATCTTTGTTTGGTTTTAATGAAGAAAAAACAAAGGAACTAGCTATTATTTCAAAAGTAGCTTTGAGTAAATGCTTTTCATGTATGGAAAGAGAGAATATTGAGATATTGCTTGATAATGCTGGAAAATATAAACACTATATAGATGCTGGAATCATTAGAGAAGGAATTATAGCGTTAAGAACTATTGTAGTTCAATTAAGTGATGGACAGGTTAGAAATTTTAAGTGGAATGCTAAACAAATGCAGATTGTCAAAAAAGATACTGTTATAGCTACATATGAAAAAATTCAGAAAAAATCGTCAAGCCAGTTTTCAAAGTATGATTTAATAAGAACCACTGTATCCGGAACATTATTTCAATTTAGAGATAATAATACTTTTTATGGAGTTATATCATACAAAAATGATAATAAAGATTTAATAAAGGCTTGGGTTAGGGAAAAGAGGCGATAGAAATATGAATCTTACAGATTTACAGGTGGAATTAAGATTAATTGAGGAACATATTGCAGGTTTACATAATGAAATAGAAAATATGAAACCTAAAACTGAAGAACAAAAGATAATAGATTTCAATCAGATTACTATTCTGGCTGACAAGAATATAGTTGTTAATGATGATATAAAGATGATGTCAGAACAAACAAAAAAATTAGTAATTTCCAGCTTGGCTTATATTATTTTGCAGGATAAGAATGATTTTTATAATAGAATTTTATATCTTACCAGATTAGCTAAAGGTAGTGAATTTAATGTCTCTGCTGAAGATATTTATAGATACGGTTTAGAATTTGAATTAAAAGATATTGATAATCTGATTCAGGATGCTGATGAATATAAGTATACATATATAATAGAATCTCTTATTACAGTTAATATTTCGGAAAATGCATCATCTGATATGCTTTCAATAATAGCAGATATTGCAGATATGTTTGGTATATCAAAAGAAGAATTACGTGTTTTGGGTATGGCTGCAAAGAGTGTACTCATAGGAAATATGGATAATATGTTGAATATGCCTGTACCTAGTGAAAATATATGGAGTGGCAAATTAAGAAACTATTTGTCCCAGAAATGGATAAAAAATAATAGAAAATTGTGTGAAAGACTTTGTGTAGAAAAATATGTAAAGGCGTATAGAGGATTCTTTTGGCATTCAGTGAAAGAAGATATAAAAGAAAAAGCATGTGAAATAATAAAAATGGCACAGGTGGGAGATATTGTTAAGAAAGGTGATGTGATCTGTACATACAAAGAATACATATATGAGTCACAAGACGAAGTGACTATGATATTACATCAACAAAGATTGGTAGATGATGAGCAGGTAGATGATTCAGATTATAAAATAACAGAAAAAACAATAATCGCACCATGTAATGGAATTGTATTTTCTATTAATGATGAAAAATGTGGTGAATCAAAAGATAATACTGATAAATATATATCGATATATATAGTCTCATATTTTGATGATTATGATGATTTTCATAGCTGGTATCGGAAAAGCATAAGAATTTAGAATATAATAAACAAAGTTACAATTAGAATTTTTTAAGAAAAGAGGTACATTAATGGAAATATTTACAAAGGATATTGAGGAATTTTGTGATTTTACAGATAAAGTACAATCAATAATATCAGATGTTAAAGGGCATGCTAAAGAAAAAGATGTTGATGGCCTTGAAAAATTTGTATCTAATTTCAAGATTAAAACAGATGATTTCTATCGTGAAAACAGGAAACTTAATATAGGTGTAGTTGGGCAGGTTAAAGCGGGTAAATCTTCATTTTTAAATACTCTTCTTTTTGATGGAAAAGAAATTCTTCCTAAAGCATCAACTCCTAAGACGGCAACACTTACCAAAATGGAGTATTCAGAAGAAAATGTAATTCAGATAGAATATTATTCAGCAGAAGAATGGAAAGTACTTGAAGATAATGCTGTTATTGATTTGGATGATGAAGTATATACATCAGCAAGAGAGATTGTTGAATTGGTAAAGAAGAAAGGATTTGATCCACATCCTTATTTTGAAAAGAAAACAGATAGAATAAAATTTGATACATATGATGATTTAATTGAAAGATTAAACGATTATGTAGGTGAAGACGGAAAATATACGCCTATAATTAAAGCAGTAACCTTATATCTTAATAAAGAAGATTTTAGAGGACTATCTATTGTGGATACTCCTGGATTAAACGATCCAATTCCATCAAGAACGATTCGAACCAAGGAATTTATGGAAGTATGTGATGTTGTATTCTTTTTGAGTCAGGCTGGAAGTTTTTTGGATAAAAGTGATTGGAATTTATTATCAAGTCAGCTTCCGCAAAAGGGCGTTAAGAAACTTGTGCTAATAGCAAGTAAGTATGACAGCGGAATAAGGGATGTGTTAAGAGTGCAGGATGAAGATGATATATTCGGTGACGATGATAACACGGCAGATAATATTCCAAAAGCTTGTAAGATTATAAAGAAGAAACTTAGAAAACGAGCAAAGAGCAAGGTTGATGAATTCGTTAAGGATCTTGAATCAAGGGATAGTTCGAGTGAATTAATAGAGGTTATAAAACAATGCTCTGATCCAATAATGGTTTCATCTCTTGTATATAATATGACTAATAAAAGTCAGGAAGAGTATACATCAGAAGAAAAGAATATATATTCGGCATTGAAACAATTTTCAGACGATATGGAAAAAGACCTTACTCTGCTTGGCAATTTTGATGAAGTTAAATGCTTATTTAATGAAGTTGTTAGAGAAAAAGAGGAAATTCTTGAGGCAAAAGCAAAAAGTTTTATACCTAATGCCCATGAAGAATTAAAAGATATATTGTCTGGATATTTGGAGAAGACAAAAGGCAGAATACAGATTTTACAGAATAATGATAAAAATCAATTGGAAGAACAAAGAAAGATAATCGAAAATCAGATAGGAGCTGTCAAGGCTGAAATTGCTACTGTATTTGGGGAACTTAAAAGTAATATTGAATTAGAAAAATCGGCAGGAATTAGAGAATTAAGAGATATAAGTAAAGATTATTTAAATGTCAAAGAGAGAACAGGAAGTATTACAAGGACTGGTTCATACACAACTGGACATTTATGGTGGAAGAAAACACACGAGTACAACTATGAAGAGCATTATTCATATTGTATTGCTGCCGATGCGATAGAAAATTTGCAGAAATATTCACTTGAAGCATCTAATGAAGTTGAAGAACGATTTATAGAAGCAATACATATTAAAGAATTGAAAAGAAAGTTAATGAACGTTGTAGTAAATAACTTTGACTTGGGAAGTGAAAAGTTTGATTCGCAATTATTCAAAATAATGCTGGAAAATACTGTAAATGATATAGAAATACCAGTTTTTAATATAGATATCTCATCTGACATGAGTTCTATAGCCGGTAAATTTAATGGGGAACTTACTTCTGCTGATCAAAAAAATGAGTTGTCTATAGCATTATCAAAAGCTATATCAGCAATATATGATGTGATATGTAAGAAATTTGAAAGTTCTGTAAAGAAATTAAAGGACGATATATCTGAAATTGAGAAGAAAATTGAAGATACACTTTTAACGAACATTTTGAAAGAATTTGAGGAATTAAAGGCTGAATGCGATAACAAGGAAAAAGAAATTACTGCATTTAGAGAATATGAGACAATTCTTGAAAATGAAATTAAGATTCTGAAGTAAAGTTTACAAACATTAGGTAGAGATATTTATTGAGAAGATAGGTATATATTAGGAGAAAATAATATGGCAAATGAACTAGAAATTACACAAGCAGAGAAGAATAGTGAATTAAATGAGTCTATTAATAATGCTGCTTCAATTATTACAAAAAATTATTTGGATAGACTTGAAGCATTAGATATTATAGTTCCTTCTGCAGAAGATACAGATATTGATATTGTAGAATGTGGCAAGTTTTATAAATTGTCAAAATTAGTTGTAAACAAAGAAGAAAATTTTTTGAATAAACTTACAACAATTGTTAATGTAGCATCTTCAATTGATTGCAGCATAACTACAGTAATTAAGTCTGATGGTATAAAAATAGAATATTATTTTGGAATTGTATCAAAAAATGCACGAGATTATAAAGAAGTAAGTGTAAAAAGACGTTTGGCAGATGCAGCAGCTTTTAAGGGTGCTTTGGACGGAAATTTAGCTGGTTCTGATTTAACAGAATTGTCAGATGAGGAAGTAAAGACTTTTAAAGAAGGTATAATTAAAGGCGGAAATAAATCATATGCTTCTGTCTCTGGGATAGTTGCATTGAGGGATGAAGAAGATAAAAGTGTAGAGGGATATGTACAGGGTATAGAGAATCTGGTTGATTCTCTAAAAGGACAAAAATACACAATAGTAATGATTGCAGATCCGTTGTCATCTTCTAAAATTCAAACGATAAAACAAGGCTATGAAATGTTACACACTCAATTGTCTACATTTGCAAAGAGTACAGTAACAATTAATGAAAGTGATACATTGTCTTTGTCAAAGGCTCGTACAGAAGGAATATCAGAAGGCATTTCGAAAGGCATTTCATTAACGCAGAGCAAAACAAAATCAAAAGGGAAAAGCTATGGATTAAATGCGGGAATAAGTTTTATTATAAGCGCAGGAGTTAATTATAACAGGAATAGTGGTATTGCAAATACTATTGGCAAGACTAGTTCAACAACAGAATCAAATCAGAGAAGCAAATCTGTCACAGATACATCCTCTTCATCTAAGACGGAAGGAAAGAGCCTGCAGTTAAATTATGAAAATCGTTCTGTAAAAACATTATTAGATAAAATAGATAAGAATCTGGAGCGACTTGATCTTTGTGATAGTTTTGGCGCATTTGACTGTGCAACATATGTAATTACAGATGACAGAGAAACATCACTTGCTGTTGCAAGCAATTATAGTGCACTTATGAGAGGACAGAATTCAAATGTTCAATCAGCACATATTAATTGCTGGTTCAAACCAGAGGAAACTCAGATACTAGGGAAATATATTGCTTCTTTAGTACATCCAAGATTTTTGCAGAGTAAAGATAAAGGAATAATAGTTACACCGGCATCTATAGTTAGTGGAAATGAAATTGCTATTCAGATTGGCTTGCCAAAGAAATCTGTAGCAGGAATGACTGTCATTCCTATGGCCCCATTTGGTAGAAATGTTCTGGAAAACAAAGATGATGTGTTGAAGTTAGGAAAGTTGTATCATATGGGACATAATGATGGAAAGGGACGAAATGTTGGTATAGATATAGAGAGCCTTTCAATGCATACATTTATTACTGGTTCTACTGGAAAGGGAAAATCAACTGCTATATATTCTATTCTTGATAAACTTATTTCACAGAATGTTAAAGGGTGTAATGAGAAAATAAAGTTCATGGTAATAGAGCCAGCAAAAGGAGAATATAAGGATAGATTTGGCAGTTATGAAAATGTATATGTGTATGGTACTAATTTTAAAAAAATGCCCTTATTAAGAATTAATCCTTTCAGTTTTCCAGATGATATTCATGTGCTGGAACATATAGATAGACTGATAGAAATCTTTAATGTATGTTGGCCTATGTATGCAGCTATGCCAGCGGTATTAAAAGATGCAATTGAAAAAGCTTATGAAGTATCGGGTTGGGATTTGGAACAATCAGAGTGTAAATACAAAGATTATAATGGAACGCCTTTGTATCCATCGTTTAAAGATGTATTGAAGCAGATTAACAGGGTAATGAATGAATCAGAATATTCAGATGAAAATAAAGGTAATTATAAGGGTGCGCTTTGCACAAGAGTAAGGTCTTTGACAAATGGATTATATGGTCAAATATTTACAAATGAAGAATTGAGTTGTGAAGAATTATTTGATGAGAATGTTGTTGTTGATCTTAGCAGGACAGGTTCGAGTGAAACAAAATCCCTTATTATGGGATTGTTAGTAATGAAATTACAGGAATATAGAATGTCGAATGCAAGAAAGGGGAATGAGCCTCTTAAGCATGTAACTGTTTTAGAGGAAGCACATAATATTTTGAAACGAACCAGTACAGAACAAACAAGTGAAGGCTCAAACCTTATTGGAAAATCAGTAGAAATGTTAGCAAATTCAATTGCGGAAATGAGAACATATGGAGAAGGATTTATAATTGCGGATCAGGCTCCAGGGCTTATGGATAAATCGGTCATCAGGAATACTAATACAAAGATTATTTTTGGATTACCTGATGAAGAAGATAGAGAATTGGTAGGTAGAGCTGCAAATTTGAATGATGAACAGATAATTGAATTATCCAGATTAAAGACATTTGTTGCCTCAGTTTATCAAAATAATTGGTTAGAGCCTGTACTATGTAATATTGATACTAATTTTAAGGATTTACCAGAATATTCATATAAGAATGAAGTCGTAAGAAAGAATGATAAAATGAAATATCTTGAGTATTTGCTTCTGCCTGTACATATGATAGATAAATTGGATAATGAATATGTAGACGAACTTAAGAAAGGCGTATTTAGTTTGCCAATAACTTCCGAAGCAAAAATTTCATTTTTGAAATATTCTTCAGCAAAAAATAAGAAAGACTTCGATGAGTTAAAAAATATAGTGGTGTACAGTTTGTTTAATTCTGAAAAGGCATTTGATATAGCAAAGGATAAGGAAGCGGATATTGATAGTTGGTGTGAGTGTTTTAAAGATGCATTGACTCCAGATATTATGGGCTTAGAAAAGATAAATCAACAAAAAATAGTTGCAATGTTAACGCGAGAGCATGCTAGATTGAATGATAGTATTGACAACATTAATTTATTTACCAGATATGTAGAAAAAATATAGGAGGGAAATAGATATGGAGGGCTTTAGTGAATCTAGTGAAACTACAGAATCTTATGATATTAAAGAAAATGATAAAAAAGAAATAAATAAAGAAACATTAGAAAAATATGATAGGTTAATGGAATATGATAAACTTGAGGAAGTGAATAATCCTAAAGAATTGAAAGAGTTTACCATAGAAGAAATAAAAGAAAAGTTAAATGAATTATTTAGTAAGGGTGGACTGTTTAATAAGGAAATAGAAAAAACAAATGACACAGATGATAATGCCGAAAAACAAGGTTTAACAGAGGAACAAAAAAATGATATAAAAAAACGAACTGGTTGGTCAGATGAAATAATAAATAGTATTGGTTCCATGAGAGAAGCTGAAATATATATAAAGGCAGGTCTGAAAGAAGCAGAAATTAATGGAAAAAAATGTTTGATTAGAAGTGACATTGATATGGATCAAAAGGATGAGGATGGAATCACAAATAGAGAGAGAATGGAGAGAGGTTTACCGCCAATTACAAAGAATGGTGAAAAAGTTGAATTGCATCATATAGGACAAAAGCCGGATTCACCACTTGCTGAATTAACAACAGAAGAACATAGAGGTGCTGGAAATGATACTATTCTTCATGATAAACAGAAAGAATCAGAAATTGACAGAAATGAATTTGCAAAAGAAAGAAAAGAACATTGGAAGAATAGAGCGATGAGCTAGGAGGAGATTGTAAATGTCAAAAATAATCGAAATTATAGAAAAACTACAAGATTTAATTAAATTAAATGCTGCTAGCGATGACCAAATCAATGCTGCTGAAAAGGCATTAAATTTAAAGTTTGCCAAAGAATATAGAGAGTATTTAATGGTATGTGGTGCAATAATTGCAGAAGGCGTAGAATTGACAGGTATAGCAAAATCAAAGGCACGAGATGTTGTAGCTGTTACACTTGAAGAAAGAAGAATCAACAAGGAAGTTCCAGATGATTTTTATGTGATCGAAAATTTAGGAATTGAAGGTATTATTGTTTGGCAAAATGAAAAAGGCGAGATATATGAAACATCTTCTAATAATCAAGTAAAAAAAATATATGATTCTTTATCTGATTATATTATGAGTAAAGAGACAACTTAATGTATATGATGGATTGATGCAGTATAATTGATTTATTTTTACTCTGCCACATCCTGTCACCCTCCGGCGGTACACTTTAGACATCAAATAAAGTGAACAACCAAAGGAGGATATGATTATGGGATTTATGGACAAATTAAAGGAAACAGCAGGAAAGGCTGCAGAGAAAGCTGGTGCTATGAAGGATTCAGCAATGGATACTTATGGCAAGATGAAAGAGGCTAATGAGCAGAAGAAAGCTGAGAAGCAGGCTTATACAGCAGCTATGGAACAGGAAGTGAATGAATACTCAGCGAAGATGATTGAGAGCATTACGGCAGCGTATGCTGACAGTGGTGCGAAGTTCTGGGGCGAAGGCAACAGGGCTGCGATTGACAAGTTTACTAAGGATTATTATGAAATGCTTGTGCTTCCTGGCAGCAGACCTAACATTTCATGCCTTACAATGTCACCATACATTGATGAAAAAGCGATGAAGAAGTTTGCTGATAAGGGTGGTGTCGATTTGCAGGGTGCAGTTCCACACATTTTTATTAAAGATGGCAATGACGCCGGTATGGTTATCACTGAGGATTTCATCGCATTTAAGTTCAGATATGAGAAGGACAGCAGTTTCTGGGTTAAGGGCAAGATTCCGACAGCCAATATCAATACATTTGTAATGGAGATTAATGATTCTGCTGCAAATGTGATGATTAACGGAGTTAAGCTTACTACAATCAGAATAAAAGGCTCTTACAGACAGGATTTCATGTCGCTTAATTATTACTTTGAGTGCCTTAGAAAGCAGGATTTCACAATTGACAGGCAGGAGGTCAACGACCAGATAAGAGCCAAGATTGGTGATAAGATATATGCGCAGGTTAAGAAATACTTTATTGATGATGACGAGCAGCTTCTTTTCTATGCAGGCGGCTTGGATTCACTTGCAGCGGTAGATTATGTTGCGTGTACTGATAATCAGCTGATATTTGTGAATAGGGAAATGCTTGGAGCAACGGCTAATGTTAAACAGTTTTATTTTGAAGATGTGACAAGCATGTCAACTATTCAGAATTCTACATCAAGTGATTTTCTGACGGCAGTTATTGATACTGCACTTACAGCTGCATTTAAGCTATGCGATTTGGAGGTTTCAGTTGCTGGTTCTAAAGAGGTTATCAATACCCTGTATCTTGCCGAGGCAACACGAATTATTGCAATCTATCATGAGATGAGAAAAAATGCTAAGAAAGCCGCAGCACAGCCTATTCAGGTTCAGACAGCTCCGGCGCAGCCTGACGCATTGGAGCAGTTGCAGAAGCTTGCACAGTTAAAGGATGCAGGAATTATTTCGGAAGAGGAATTCGCTGCGAAGAAAGCAGATTTGTTAAGTAAGATCTGATTGTTTTATAATTATAAAATAGTGACTATTTTGGTATGAAATCAAAATAGCCACTATTTTTATTTGATAAGCATTTTGAATAAAAAATGCAAAATAGTAATAAAAAATTGACTGATGTACATAATAATAATATAATAAAAATGTGATTTTGCAAAAAATAAGCAGAATGGAGATGATAATATGCTTGTTGAGTTCAAGACGAAAAATTTCAAATCATTTGTAGAAGAAGCAGTATTTTCTATGGTAGCTGCTCCAAAACAAAAAGGGCTGGATTATAGTCTGATGAATACATCTATAAAAGGGAAAAAGATAAAAGGATTAAGTTGTTCGGTTATATATGGACCGAATGCAGCGGGCAAAACAAATATAATTGGAGCAATGGATGTATTACGGGCAATTATATTGAGGGGAAATATCAGAAATTCAGAGGAAAAGTCGTCACCAAATCCGGCATCTGCAGCATTAGAACTTATTCCCAATAATAATGCATCTAAATCTGAACCTGTAGATTTTGAAATAGAATTTTATGAGGAAGATTGTGATTCAAATAAGTTCAAAATACATTATGAATTAAAACTGGATCTTGGTGGATTTCTTGAAGAAAGTTATCAAAGAAAGATTCTTGCTGAGATATTGGAAGTTAATGGTGAAAAAGTATTTGAACGAACAAATGAATTGAAGATATATAATTTAAAAGTGATTAAAGATTATCTATCCGATATTACAGAACAAAATATTAATGGGGTTTATGAAATAGCAAAAAATAGTCTGAATTGTGAAGAATTATTTTTGACAAATGGCTTTAAATTAATCTGTTCGCCTAAATTTGCAAAATTAATTATTGACTGGTTTGCTAATAAATTTATGGTTATTTATCGTGCGGATTCTATGCAGCTAATTAAGAGATTTGCAGATCCTAAGCAAAAGGCTGTTTACATTGAAAAAACAACCGATGAGGCAGCCAGATTATTTGGTATTAATTCTAATGCAGTAGGGTATGTAGTAAGTGAAAATGAACCCGAAGCAAAGTTGTATTCTGTATTTAAGAACATGAAAAATCAAAAGACTACGGCGATTGCAGCAGATATTTTTGAGTCATATGGAACAATACGATTTATTAATATGTTTCCACTTGTAATTAAAGCAATGCAGACAGGCGGTACACTTGTTGTAGATGAATTTGATGCCTCTATTCACCCTATGGCATTGATGAGCATTATTAATGTATTTCATAATGATGATGTGAATATTAACCATGCACAGCTTATTTTTAATACACATAATCCTATATTTCTTAATTCTAATCTTTTCCGTAGAGATGAGATTAAGTTTGTTGAAAGAAATGATGATACACATGATAGTGTTTTATATGCGTTATCGGATTTTGGAACAACTGGAGATAAAGGGGTTCGTAAACATGAAGATTATATGAGTAAATATTTTATCAGCCAGTATGGAGCAATAAAAGATATTGATTTCACGCCAATATTTGAAGAAATCATTTGCAATAAAAAAGAGGGATAGGTATGGTAAAGAGAAAACCGACAAATAAATACTATTTTAGTGTTGAGGGAGAAACAGAACATTGGTATTTAAAATGGCTTCAGGATATGATTAATGATACTGAGGAGGCTGTATGTAAGGTGTCAATTGACTGTCCTGTAAATAAGAATCCATTAAAACATGTGAAAGCATTAACTGTTACAAGAAAGATAGAGGTTTATCATTTCTTTGATTATGAGAGTAATGAGCAGCATTATGTGAAAGCCTTTCAGGAAACATTAGATAATATGAAGAAAGCTGAGAAGATAGGAAAACAAGTTAAATATAAATCTGGATATAGTAATTTTACATTTGATTTATGGATTATTCTTCACATGATGAATTGTAATTCTTCGTATTCACACAGAAAACAGTATATTACATCAATTAACCAGTCATTTGGAGAAAAATTTCAGAATATGGACGAATTTAAAGAAGAGGCTAATTTTAAAAGATGTCTAAAGAAGATGAATTTATCAAATGTGATTTCAGCTATTGACAGGGCAAAGAAAATTATGCAGAAAAATTATGAAAATGGATATACATTATATCAATATAAAGGGTATGAATATTACAAAGAAAATCCATCATTAGCAGCATGGGAAGCCATAGAAAAAATACTAACAGATTGTAATTTAATATAATTAAAGTAGAAATGCGATGTCCCCATAAGCGTTGACTGCTTATGGGGAGTTGTTGTTTAAATGCTTTCTTAATAAAGCAACTGCATTTTTTCTATCTCATCTTTCATTTCTTTAACAAATTCATCAGGGGCAATTACTTTTACCCATGAGCCCTGACTTAACAGGAACATTTTGATTCCGTTGCCGTAGACTTCCGCTTCGATGAGATATTTGTTATCATAGCGGTCAATTACTTTGGCGGTTGGCAGACGGTCAAGAATAGCCTGGAGTGATGGTCCAGTGAATTCAAATCTGATTTTTCTGAGTGGTCCCGGCCACATGAACTGGCTTCGTTTGCGGAGCAGTCCCTCATCAAATTCAACATTTTTAGGAAGTTCAAGCTTTTCTCTGTGAACAGTCATATCACATATTCTGTCGATTCTGAAATATGTAGGTGTATCAGATAATGTATCTTCACATTTGTATGCAATCAGATAGAAGTAGTATTCACTGAACATTATTGATACTGGTATGATTCTGTGCTTGACTCTGTCACGGTTCATTTTGTAATAGCTGATTGTGATTGCACGCTGTTCCTGAATGTAGTTGGAAAGCTTCCAGACATTATCAATTACGCTGTCGCAGTCTGAGCCGACTTCCTCATAGTTAAACATTTCTTTGGCAATAAGCTGTTCAAGGCGTTTTTTGTCTGAATAGCTTGTATGCGTTTTCAGTTTTCCGATTATTGTGAGCAGTTCTTCATGGTTGAACGCCCTGCTTCCGATAAGCACTTTAGCTATGGCGAAAAGTTCTTTATTAGAAAACAGATTGTCCATCTCTAATGTGTAGCAATGGTCTGAAGCAGAGTATTTTAATTCAGCATTGCCAAGAATATCGCGATAGTCGGCAAGGAATGCTTTCAAATCGTTAATATCTCTTGTTATGCTTCTTGTTGACACATTACTTTCGTCGGCGAGTGCGGCTACCGAGAGGGACTCACCCTTTAAAGCCCGAAACAGCAGTTTAAGGACTCTGTCAGCTTTGTAATTCTTATATTCATTATCCATATCCGATGCCTCCTGATATTGATTATACTATATTTTATAGACAATATGTTATATCAGATTAGCGACAAAGCCTGTCACAGTAAATTTATTCATAAATAATTTGCTGTGACAGATTTTGTCAGACCGGATTAATACAATATTGTTATAAAAATTAAGGAGGAACGCAAATGCTTACAAGTCAGGAGATTATTAATGCAATTACAAGGGGGATTAATCTGGCAATTATTGATAAGAAGAACTCTGGTGTATCGGACATAAGGGCGCTGCTTATGCTGCTGGATTACGAGGATATTGGTGAAAATGTTTTTTCTGCCGATGAGATTTCTTTGAAGAATAAAATATCAATCAGCGCACAGCTTAAAAGAAGGGTTAAGGCACATGAGATGGCTGTTGTAGATATTTTGGGAGATGATGATGTGGCAGGCTGTATATTTACTCTGGATAGAATTGTATACTGGTATAATTACGGTGAGAATTATACGATAATTCCTTACGAGGCGGTCATCGACGCTGATTATTCCGAAGAGTATGTAACCTTAAAAGTTTTTGGAGAGCTTGTTGAGTCGGATATCACAGAAGAAAATATTGATACTACATTTGACGGATTATTACATGACGGAGAGGTTTCTCTGTATGCCGGTCCATACTGTAATGATGAATATTCTAAATTTATGTATATGTACATCATGGATATCTGTGACTGGCTTATTAAAAATAATGAGGAAGAGCAAAGAATGTATGAAGAATATGAGGAGGAATAATGGATACGGAGGATAAAAAATGGTATATCAATGAACATAAAAGGCAGCAGCGCAGGGAACATAAGTTAAGAAAATTTACAACCATATTTCTCATATACTGGGTTGGGTTTAGCCTGACTATTATGATCTTTTTTAAATACAAGATTAATGAATTGTACGAGCTTAACAGGAAGACACAATTACAGATTGAGTTGTTTAAGGAGCAGCTCAATAATTACAATGAGAAGGACATCAGGAAAAGCAACGATGGAAAGTATAATACATGGACTGATGAGGTGTGTGATAATAAATAGAATATGCGGATTTATTAGATGGCGTGGGCAAAGGTCTGCGTCATTTTTTATTACAAAAATTTAGAGACTGACATATCGTGTCCAACCTAAATGTTACCATATATGTGTAATCAAAAGAACTTAAACATATATGAAGGAGGACAAAGCTATGTTTTGTAAAAAATGTGGAAAGGAACTGGAAGATAATGTCCGTTTCTGTAATTATTGCGGGGCGGAAGTAGAGAGCAAGGTTGTTGATTTTAATGAGGCGGTTGGCAATAATAAACCAGATAACAGTTATGTCAATGCAGCCGGACAGCCTGTAGAAGAAGATGTATCAATTAATATTGCCGGACATAAGATTAAGGGAAGGCTTATAATGAAAATTGCTGCAGTTGTGGCTGCTGCATGCTTCTTTTTTCCTATGTTTACGGTGTCCTGTGCAGGGGTTAATGTTGGAAGTGTAAGTATGGCTGATTTAACATTTGAAACGGAAGATACAACCCAGGACAGCTATTATGATTATTATGACTCAGATGAAGAAGAAAATGGCACTGTAGGAATGATTGTATTCCTGCTTGCACCTATTTCAGCATTTTGCATATGCATGGTAAAGAATGAAGGAAAAGGCTGGGGAAAGGAGGCAGTTGCTGCATTTGGCTCATCTGCACTTGCGTTGATAAGTCTGTATTTTGTTATTACTAATACAATGAACGACGAATATGGTGGCTATGTTCAGGCAAAACCGATGTTTTCATATTATTTGTACATAATTGCTTGCGTTGTAGGTGCGGTTGTGGGAATCATGATTATTAAGGAACATCAGAAAAAGATTACTGCAAATGCTGGAACTGTACAGCATGTGGAGAAGCCTAATGTATGGGTAAAGACCGCATTATATACAGTTGGAGAAACATTTGCAATATATGTATTGTTCTTCCTGCTTAGTGCGACTTTTTAAAATGTGATATTATCACTATGGAATTTTCAATCACATAGTAATATAATATGTAAGCCACCAGTCCTGGGAGGGGTGCTGCGAAAGCGGTACTATCGGAGTCTAGGTTCAATCACTTTATTTTTCCCGTAGAACTCGCGATAGCTGGTGGCTTTTTTATTATTATGGAGTACAGATTTAACATGGAATTACTTGATATCGTTGATGAGAATGGAAAGCCGACAGGTGAGACTGTTGAGCGAAAGACTGCACATAGTGAGGGAATCAGGCATAGAACGGCACATGTGTGGATTGTAAGAAAGTCTGACGAGGGAGCAGAGGTACTGTTGCAGAAAAGGGCTATGAATAAGGACTCATTTCCTGGAAGATATGATACTTCTTCGGCGGGACATATTCAGGCCGGTGACGAACCGGAGGAATCTGCTATAAGAGAACTGCATGAGGAACTTGGAATTAAGGCTTCTGTTGATGATTTGCAGTTTGTTGATACATTTGTAATCCAATATGAAAAAGAATTTTATGGCAAGATGTTTAAGGACAGTGAGATTGCATTTGTCTATGTATACACAAAGCCAGTCAATATAGATGAACTTACATTGCAGAAGGAAGAATTGGACGGCGTTGAGTGGTTCAACCTAGAATATGTCTATGAAGAGTGCAGAAAGCATAATCAGAAATTCTGTGCACCGGTTGGCGGCTTGGAGATTGTAAGAAGGTTTGTAAGAGGTACCGGATTATGATTTCAAGAAATATGTACAAGACAGGTGCTGTGTTAATGGCACTGGTGACAGCATTTACAGTGACAGGATTGTCAGGCTGTAAGAGCAGAACGGTGTCTAATGAAGTGACGACAGAGTATGACACACCAGATGATTATAATGATGAAAGACCGGGTGTAACATATGGAAATGTTGATGAGATAAGCTATTATTCACCAACAACCGGAAGTGAGCGAAAGGCTTGTGTATATCTTCCGAGAGATTATGATGAGTCACAGCGTTATCCGGTTGTGTATCTTTTGCATGGAATGAGCGGAAGTTATTCTGAATATAACAGAATTGGGGCTTTGTATGTTGCACAGAATGCAGTTGATGATTATAACAGGAATCCTGTGATTATGGTGAGCTTTACTGTATTCACAGATGCTGATGGTGGTCAGGAGTCAGACTATGATTTCTCTGAACTTACAGCGAAATATGATGCGTGTGAGTATGATGTTATTAATGCATTGATTCCATATATTAACGAGCATTATTCTACCAGAATGGGAAGAAAGAATACTGCAATAGCAGGATATTCACTTGGCGGAAGAGAATCGCTTTTCCTGTGTTTTGCACATCCTGATGTGTTTGGATATGTAGGTGCATTTGCCCCGGTAGGAGGAGTGGTTGATACAGGAAGTGGAGAAAGAGTTTATGGAAACAGAGGATTTCTTCTGCCTGAATTTGTTAAGGATGGAGAGAAGCAGCCTTTGGTTACTCTTATTGTAACTGGTGACAGTGATCCTTACTGCAAGGAATCTGCTATTAACTATTCAGATTATATGTCAAGTCATGGAATTAATCACATTTTCTATATAAGACCGGGAGCGCATGAGGTCAGTGTATGGAATAATGGATTGTATAATTTTATCAGAAGAATATTCTGATGCTTGAAGTTATGATTCATATGTGAGATAATGTCTCGGGTTAGTCGGGTTAGACATGCTGGCTTCCACACATAAAGACAGATTATGGAGGATTGTTTTATGTCAGATATACATAGCATAGATGTTGAAGATGATCAGTTTGCATATCGTTATGATACACAGCTTCTTATTGACAGAAGAGATGAAGATTTAGATGAGGATGTTATTGCTGATTATATTACAGAACATTTTGAAGGAAACTGCCTGATTGCAGCAGGCGATGAGGATCTTATCAAGATTCATTTCCATACTAATGAGCCTTGGAAGGTACTTGAATACTGCAGCACTATTGGTGAGATATACGATATTGTTGTTGAGGATATGATTCGTCAGTCAGCTGGACTTCATGGCTGATAAGCCGCTTGTCATCAATAAACTGCCTGCCGGAGATAAAACGCTGGTCATCAATAAGCTGCCTGTCTGAGATAAATCATTCGTCATCGATAAACTGCCTGTTTGTATAAGGCAGGATTTGACGTGATACCTATAGGTAGTCGTATTGATGATAGATTTATAGGTTGAATTTCAGCGATTTTTGATATTTTAAGTGGATTTTATTATGAAATACCCATAAGATAGCATGTAAATGTTGTTTTATGGGTATTTTTTAGTTGTTTTTATTAGTTTAGGTATTTTTTTTAGGAAATATGCCTATAAGACAAGCAAAAAATATAAATTTATAGGAACATCAGGCCGTCGAGCCGGACGACAGGCCGTCGAGCCAGCCGACCCCAGACATTCAATACATTTGTGAAAATTCTGTTAAATAATTGACACAGATATGTCGATGAATTAAAATGTACACAAGAAGATTTAATATACTAATGATATGAATAATTTTGAATACATTTGAATGATAATGATTAAATAGATGCGGCTATTTATTATAATTGCTAAAGACGGGAGGAAGTTACTATGAAACACAATTATAAGAGAATTACTGCATTAGCTGGTATGACAGCGTTGCTTGTTTCAATGCCGGTATCAGTATATGCAGGACAGATAAGGAACACATATACTGCTAATCTATCAAATGTTTTGGGGAGTGTTGATGCATCTGCTTTGAAGGGAAATCCAGTTGTTAAGGGAAGTAATATTGTGGTCGATTCTGATACAGATGACTGGGACGATATTACATCAAGAACAGCAGATGCTGCTGGTGTTAAGCTGTGGAAAGCAGCGGTTTCATCAGATTATTCAAAGCTTTATTTTATGTATGAAGGAACTGTTCAGACTGAATGGGACTACAGCTATATGGGAAGTAATCCTGTGAGTATTACTTATGCTGACGGAACAACGGGAATATCAGATAAGATTCAGTTTACTGGATGGAAAGACAGTGCACAGGCAAAGAATTCATGGTATGGGGATATAGAGAATTCGGAGACTGTAACTGTTAATAATGCACATGGTAATACAGCCGGACCTTATGTGGTTGAGACAGCTATTCCTTTTGATTTTTTTGCTAATTCGGATTTTAAGATTACATTTGCAGGAACAACTGTAGATATTAAGGATATTGAAGTATTAGACGGACAGAAGGTTGAAAAAGATGATACAGAAGCTGTGTATAACGGAATTGTTATAGATGGTGAGTTTGCTGACTGGGATGCCGTTAAGAAGTATAATGCAGTATGTCCTAATGATGCACATAATGAATGTATATCTAAGACAGCTATGATGTTTGACGGTGATTATGTATATGTGTATGTGAAGGATGGAACTGGCGGTGATGCTTCAGGAGCCGGAGCTCATAGTAATGGCAGGTATTCGATAACTACAGATCTGGGTTACGAACTTGTTTTTCAGCTTGACAGCAAAGGATATGTTAATGGTGTAGACGGTGTTGACTGCAGGCATGTTGGTAATCAGTGGGAGATAGCAGTTCCTAAGAGTGCCCTGCCAGCTTATAACAAGACAATATCATTTGGATTATACAGGTCAGAGCCTTTTATATCAGGAACTGCCAATATTAAAGATGATGAATCTTCGGATGATAAGATAATATACGATATCAGGTATGACGGATTGTATGGTGACTGGGAATATTATCCACACACAACGATTCAGTATTCTACAACCGGAACACATCATAATATGGTTGATTCTGCAGGAGCATTATTCAGTAATGGAAGTACTGTTCTTGGACATGTGTATACAACTATGCCGGAGCATCTTAATGAAGCTGGAGGAGAGTTTACACAGGCAGTGACATTTAAATTTAATGACAGCTATAATCAGGTATTATATCCAAGATTTGTAACAGTTGACGAACAGGGAAATATTAACTGGAACCCTAAACGTGACAGACTTAGTGATGGTACATATGAATTCTATATGTTTGACACAAGTGCATGGGGAACATCTAAGAATATTAATGAACTTAATGATGCAGATATATGTTATGGAAAGATGATAGTTACAGTTGGAAGCAACAGGGATGAATGTGAGTTTTATTTTGATCTTGACAAGGTTGCTCAGAAACTTGGCTGTGATGCAAGTGATTTCAAGCAGATTAGTGCACAGTTTGGAAGGCTGGGACAGGAATGGATTAATACAGCAGGTGCATCATCTGGAGCATGGCTTGGACTTTTCATATGTATAGCTGGAACATGTGGAGTAGTTGTATATAAGAAAAAGAAAGGCAGCATACAGGTATAAGCGGAATGAATCCCATTATAGTAATTGCAATTATAATAATATGGCTGTATATACTTTCTGTAACGAAGAGAGCAAAGCTTCATGCATGGAGCTTCATGTGGGGAAGTCTCGGACTGTTTGTAATTATGATGATGACGGTACAGCCATTGCTTACAATGCCTCTTGCAAGATGCGTTGCAGCAATGGCAGGTATTGTGGGAGATATAACAGGTGCATTTACAGCATACTTTAAATACGGAATTATATTTATACATACGGGTGCATCGTCAATGACACTGCTTATTGATTTTGAGTGTTCGGGAATCATTGAAATCATGGCATTTCTGTCATTACTGATATTCTTTAATGTGTATAACTGGAGTGAGAAGCTGATGATAGGAATTGGAGGCTTCTGTTACATTATGTTATGCAATGTTTTAAGAATAGTAATGATATGTCTTGCGGTACATTTTTTAGGCATGAATGCATATTATGTGTTTCATACATTTATAGGAAGAATATTCTTCTATGTACTCAGTGTGTATCTGTATTTTTATGTATTTACGAAACCACAGATTGTTAAGATGAAAGTAGGAAACTTCTCATATGGTAAAAATAATTCTTAATTCATTTCTTTTCTGGGGCGGCTGGATAATTATACCGTTTATTATGGAAATTGTTCCTGCGTTAGGAAGTGTTTTTCTTCTTATAAGAAGGAATCTGAGACATAAACTCCATAAAAAGGAGCTTGAGGTTTATCCAGAGATTACGCTTATAATACCGGTATATAATTCGGCTGATACACTATATGGATGTATCAGATCTATTAATGACAGTACTTACCCGAATGACAGGATAAGAATTTTTCTTGTTAATAATAAAGGAAAAGATAATAGTTTTGATATATATGCACAGTGTCAGCAGGAATTTCCAGAACTTCTGATGCAGTGGATGAATTCTGAACAGGGAAAGTCAAGAGCACTTAATCTGGCACTTTATAACAGCGATGGAAAGTACATTATCAATCTGGATAGTGATGGAATGCTTGAGAAGAATGCACTTGTCAATATGATTACAAGATTTGAGAATGATACGGCTATTAACTGTATGACAGGCTCTATTCTTACGGTGCCTGAACAGATTATGAAATATAAAGCGGGACCGTCAAGACTGCTCCGTGAACTTGAGTTTATGGAATATGCGCAGGCTTTTCTTGCGGGAAGAAGTTATGCGTCAGAGCTTAATTCCGTGTATACATTGTCAGGTGCATTTTCAGCGTTTAGAAAATCAGCAGTTCTGAAATCATGGATGTATAACACAGATACTATCTGTGAGGATACACATATTACATTCCAGATGAGGTATCTTCAGAAAGAACGGGTTGAAGTGTGTGAGGATGCACTGTTTTTTGTTGATCCGATTGAAAATGTTAATAAACTATATACACAGAGACAGAGATGGCAGAGAGGAAGCCTTGAAGTATCCAAGATGTTTATGGACAAGTCTTTCAAGGTAAAGAACCTTTTTACTAATATAAGTGTCAAAACTCTTTTGTATGACCATACATTTGCATTTCCGAGACTTATATGGTATCTGGCACTTATATGTCTGATTGTTGTGGGTTATTCTGGGAAAACGGTTATTCTATCTACAGCAATAATATTTGGTTTATATACGCTTATCGGATATCTGTATTTTATTGTTGTAGCATATTTCCTAAGAATTAATAAGGATATAAGAAGATATTACATGAGGCACTGGTGGTGCATACTGTTTCTGCCATTTTTTAATTTTGCTGTCTTCTTTATAAGACTTGCAGGAATTATTAACAGTATTGAAACTGACAGCTCATGGAAAACAATGAATCTGTCGGAGGAGTGCAGGGCATTTGCAGATGTGGTTAAAAGTGATTTCAGTAAGCCTGTTAATGCAATAAAGAAAGTAAGAAATGCACTTAATTATGATGTTGTAGAAGATAATAATAACAATAATCAGAGGGAAGAACATGGAAAAGAAGCTTAATAAGAAGCGTGTTAAGAAGAATAAAAAGCCGAAAAATGTGCTTGTTATCACAACTATTTATGTAATATGTTTCTCGGTTATTGCCGGAGTATTTGCATATACAAGGATTAATAAGTACGAAGAAGGAGTCCTTGAGGTGTGTGCAACACAGCAGGACGCTTATGTGCAGCTTGTTTTAGACCAGATTAATCTTAAAAGCAATCGTGATGATGAACAGATTATTAATGATATTCTTGGTACGATGAATTCATCTTCTAATAAATACTGGACATTTTCTAAGAATCAGTCAATCCTTTTTGTAAAAGATGTTCTTGAAACTAACAGGTATAAAGGTGTTACCACAGCTACATATTATGAGTCAGAGAGTGCCACGAAATTTCTTAATAATCTTCAGAATAACAGAGTTACTCATGATTTCATAGAAATTGATGGGAATAATTATGTAGCATCAGGTGTTACATTTGAATATAAGAACCAGTCATATAAGCTGTGCCTGCTTACAGGCAGGAATGCAATTATGGATAATAACAGTTATATGCAGATTAAGATTCAGATGGAGACTTATGTGGTGATTCTGCTTTTTGTGCTTATAATAACAGCTATGCTGCTTGCACATAAGCTAAGACGGATGCAGAAGTCGATTAGTGAATCTGATAAGACGGTTGCGGAGCTTAACAGTATGGTTTCTAAGATGAATAAGAAACTTTTAGAGAAGGATTTGCATGATACGCGCAATAATGTCTGGGATAATACGGCAATCATGCCTTTTCTTGATAAATTAGTGGCAAGAGATATTTATCCTGTAACATTTATGCATATTGCATGTGTTGATAATAAGGAACGAACAAAGTTTATAGCAAGAGCTAATTATATTCTTGATAAAAATGTTTTAAGATTCACATATGAAGATAATGATATTGTTCTTATATTTGTTGGAATGAACAGAAAGCATTCTAAGCAGAGCCTTCAGCTTTTAATGGAAAATTCAATGAAGATAATGTATGCAATTACTATTAAGAGCAAAGCGGATGCAGATAAGTTAAGAGTTAAGTATGAAATCAGATAGAATGGGCAGGTAATATAAGGGAGGCGGAATTATGGCAGTTAATATGTACAGGGAATACAGACTGAAATTTTACCTTAATATGAGACATTATATTATCATTAATGAGGTCAAAGGTGAAACTCACCCACATACATGGGAGTTTGCACTGGATATTAAGTTTTCAAGGAATTTATTTGTTGAATTTAATATATTTGAACAGGGAATTTCGCAGTTCCTTGAAAAGTACCAGAATAAGATTCTTAATGAGGCAGAGCCGTTTGATGCAATGATGCCGACACTTGAGAATGTTACTGATTATTTTGCGGAAGAATTTTTTAAGATTATATATAAGACAGGTGGCATGCTCACAAGAGTTGAGGCTAGTGAAACTCCTACAAGAAGCTATATTGTAAATATGGCAGAGCAGGAACGTAATTCAATATTGAATAAGAAAGCTGATGAAAAGATAATATCAGAGGTTATGGACGCAGTGCTGGACGATATTGTTAAGCAGTGATGTTGTTAAGACGGATTGGAGAAGAAGTTGAAAAAGAAAAATAAAGCAATTTACCTGCTGTTTCTTATGCCATTCGTGTATTTTGCAACAGCATGTTTTGTTGTCTGGCTGGTAAAGACAAGTGGAATATATCCTTCAGGTTCAGATACTATGTATCATGTCTACAGAGGAGATTATGTATATAATGCAATTAAATCGGGCAACTGGTATCCTTTATATGATCCTGCATGGTATAACGGCGTGGAGATTTTAAGGTACTGGTCACCACTGCCTGCTTATGTTATGGCATTTTGCCAGTATCTTGCGGGTGGAAGCCAGTTTGGTGCATATCTTTTTTATATAGGGGGAGTGTGTTTTTTAGGTGCATGTGTATGGCCATTCATTGGAAGAGGTTTTGACAGACCATATCTGGGAGCATTTATCGGACTCCTCTGGTTCTTTATGCCTAATAATCTGTATGCATTGTTTGTTGAAGGAAATCTGGCAAGAAGTCTGAGTATGATATTTCTGCCGGTATTCATATATGCAGTATATAAGTATTTTGACAGCCGGAAAACAAGACATCTTTTATTCATAACATTATCGTTATTATTAATAGCAATGTGTCATGCTGGATATGCAGTGATGGTAGCAGCTGTTGCGATTATATATGGAATTATTTACTGTATACAGAACAAGCGAATAATTGTTTTATCCGATGTTATAATATCTATGGTATTATCGTTTGTTATATATGGTATATGGCTTATTGGTGTGTTCAGAATTGGAAAGTCATCTTTATACAATACTGAAAATGTGGTGAGTTTTTTTCAGAGTATCTGGAAATCTGTTAATCCAATACAGAGACTATTGGATAACAATGCAAGCTTTTATTTTGGTTTTGCTATAATGTTTATAGCAATATTCGGAATTGTATTTGGATATAAGAAGTCAAGAACAGGATTTATATCCGGACTTATAATACTTATTCTTACAACAAATGCTTCGTATATTGTGCTTAGGTATTTGCCAGGAAGCCAGTATATGTGGATGTTACGATTCATTTCTATCGCGATATGTATGATACTTATGAGCTTTCTTGTGTGGGATACACTGAAGAAACCGCTGGTTATATTATTGTGTATATTACTTGTAGCAGATGTTATTCCATCGGTAAGTCTTATTACGGGTTCGCATAATTATGCATCTGCACAGGATAGATTTGCATCAAAACAGGATGAAACTTTAATTGCAGAGGCACAAAATGTTACTAAACAGAGGCTTGCAGTTCTTGATGAAAGTACTTTGGAATCGACAGGCGCGTGGCTGGTATCTGATTATAATAAACCTATATCATCATCATACGGAGCAGGAAGAGAAGCAGCTGATACAATAGATAATATTGTTAATATTAATAATGCACTTGCAAATGGAAGATTCAGATATGTGTTTGACAGATGCCTTGAACTTGGAAATGATTCAGTGCTTGTAAAATTATCTCTGCTTGAACAGAATAATGAGGATTTGCAAGAACTTGAGAATGCTGCTAATGCAGTTGGTTATAAACGTATAGAAAAAAACAGTGATTATATTCTTTATCATATTGAAACACCTGACAACTGGGGTGTTGTAAGCAGTTACAGAGCAGTTGCGATAGGTTCTGGGGCAGCAGCAATATCAATGCAGTTCCCTGCGGTTGAAACAGTAGATTCTGCTAATCTTAATGATTACACATATGAAGAACTGGCGGGATATAAAGAGGTGTTCCTGAATGGTTTTACATATGATGATAAAGAAACAGCAGAAGACCTTGTACTACGCCTAAGCAGAGCAGGTGTCAAGGTGATCATATATGCCGATGGCATACCACAGGATAAGCGTACCCACAGTCAGAATTTCCTTGGCGTAACATGCAGTTCGATAACATTTCACAATGGATATCCGGATATGGATACAAGAATTGGAACGATATATCCAGATATGTTTCCACAGGGACATACTACATGGAATACAGTGTATCTTGATGGACTTGATACTGTGTGGGGAACTTTTTATGATAATGGATTGAATCTTGATTTTTATGGGACTGTGAAGAATGACAATATTATAATGACTGGCCTTAATCTTACATATTTCTATAGTCTGACTGATGACGTATCTGTTGGACAGTTGCTTAGTAATATGAGTGGTATATCATCAGAGGAACTTCCAGACAGAAAGATAGTTCCTTTAAAGGTGGAATATGGAAATAATAAGATTACAATTACATCTAATAATGATAATGTTAATACAACACTTGCATATCATGATATATTCAGCTCTTCACCGGATATAACACATAGGAATAATCTTATGTATGTGAATAAGGGAACAACTGTTATTAAAATGAGTTATCCGTATCTGTGGCAGGGGGCTTTAGTTAGTACTGCAGGAGTTGTGTTAATGGTTGTGTGGCTGATTGTTAAAAGAAGAAAAGAACATAATATTTAGCACAAACGCACCGGGAGCATGTTAGAGATACATACTCCTGGTGCGTTTCATTTATGCGCAATTAATTAAAATATTCTTACCGTACAAAAAGATATGCCGTATATCCCACATACATAAGAATACATGCAGCACCTTCCCATCTGCTCATTGTCTTCTTGGTATATGCGAAGAGAAATAATACAATTCCACTGGCAAGAAGTATGATACAGTCAATAAGTGATTCAGAAAGAACGTTAAGAGGCTGTATTGCAGCAGACATTCCTAAGATAAATAATATATTAAATATGTTAGAGCCGATTGCATTGCCAAGCGCAAGTCCGCTGTCCCCTTTCCTTGTGGCAACTATAGAAGTTACAAGCTCGGGCAGGGAGGTTCCGATTGCGACTATTGTAAGACCTATGAAATTCTGGCTTACGCCAAAGTTAGCAGCTATGATGCAGGCTTTATCTACAACAAGATTACCACCGAATATTACAGCTATAAGACCACCGGCAATATAAAGCAGACTCTTAGGCAGAGGCATTATTTTACAATCCTCAGCTTCTTCCCTGTTTTTAAGTGCTGATATTATCATGCATGTGATGTAAGCTGCCATTCCGGCAAGGAGAATAATGCCTTCAATTCTTGAAAGTCTGCCATCAATAAACATAAAGCAAAGAATAGCAGTTATTATGATATTAACAGGCATATCACGCTTGAGAATGTCACGGTTAGTAGAAAATCCTGCGATAAATGCACAGATACCTACAACGACAAGACCATTAAAAATGTTAGAACCAACAACATTGCTGATTGCAATGTCATTACTGCCAGAGAGGGCAGCGTTAATACTAACAGATGCCTCAGGGGCACTGGTTCCCATTGCAACAATGGTAAGTCCTATGATAACGCTTGGTACTTTAAGGATTTTGGCAAGGGAAGAACTTCCCTCCACGAAGAAATCCGCGCCTTTTATTAATAGCACGAAACCGATGAGTAGTAACAAATATTCCATAATAAGCTCCTTTCTTGCGATAAAGGAATGGAATAATATAAAAAGAGACCTTTATCGCATCAAAAATGAATTGATAAAAGTCTCGTTAATTGTAATAATAACCGGCTGTTCAGCGTGATGACGATTACTATTGCATCGGATACGATGCTAACTACTCCCTCTTATTAACATTATACTAATATATATGTGTAAATGTGTCAATTAAATATTATAATTCAGATTATTTTTCACAGAGTGATATAAAATACTCATGAATTCTTGTGTCACCTGAAAGTTCAGGGTGAAATGCAAGACCAATCTGGTTATTATATTGAACAGCAACAATTCTGTCATCAACAGCTGCAAGAACATCAACATTATCATTAACTGATGAAATGTATGGTGCACGGATAAATGTCATTGGAAATTCATCAAAGCCCTTCATAGCAGCAGTTCTTACAAAGCTTCCTAACTGTCTTCCATATGCATTTCTTTTTACAGTGACAGGCAGAGTTCCAATATGTATACTGTTGTCATTGTCAATGTGTCCGGCTAAAAGAATCAGACCGGCACAGGTTGCAAGTGTTGGAAGGCCATCTGCTATTGCAGACTTAATTGTATCAAGCATATCCAGCTTTCTTAGAAGCTGTCCCTGAACAGTGCTTTCACCGCCCGGAAGGATAATTCCGTCAATACCTTCAAGGTCTTTTTTTTGACGTATTTCAACTACTTCATGTCCGATTTTTTCAATGATATGTTCATGTTCAATGAATGCTCCCTGTACAGCAAGTACGCCTATTTTCATATTATCTGCCTCTTTCTTCCATGATTATCTGGATTTCACCAGGATTAATACCAACCATGGCTTCGCCCAAATCTTCTGATAATTTAGCAATAAGTGCAGCATCTGTGTAATTAGTTACAGCCTGAACGATAGCAGAAGCTCTTTTTGCAGGATTTCCAGACTTGAATATACCGGAACCTACAAATACACCTTCAGCACCTAACTGCATCATAAGTGCAGCATCTGCAGGAGTAGCAACACCGCCGGCAGCAAAGTTTACTACAGGAAGCTTTCCATTATCATGTACATAGAGAACCAGGTTATATGGAACCTGTAACTGTTTTGCTTCCTCGAAAAGCTCATCATTTCGCATAGATGTTATCTTTCTGATTTCAGAATTCATCTTTCTCATGTGGCGTACAGCCTGAACAACATCCCCGGTACCAGGTTCGCCCTTTGTTCTTATCATGGAAGCACCCTCATTGATTCTTCTTAATGCTTCTCCTAAATCTCTTGCACCACATACGAAAGGTACTTTGAACTGGGTTTTATCAATATGATATATATCATCAGCAGGAGATAATACTTCGGATTCATCAATATAGTCGATCTCAACTGCCTGTAGAATCTGTGCTTCAACAAAATGACCGATACGGCATTTTGCCATAACAGGAATACTTACAGCATCCTGAATACCTTTTATCATCTTAGGGTCGCTCATACGCGAAACGCCACCGGCAGCCCTGATATCAGCAGGGATTCTCTCAAGTGCCATAACAGCACACGCGCCAGCGGCCTCTGCAATCTTAGCCTGCTCGGGAGTAGTAACATCCATGATTACGCCGCCCTTTAACATCTGTGCAAGACCTTTGTTTAATTCATATTGTGAATTTGTTGTCATAACTGACCTCCTTGAAAATGAATTTTATGAATTGATTTTCACATATAATATTGCACAACTGGTCATGAAGGAATATCCAATTTAATAAAAATGTCGCATGCCAGTATAAGGTCAGAATAGATCAGGAATATGGTCAGATGAAAACTGATTATAAAAAAATTGTCGAATTATGTCGTACGAAAACTGTCAGTCTGATTAGTAATCAGCAGCTTTTTGTATTATAATAGAACATATTTTAAAAATATGTAGGAGAGGGAAAGTAAGTGCGTAGGATTAAAAGTTTTTTGATTATAATATGTCTGCTAAGCATATATACAGCTTTTTTATATGGGTGTGAAAGAAAAGAAAGGTCAGACAGCCACAATAATGAGGCTGGATTGCCGGAAATAGTCATAGGAAGTGACAACTATCCGCCATATAATTATGTCGATACAGATGGCAATGCTACCGGAATTGATGTTGAGCTTGCTACGGAAGCATTTAAAAGAATGGGCTATAAGGCCAGATTCATATATATTGACTGGGAGGATAAGAAGAATCTTCTTGCTGACAGAACAATTGATTGTGCATGGGGAAGCTTTAGCATGGATGGCAGGGAGAATGAATACAGATGGGCAGGACCTTATATGATCAGCCGTCAGGTTGTTGCTGTGAATATGGAAAGTGATATATATTCTCTTGAGGATTTGGAAGGAAAGACGATTGCAGTACAGACTACAACAAGACCTGAGAAGATATTTCTTAGCAAGACTGATGAGCGTATCCCGGCTATAAGGTCATTAATAGCTTTGCAGAAAAGAGAACTTATATATCCTTTTTTAAGCAAAGGCTATGCAGATGCTCTGGCAGCTCATGAAACTGCAATATGCCAGTACATGGAAGATTATAATATTAAGTTCAGGATTCTTGACGAACCATTAGAGACAGTAGGACTGGGAGTAGCATTTGACAAAAATGATGACCGTGGGATAGAGAAGCAGCTTACAGAAATTCTTAACCAAATGAGGAATGATGGTACAGAGAAGAAGATAATCAGCAGATATATTTCTGATGCTGATAAATATCTGGAGGTGGACAGTTATGGGAAATAATACCATTACCAGAAAGAAAAGAAAAAGAATATGGCCGATTGAGATTATAGCAGGTCTGTTTATAATGATGATTGTGTTTTTTATTGCTGTAAATGTTGATATAAAAACTACACAGGAAACACTTTCAGATACTGCGCATTATATCAATGAACAGTGCAACAGCTTTACAAGACATAATCTTGCGTCAGAAACCAAGAGCCTGCTCAGGGTAATTGAAAGTGCGCAGCAGATAAAACATAATATCACATATGAACGCAGCCTTTCAGATAAAGATATATTTACAGAAGAATTTATCAAAAAGAATATGCAGGAATGTTATCTGACGGCAGTTATAATCATGGATTCAAAAGGTAATCTTATAGCACAGGAATATACAGATGAATATGGTGCAGATGAGCTTAACGAATATCTTGACAGTACTTCACTTATTGATGTTGTTGATAATACTGAAAAAACATACGCAATAAGAATTGACTGTGAAGATGGTTCATATGTTGACCTTGCAGCATGTGGTATGGCGGATTCAAGTGGGATAGTTGTTGTTTATTACCACACACCGGCAGAGTATGTTAATAATTACAATCTTTCATTTACACATATATTATCAGGTTATGATGACAGGGAAGATGGAAAGATTGTTGTTACAAAGGGAAATCAGATAATAGCGTCTAATGATGACAGTATGGTTGGTGAAGATGTTGACAAATATAATGTAATTAAGAAGATAAAGGAGACCGGTGCAAGTGGAAAAATAGTACATGCTGATAGTAACAGAAGGTGGGGCTCGCATAATTATGGTCTTATGGAACGTGGCAGAGATTATTATGTATATGTTTATATGCCGGAAAGAAATGTTTTTAAGACAACACCAAGAAATATGCAGTATACATTTGTTGCCTATATGTTTGCTGTACTGGTACTTAATATGATGCGCTGGAAAACGGTTCAGGGATATGAGCGTGAACAGTATGAAATGCAGCAGCAGTATGCAAAGACACTGCAGGAAAAAAATGAACAGCTACAGGAGGCAGTACGCCGAGAGGAAAAGGCTAATGCTGCCAAGACTGATTTCTTATCAAGAATGACACATGATATAAGGACGCCGCTTAATGGTATAATCGGATTGTTAAGAATTGATGAGAGCCATAAAGAAGATACAGATATGATTAATACTAACAGAAAGAAAATGTCAATAGCTGCTAATCATCTTTTATCACTTATTAATGACATTCTCCAGATGAGTAAGTTAGAGGATGGCCAGATTGAGCTTTCAAGAGAAATTGTGGATCTTAACAAGCTTGCAAAGGATATTATTACTATAGTTGAACAGCGTGCCTCAGATTCAGGTGTCAATCTTAAGTATGACAAGGTTGCAGGAAAAGTTATGTATCCATATGTATACGGAAGTCCTCTGCATTTACGCCAGTTATTTCTAAATATATACGCTAACTGCATCAAATATAATAAAGCAGGAGGAATGGTTTCAACATATTTTAAATGTATTGGAACACAGGATGGAATTGTTACATATGAATGGACTGTTACTGATACGGGAATTGGCATGAGTGAAGAATTTCTTGAACATATATTTGAACCATTTGTACAGGAAAAGACTGATGCCAGAAGTGTTTATCAGGGAACAGGACTTGGGATGGCTATTGTTAAGAGTCTGGTTGACAAAATGAATGGAACAATTAGTGTCACAAGTAAGGAAGGGGAAGGCTCAACATTTGTAATCAGAATTCCTTTCGAGATTGCAAGCAAAGTTGAAGAAATAACGGATGATAAGGAAAAAAGCAGTAATGATATTTCAGGAATTAAGATTCTGTTAGCAGAGGATAATGAACTTAATGCTGAGATTGCACAGACTCTTCTGGTGGATGAAGGCGCTAATGTTACTGTTGTCAGTGATGGTGAGCAGGCTGTCAGGGAATTTACAAGGTGTGCACCACATACATATGATGTGATTCTTATGGATATTATGATGCCAAAGCTTGACGGAATTGCAGCGACCAAAGCTATAAGAGCTATGGAAAGACCTGATGCTGTGGAGATTCCGATAATTGCAATGACAGCCAATGCATTTGAGGAGGATGCCAGAAAATGCGTTGAAGCCGGAATGGATGCACATCTGTCAAAACCTTTACAGATGGATGTTGTAGTTGGTACAATTGCAGAGTATTATAAAAGATAATTATGCAGGATAAAGGAGCCTCTGCATAATACAATAACTGATAAAAGGGGATAGCTATGATATGTAGTAATTGTGGAGCAGATATAGGAGATAACGAGACTGCATGCCCATATTGTGGTGCTATGCAGTATGAGAATTCTGAACAGAAGTACATGAAAGACCTGTACAATCTGAATGAAGGAATGGAGAAGCTGGATAAGAATACCAGAAAATACATCATAAAAAGTACAATGAAAAGTGTAGGTATAGTATGTGCGGCAATAGCGGCAGCAGTTCTTGCCGGAAGCATGTTTGGATATGGTTCATATAAGAGTATGTATAATTCTTCACATAACAGGAAAGAGATACACAAGTCATTAGATTGGTACAATAATAATATAGGTGAACTTAATTCATTATATGAAAAGCGGGACTATGCAGGCATTTCAGAACTGACAGATAGTTATAAGGGCAGTTCAAGTGTTTTGGAAAAGTGGAGTCATTACAATTTTTTTAACATTTATGATTATTATTATAAAAGGGTGGCAGACATCTACATTATGGTTAATAAAGGCGAAAAACTGAGTGATTATCAGTTTGGAACAGGCTTTGAAGAGTCACTTGACATGATATATTTCATTAATAATAAAAACGGATATAATTACCGTAGGTATGAGGGCTGTACGGCAGAAGAAAAAGAAACTGTGGAAGGCTGGGTTGCAGAAGCACAGAATTATCTTAAGAATGTTGCAAAGGCGACGGACAAAGAAATTAATGATATGCTTAATGAATTGTATCAGAATGGCTATTATGATTACAAGCTTGGAAAGAGCTATGAAGAGTCATTTTATAAAAAATATAATGAGGGAGGGAACAACTGATGAAATGTAATAATTGCGGCGCACCTATACAGATGAATCAGAAGTTCTGTCCTAATTGCGGCTCACCAAATGTGGAATTTAAGAAGCATATTGATGATATGGAACAATATAATAAAAAGTTTAACAGCACGCGTTCCAAAGTAATTGGTAACAGCAAATGGTTTGTGAATTATATTGCACCAATAACAGCTCTTGTTATAACAATGACTGCACTTACACTGGCTATTATTGGTAAAAATTCAATGATTGGATATGATATTGCAAAAAAAAATCAGCAGAAATATTATTCATCCCATAGTGATGAAATCCAGACAAAACTAAAGCTTCTGTTAGAAGCAGGAGACTATGCAACTCTGTATAGTATGGATTATGTGGGAGATTGTTCAATAAAGGATAATGATGATAAATATGCATGGAATGATTTTTACAATGTCGCAGGTGATTATGTGTATATAAGAAAAGGTATAATAAGTATGATGGAAAGGAATAATTCATCATATTATGGCGACGAATATATGAATACGATTTCAAGGGCTGTTGCCGATATGGAAGATATTGTCAGCAGACGTTTAAATTTATCGTATCATAGTGTATCGAAAGAAAGTATTAAGTATATAAATGATATATATGAAAAATCACATGAACTGTTAAAGGCATACTGCAATCTGACAGATGAGGACATAGCCGGACTTCCTGATATGTCACAGGCAGATATACTTACACTCATTACAAGGAGGAGCTTTGAATGAGAAAAAAGAAGAAATTTAATATATCACTTCTGGCTTATGTACTGTGTGCAATTATGATTATTATTATAATCCCATGTGTTTCAGATATATCAGGTGATGTATTCAGGAGTAAAGGAAGAATGTCGGGCTATGAAGAAGACAGTCTTTATAATGATTTTATAGAAAATAATTATGAAGGGCTTCTTGAAAAGACAGAATATAACACAGGCATAGGCAAAGATATTGATAAAGATACGCAGGACTACTATACATTTGCCATTGCATATAAAAAAGCTGTTGATTACAGGGTGTATGTGAATAATGGAGAAAATGAGAAAGCAGAACAGGTGGTTAAAGATATAGATAATGCACAGTTTAATAATGTGCTGTTTAAGGAAGCACTTGAAAATGTAAAAAATATATATATTAGTAACGGACTGTCACAATAATGTGTTAATGTAATTGACTTTAAAAGAAAGATAACGAAGATAAACAGAGGATGATGAAGATGAGTAACACAGGAAGGAATAATATCATGACCGACAGGGTGTCATATTATTTTAAATCCCAGTGGAATATACTTCTGATAATAACGATATCTGGTCTTATATACAATCTCGGACTTCTTGCAGGTCCGTGGTTTGAAGGAAGAATGACAGGCTGTCTTGTTAATATACTTGGTGGAAAATCAACATTTACAGATATGCTTATTCTTGTAATATGTTATGTGATTGCAATTGCAGTAGTGCAGATATCAAGGTATATAAAAAGATTCTATGTAAGAAGATTCGCTAATAATGTTAATAAGAACATGAAAGAGGTTTTGTATAACAGCCTTGTACATAAGAGCAGACCACAGTCACAGGAAGAAGGAGCGGGAGATATTCTTACCAAGGCTATCCTTGATGTTGATGATTGTGCTGAAGGGATGAGAAAGTTCACGACTGAGATATTTGATACGGGTGTTGCACTTGCAGCATATGCAGGAATGCTTCTTTTCTATGACTGGAGACTTGGGCTTATATGTATGATATTCCCGCCAATATCTTATATCATTGCAGAGAAGATGAAGGCTGTTGTACAAAAGACAGGTGCAGAATATAAGGTACAGTCAGGAAGACTTAGTGCGGCAACGCTTGAAAGAGCAGAAAATGCGGTTACATATCGTGTATATGGCTGTGAGCAGGAAAGAAAACAGGCGTATGAAGATAATCTTACAGCCTATGAAAAGTCGGCAGTAAGGGCTAATATATGGGGAACAGCATTTCCTCCGATATACAAGGTTATAGCACTTGCCGGAGTTATATTTATATTATATTTTGGAAGCAGAAATGTTCTGGGAACAGGCTGGAAAGAATGGGATATTGCTATTTTAGCTACATATGTATCATGCTTTGCAAAGCTTTCTAAGAAGTCCTCACATGCAGCAAAGCTGTTTAATGCAGTACATAAGGCACAGGTGTCATGGAAGAGAATCAAACCGCTTATGAAGCATGAAAATTATGAAGATGCGGATAACAGTGTAAAGTGTGACTCACTTGAAGTAAAAGGACTTACATTTGCTTATCCGGGAGGCCATGATATATTCGAAAATGTAACATTTGAAGCAGAAAAAGGCAGCATCATTGGTGTTACAGGTTCTGTTGCATGTGGCAAGTCAACTCTTGGAAAGGTGTTTTTATGTGAATATCCATATAAGGGGAGCATTAAGATTGCAGGCAATGAACTTTCAGAACTTGATGATGCGAAAAAGGCGGGACTTGCAGCATATCTGGGACATGATCCGGAATTGTTTAATGATACAATTAGAAACAATATTCTTATGGGTGATGATGAGGATGTGGCTAAGCTTCTTAAGGCAGTGTGCTTTGACAAAGAAGTAAATGATATGGAAAACGGACAGGACACTTATGTTGGGAATACAGGTGTGAGACTGTCAGGAGGACAGGCACAGAGGCTTGCACTGGCAAGAACGCTCTGCCATAAGAAACCATTGCTTATATTAGATGACCCATTTTCAGCTCTTGATAAAGAAACAGAAAGAAAGGTATTTGCTAATGTTAAAGAATACACTAAGAATTGTATTGTGATTCTTATTTCACACAGATTATATCTGTTTCCACAGATGGATAAGGTTATATGGATGGAGAACGGAAAAGCCGTAGTCGGTACACATGATGAGATTATGAATAAATGCCCACAGTATGCGGCTCTTTATAACGAACAGAGGGGAGTAGCATCTGATGAAGAATAAAAGTGTTGGCAGAGTTATATTAAACACAATAAAAGAAAAGTGGCTGCTTACAGCAGGAATTGTAATTACTGTTGCTGGTGCAATTGTGACAGCATTGTTTCCGCCACTTATTCTGGCAGGGATTATTGATACAGTTACATCAGGTACAATGCCGGCATTTTATATGATTATTATGTATTTCGGATTTCTTCTTATAACAGGTCTTATGGAGAGTGCAAGAGAGACTTTTCTTACAGTATTCGGACAGAAGATTACACATTCATTAAGAAGTGCGTTGATGGATAAGTACAGCTGTCTTACAACAAGTGGTCTTACAAGTCAGGAACCGGGAACTGTTGTTTCAAGATTCGTTGGTGATGCTGATACAGTTGAGAATCTGTTTACATCAGGAATTATCAGTATGTTTGCTGATGTCTGCAAGATAATAAGTATAGTTGCTGTTATATGGATTAAGAATAAGGGGCTTGCCATTGTGCTTCTTGTTATTCTTCCATTTCTGTTCATATTCACAAGAATTGTGCAGAAGAATATGCTGGCAGCACAGATTGAAAACAGAAGAGCTGTCGGAAGAGCATCAGGACATGTACCGGAAACTCTTCACAACATAAGAACAATACATACACTTGCCAAGGAAAATTATATGGCAGAAAGATACGATGAATATATATGCGAAAGTTACGCAGCAATTGAAAAAAATAATTTTTATGATGCTGTATATTCACCGGTAATTATTATTCTCAATGCAATTGTTGTTGCTGTGGTCATGCTTTTTTCAGCATCAGGTAACCAGTCAGTGCTTACATTTTTTGGCATGTCAGCAGGTACAGCAGTTGCGGTAATTAATTATATTTCACAGATATTTGCTCCTGTTGAGAGCCTTGGTATGGAGATTCAGACTATACAGTCAGCAATAGCCGGAGTACATAGAATAAATGAATTTTTCGAGATGGATGAATTATCAGTTAAGAAGGATTCATACATTGCAGAGAATACAGCCATGGAAGCTGACAGTGATGTGATTGTCGATTTCAATAATGTAACATTTGCATATGATGATAAAAATGTTGTGGAGAACTTAAGTTTTTCTGTTAAGGAGGGCGAGCAGGTTACTCTGTCGGGAAGAACAGGTACAGGAAAGAGTACAATATTCAAGCTCCTTCTTGGGCTTTACGAGCCGGATAAAGGAAGCGTATCAATTGCAGGTCAGAAGGCTACGGCTATTCCGGATAGTGAAAAGAGGAGAATATATGGATATGTTGAGCAGACTTTTCATATGGTTCCAGGAACTGTCAAAGACCAGATAACACTGAATGATGTATCAATTACTGATGAAGATGTAATTGAAGCAGCTAAGGCAGCAGGTATTCATGATGCAATTATGGAACTTGAAAATGGATATGATACTATATGCAAGCCGGAAGATTTCTCACAGGGACAGTGGCAGTTATTATCAATTGCAAGGGCTGCAGCAGCAAAGCCTGAACTGCTTATGCTGGATGAGATAACAGCTAATCTTGATGCTGATACTGAGAAAAATGTGCTTGATGCATTAAACAGGGTAAGCAGGAACAGGACTGTTATATCAATATCTCACAGAGCTAATGCACAAATGGGAAGAATTATAGAAATAGCTTAATTTTCCTTATGTTTCTACTGGCTTATTATGCATTAAAGAAGTATAATACCCATACAATATTATGTTCAAATGAGAAAGCAGGTATGTTTTATGAATAATAGATGGGTTAAATATTTAATGGCAGGTTCTGTTACAGTTCTTATGGTGCTGGTGATAATATTTATCATCAGGTCTGTTAAGGAGAACAGTCTTGTGGTGTCATGCCCTGATACTTTAGTTGTTGAGTATGGAAGTACTAATGATGAAGCGGATATTAATGAAACTATTAAGAAGAATGTGCTTGGAAAGAAAGATAATAAGACAGATATAGAGATTGAGGGAAATGTTGATGTCACAAAGCTTGGAAAGTATGACATTAAGATTGTTGCGTCAAGAAAGAAGAAACATATTTCTAGAAAAGTAGCAGTAAAAGTTGTGGATACTCAGGCACCTGTTATTAGTCTTTCAGGAGATACAGAGATTACCATAGAAGTCGGAAGTAATTATGAAGAAGCAGGATTTTCTGCAGTTGATAATTATGATGGTGATATTACAGATAAAGTGGAGACTTCTGCGGAGGTTGATACATATACAAAAGGTGATACTACAATTGTATATTCAGTTAAAGATTCTTCTGGTAATGAAGCATTTACAGAACGTGTTATACATGTAGAAGATACTACAGCTCCACAGATATCACTTACCGGCGGTGAGGTGTATTATATCAGGATGGGAGATACATATAATGAACCGGGGTATACAGCTGTGGATATATGTGATGGAGATGTAACTGATAAGGTATCAGTATCTGGGAATGTTGATACAGCTAATGCAGGAAAATATACAGTAACATACAATGTATCTGATAATTGTGGTAATGAATCTGAAGTGCAAAGAACTGTGAAGGTAGTTGCACCAATGTCAGATGATGCAGTTAATCCGGGTGATAAGGTTGTTTATCTGACTTTTGATGATGGTCCCGGACCATATACAGAAAAGCTGCTTGATATTCTTGACAGATATAATGTTAAGGCAACATTTTTTGTTACTAATGGAAAACCGGATTATCAGAATCTTATTGCACAAGAAGCACAGCGGGGGCATACTGTTGCAATACATTCAGCATCACATGATTATGCAAAGATATATCAGAGTGTAGATGCATATTTTGCAGATTTTGACGAGATGAATAGTATTATAACTGCACAGACTGGAAAAGCAGCAGATCTTGTAAGATTTCCAGGTGGTTCTAGTAACACAATAAGTAAGAAATACTGCTATGGCATAATGAGCCAGCTTGTATGTGCTGTTGAGGAACGTGGATTCAGATATTGTGACTGGAATGTTTCTAGTGGAGATGCAGGTGGAACAACAAGCACATCACAGGTTGTGGCTAATGTTATAGCGGGGATTAAAGGTAATAATGTATCAGTAGTTTTGCAGCATGATATAAAGAATTTCAGTGTTGATGCGGTTGAGCAGATAATACAGTGGGGGTTATCGGAAGGATACACATTTTTACCTATAATATCAACCACACCAATGTCACATCATGGCGTTAACAATTGATTTTAAAGTAACTTGAACTATATATATTAATAACTTGTGGATTTGCTATTGGTATTGTGATATAATTTTATTATATTGGAAGTACGGATGTATATGAGGAGAGAAATCGTTATGGGAGGCTGTTATCTTGGAATGGCAGGGCATGATGTGTTTAACAATAGAGTGCGTGAGATTGTGAACACTAATGAACACAGGGTTGTTCTATTAGCTCTGGACATAAGTAATTTTAAGTATATTAATGATTTTTACGGTATGGATGAAGGCGACAAGGTTATGCAGGATATTGCAGACTTTTATTTTATTAATGAACCATTGTGCCTTGCTTCACACGGAATCGGGTTTGACCAGTTCAGGGGTGCCTATAAAGCTGATAATATGACGGATGAAGATGTAGTAGAATATATTGCAAGAAAGAACCGCATTTTCGAGAAAGAATTGTCAGAAAGATATCCTCTGGTGTATCAGCATGTTTATGTTGGATTATATTTTTATGATGATCCATCACTTGATGTACGTATGGCGGTTGACCGTGCTAATCTTGCAAAGAAGTCAACAAAAGGAAGATTTGACATTCCATGTTGTGTATATTCAGCGGATAATTGCAATGAATATCTTGAACATATGGATATGTCTAATGAATTTGTGAGAGCGTGCGAGGAAGAAAGAATAGAAATTTTCCTTCAGCCTAAGATATCCGTATCGCATAATTGTGTTGCAGGTGCAGAGGCACTTGTAAGAATGAAGACAAGAGCAGGCGAGCTTGTTTCACCAGCCAGATTTGTTCCAGTGCTTGAACATACAGGAATGATAGGAAAGCTTGATGACATTATGCTTGATAAAACCTTTGCTTTCCAGAGACAATGCATTGATAAGGGAATTAAGCCTGTTCCTGTCTCGGTTAATATATCAAGGCAGAGATTTACAAGTGAAGATTTGTTAAAATATATGCTTCGGCTGCAGGATAAGTATCAGATTGATTCATCACTTGTTGAACTTGAGATACTTGAAACAATATTTATTGATGCACTGGATGCTATGATTGATGTTATTAATGCATTAAGGGCAAAGGGATTTAAGATTAATGTTGATGATTTTGGCTCGGGATATTCATCACTTAACCAGATTGCCAATATTCCTGCTGATATTATAAAATTTGACAGAGTATTTGCAAACAGGTCATTAAAGAGTAATAAAGGAAGACAGGTTATAAAGTCACTGATTGAGATGCTTAAGATGGTAGAATATGAACTTGTATTTGAGGGAGTTGAGACTAAAGAGGAACTCGATACAGTTGTTTCTTATGGTTGTGATGTTATACAGGGATTTTATTTTGACAGACCACTTCCTGCTAATGAATTTGTTAATAAATATTATACTGGCAGCAGGGAGATTACTAATGGGACATAGTACGGACATTAATGGGAATGAACATTTGCAATATATTTTTAATGACTATAAGAGTGGTATAGAACATGGGATTCTTGTTGCTAACCTTACATATGAGCTTGCTAAGAGACTTAAGCTTGATGAACGGGAATGTTATGAACTCAAGATTGCCGGAATGATGCATGATATTGGAAAACTTAAATTATCAGAATACTTATATGGCAGAAATTCGGGCGAATTATCAGTCGAAGAGATGAAATATATGAGAATGCACTCTAAAATCAGCTTTGATGTATTGAAAAATTATGATTATTCAGATAATATAATGAAAGTTGTTCTCTATCACCATGAGTGCTACGATGGAAGTGGTTATCCTGATAATCTTAAGGGGACAGATATTCCATTGGGTGCAAGAATTCTTAAGGTGACAGATGAATTTGCTGCGCTGATATCTGAACGGCCGTATAGGAAAGCATTTGACATTGATACGGCTGTGAATATTCTTATTGAAGAGATTAAGAATCTTGATATGAGAGTATTTATTGAGTTTCAGCGAATGATTCACGAGGAAGAAACATTTGAGATAATAAGAAATAGTAAGGTAGACTTAGAAAATCTTAGTCTTGAAGATATTCTATCCTTCGCAGATTAGTATTTAATTACAGGAAAGAGGTAAAGTAAGATGGCAGAGTCAATGGTTGGCTTAAAGAGATCGCACAGATGTACGGAGGTTTCATCAGCTGATATTGGTAAGAAGGTTACTGTAATGGGTTGGGTTGCCAAGAGAAGAAATCTTGGTTCACTTATTTTTGTTGATTTAAGAGACAGAAGTGGAATTCTCCAGATTCTTTTTGATGAAAATATAATTGGTAAGGAAGGCTTCGACAAGGCATATACACTTCGTAATGAATTCGTAATCGCTGTTGAGGGTGAAGTTATTAAGAGAAGCGGTGCCGTTAATGAGAATTTAAAGACAGGTGACATTGAGATTGCTGCAAAGACTTTAAGAATTCTTTCAGAGTCAGAGACACCTCCATTCCCAATAGAAGAAAATATCCAGACCAAGGAAGATATTAGACTTAAATACAGATGTCTTGATCTTAGAAGACCGGATATCCAGTCTAATATTATTATGAGAAGCAAGGTTGCAACTCTTACAAGAGCATTTCTTGCAAAGGAAGGTTTCTTAGAGATTGAAACACCTATGCTTACTAAGTCTACACCAGAGGGAGCAAGAGATTACCTTGTACCAAGCCGTATTCATCCGGGTAAGTTCTATGCACTTCCACAGTCACCACAGCTCTTTAAACAGATGCTTATGTGTTCTGGATATGACAGATATATGCAGATTGCAAGATGTTTTAGAGATGAGGATTTAAGAGCAGACAGACAGCCTGAATTCACACAGATTGATATGGAATTATCATTCGTAGATGTTGATGATGTAATTGATGTTAATGAAAGACTTCTTGCATATCTTTTTAAAGAAGTTCTTGATGTTGATGTAAAGCTTCCAATCCAGAGAATGACATGGCAGGAAGCTATGGACAGATTTGGTTCTGATAAGCCTGATTTAAGATTTGGTATGGAATTACAGAATGTATCAGATATTGTTAAGGATTGCGGATTTGGAGTATTTACGGGAGCACTTGAGAATGGCGGTTCTGTAAGAGGAATCAACGCAAAGGGACAGGGAAGCATGCCTCGTAAGAAGATTGATGCACTTGTTGATTTTGCTAAGGGATATGGTGCAAAAGGTCTTGCTTATATTGCAATTCACGAAGATGGTTCATATAAGTCATCATTTGCAAAGTTTATGACAGAGGATCAGATGAATGCCCTTGTTAAGGCTATGGATGGTGAAGCAGGGGATCTTCTTTTATTCGCTGCTGACAGAAATAAGATTGTATGGAATGTACTAGGTGCTTTAAGAGTAGAACTTGCTGATCAGATGGGACTTCTTGATAAGTCTGATTATAAGTTTTTATGGGTAACAGAGTTTCCACAGTTTGAATGGTCAGATGAAGAAGAAAGATATGTTGCAATGCATCACCCATTCACAATGCCTATGGATGAGGATCTTGATATGCTTGAGACTAATCCTGGTGCAGTTCGTGCAAAGGCTTATGATATTGTTCTTAACGGAACAGAAATCGGTGGTGGTTCAGTAAGAATCCATCAGGCTGATGTTCAGAGCAGAATGTTCAAGGCACTTGGACTTACAGATGAAGTTGCTAATGAAAAGTTTGGATTCCTGCTTGACGCATTCAAGTATGGTGTTCCTCCACATGCAGGACTTGCTTATGGTCTTGACAGACTTGTAATGCTTATGGCTAAGAGAGATTCAATCAGAGATGTTATTGCCTTCCCTAAGGTAAAGGATGCATCTTGTCTCCTTACTAATGCACCTGATGTTGTAGATGCTAAGCAGCTTGATGAGCTTTCAATTAAGATTGAAGAAGAGAAAACTGAAGAGTAAGATATAATAAATGCCCTGCACTAATTTGAAAGTGCGGGGCATCATTTTATATGATATTTATAAAAATGTTATTTGATAGTAATCTGTTCAACAGATGTATCAGCACCACTTGTGCTTACTCTGTAAAGGACTCCCTGATCTTCATAATACTGGAAAAATGTGTATTTTGATGTGCAGTGAATGTTGGTAATATTGCCTATAGCAATAGTTTCAATCTGCGTTCCATCAATATTCATCCTGTAAAGGCCTGTCATTCCATCTGTGCTTTCTACCTGGAAAAATATTTTGTTTCCATACACATTATAATTAACGACTTTGTTTCCTTTTTCTCCATACAATAATTCAAGAGTTTTGTTAGATGTATTAAGTCTTACAAGTGAATAGTTCTTACTTAAGTCAATATAATATGCATAGCCGTTCTCAACATCTGCAAGATATGAATTGCAATCATATAATACAGAGGTTTTATCAGTTTTGGTATCGTAACTTAATATGTTGTGTTTTCCGACAGGATCAGAAAAATATATTGTTCCGTTATGGACGCACGCAGGTGAGTAAGGTGTGTCAGAAATTTTGGTATCCTTCTTTCCTGCAATGTCTACTTTATGGAAAGCCAGAGGCGTTGTATCACTATAATGCTGGTAATATAACGAGTTACCAGATAAGGCTATTGTTCCGGAAAGACTGTCGTATAATGCTTTCAATGACTCGCCGTTTAAGTTACAGCGGTAAACACCGAATAGCTGTCCCCTGAATATTGTTCCAATTGTTTCCTGCTTGAAATTATTCTTGACATAATATATGTAACTGCCACAGACATTGATGGATGCAACACTGTCATCATTTAATTTCATGGCATTAGTGCAGTCTGAATTCATTACATATAATTTGTTATAATCGTATGGATTGGCAAAATATATTTTGTCATTGTATTCGCAGAACAAACCTCCGTTATTGAGGTTACCTGCCGAATTGCCAATAGCATTATCGTTGTTGTATACGATTCGGCTGTTTCGTATAGATAAAAATATTAATACTGCGAGTAATAATCCTATTATAGTTATTACACTTATTGTGATGGCTTTTTTCATATGTTATCACTACTCCCTTATGAACATTATTTAAGAACATTTTCTTAAGTATAACATAAAGTACCTTTATTGCATATCATTAAAAATGTGATACAATAAGAATAATACATCGCTTTAAAGAGGAGAAGTATATGTTAGATCTTAATGAAATACGAAATAATATTGATAAAATCGACAGTCAGCTTGTTGAACTGTTTGAAGAGAGAATGAAACTGACAACTGAGGTTGCAGAATATAAGATTGAGACAGGAAAGAAGGTTCTTGATCCGGCACGCGAGAAAGCTAAGTTGGAATCAGTTAAGAAGCTTGTCAGGAATCCCGATAATGTTCATGCTATTGATGACCTATTTGCACAGATTATGGCTAACTCGAGAAAGAATCAATATATGCTTCTTGAAAAGATGGGGCAGACTTTAAGAGAACCATATGAGGCAATTGATGAGATTAATAAAAAGAACTGTAAGGTTGTATATCAGGGGATGCCGGGCGCATATTCATACGCTGCCATGATTAATTTCTTTGGTAAGGATGTTGATAATTTCAATGTTCCTACATGGAGAGAGTGCATGGAGGCAGTTAAGCTTGGAAAGGCAGATTATGCGGTACTTCCTATAGAGAATTCCAATGCCGGAATTGTTGCTGATGTGTATGATCTGTTACAGGAATATAATAATTACATAATAGCAGAAACTTATGTTAAGATTGAACATTTGTTGCTAGGACTTCCGGGAACTGACCTTGAAAATGTAACTGCTGTATATTCACATCCACAGGGACTTATGCAGTGTGACAGATTCTTAGATACTCACAAGAGCTGGCAGAGAATCAGTCAGGCTAATACAGCACTTGCAGCAAAGATGATTTTTCAGGAGCATAATAAGACTCATGTTGCCATTGCGAGTAAGGAAGCAGCAGAGCTTTATGGTCTTGATATCTTAAAGTCTGGAATTACAGACCAGGAAGGCAATACAACAAGATTTGTTATTGTTACTAATACAAGAAAGTTCGTTAAGAATGCACAGAAGATGAGTATTGTGTTTGAAACAGCCAATGAAGCAGGCACTTTATATAATCTTTTAAGCCATATTATATATAATGGGCTTAATATGAATAAGATTGAATCAAGACCTATTGAGGGGAATGTTGAAGGAAAGAGTTGGAATTTCCGTTTCTTTGTTGATTTTGCGGGTAATATTGATGATCCAAGAGTTATGAATGCATTAAGAGGCATTGAAGAAGAAGCTGAATCTATTAAGTTGCTAGGAAATTATTAATGTGTTAGAATTATAAATATGTCGTCAGACAATAAGCTATTAGATAAGTGAGGGAATTAAAGTGAATTTAGAAGAGGCAAAGCTTAAGCTTTCAAAGTACGGTCAGGAACAGATATTGAGATATTTTGATGAATTATCAGATGATGAGAAGGCAGCACTTCTTGAGCAGATTGATAAGACTGATATGGAAGTTTTATCTGCAATTGAACATAAGTCTGAGCTTGTTAAGAAAGGTGAGATTACACCTCTTGATGCAATGGAACTGGATGAGATAAAAGCTGATTATGATACATTTAAGAATACAGGTGTAGAGGCAATTAAAGCTGGAAAGGTTGGCGCAATTCTTCTTGCAGGCGGAATGGGAACAAGACTTGGTTCTGATAATCCTAAAGGAATGTATAACGTGGGAGTTAACAGGGAACTTTATATATTCGAGTGCCTTATTAATAATCTTATGGATGTTGTTAAGGAAACAGGTACATATATACATTTATTCGTTATGACTAGTGAGAAGAATAATGATGCTACAGTTTCTTTCTTTGAAGAGAAGGACTTCTTCGGATATAAGAGTGAATATGTACATTTCTTCAAGCAGGAGATGGCAGCAGCCACTGATTATGATGGCAAGATATATCTTGAAGAGAAGGGAAGAATGGCTACATCACCTAATGGTAATGGTGGCTGGTATATCTCTTTAAAGAAGGCTGGATTAACAGAGGTTCTTGAGAATAACGGAATTGAGTGGCTTAATGTATTCGCTGTTGATAATGTTCTTCAGAGAATTGCAGACCCTGTATTTATCGGCGCTACAATTGAAAAGCACTGTGCAGTAGGTTCTAAGGTTGTAAGAAAGGCAGCTCCTGATGAGAAGGTTGGTGTTATGTGTCTTGAAGATGGCAAGCCTTCTATTGTTGAGTATTATGAACTTACTAAAGAGATGATGGATGCTAAGAATGCAAAGGGCGATCCGGCATATAATTTCGGAGTTATTCTTAATTATCTGTTCGGGGTTTCTGACCTTGAAAGAATTGTTGGAAAGAATCTTCCATTACATATTGTTGAGAAGAAGATTCCATATATTGACGAGAATGGTAATCTGGTTAAGCCTGAAAAGCCTAACGGATATAAGTTCGAGAGTCTTGTTCTTGATATGATTCATGAGCTTGACAGTTGTCTGCCATTCGAAGTGGTAAGAGAAAAAGAATTTGCACCAATTAAGAATGCGACAGGTGTTGATTCGGTTGAATCAGCAAGAGAACTTCTTAAGAAGAATGGTGTTGCAATTTAGTTATTTTTGTTGTATGTTATTAATAAGTACTGTACAACTGGCGGAAGATGCCTTATAGGCATTGTGGGATAACCCACAGGGAGTACAGTTTATATTAAAAAAAGCCGACCGCCTGGGCAACGTTAAGCTATAAGCTGCGTTCCCAGACGGTCGTTTTTTTGCATTTGCCGCATGCGGCAAATTAGTAGTGATGGGAATAGGAGCGAAAATTCACAATCATGCTTGCATGGATTGGGGATTTTTTACGGATATTCCCATCGCTACTCGCGAAAAGAACCATGATGAGCGAACGCAGTCATCACATTTAACAGGAGGTCAGTTATGACAATTAAGAACCTTTCAGAGGAATTATCAGGATGTGCTTATCCGGGCAGAGGAATTGTTGCCGGTATGTCAGAGGATGGTAAGAAGGCGGTTTCAGCTTACTTTATTATGGGAAGAAGCGAGAGCAGCCGTAACCGTGTATTTGTACAGGACGGAGAGGGTATCAGAACAGAAGCTTTTGACCCATCAACACTTTTGGTTGCACCAGAGCTTATTATCTATGCCCCTGTAAGAGTACTTGGCAATAATACTATAGTTACTAATGGAGACCAGACTGATACGGTTTATGACGGCCTTTCAGAAGGTAAAACATTTGAGGAATCTTTAAGAGTAAGAAAATATGAGCATGATGCACCTAACTATACTCCAAGAATTTCAAGTGTGCTTCATATTGAGAATAATGAATATTCATATGCAATGTCTATATTAAAGAGCCATAATGGTAATCCTGACATCTGTGAAAGACACACATATACATATGATGCAGCATTTGCAGGAGAAGGACATTATATCCATACATATATGGGTGATGGCAATCCACTTCCAAGCTATGAGGGAGAACCTACATGGGTTAAGATATCTGGTGATATCGAAGAATTCACACAGATGATATGGGATAATCTTAATGCAGATAACAAGGTTTCACTTTTTGTGAGATATATTGATATTGCTACAGGTGAATATGAAACAAGAATTATTAACAAGAATGTAAAGTAATTAAATTAAGGAGAAAGAATATGAACGAATTTCAGTTAAAATACGGATGCAACCCTAATCAGAAGCCTTCAAGAATATTTATGGAAGATGGAAGAGACCTTCCTGTAGAGATTCTTAACGGCAGACCGGGATATATTAATTTTCTTGATGCATTTAACGGATATCAGCTTGTTAAGGAGTTAAAGAAAGCTACAGGACTTCCGGCAGCAACATCCTTCAAGCATGTATCTCCAGCAGGTGCTGCAGTTGGACTTCCTCTTACAGATGTTGAGAAGAAGATTTACTGGGTTGATGAAGCAATCGGAGAATTAAGCCCAATCGCATGTGCATACGCAAGAGCAAGGGGTGCAGACAGAATGTCATCTTTTGGTGATTTTATATCATTATCAGATGTATGCGATACTGCTACAGCAAAGCTTATCCAGCATGAGGTTTCAGATGGTATTGTTGCTCCTGGATATGAGCCAGAGGCACTTGAGATATTAAAGGCTAAGAAGAAGGGCAATTACAATATTATTAAGATTGACCCTGAGTATAAGCCTGAACCAATCGAGAGAAAGCAGGTGTTTGGCGTAACATTTGAGCAGGGAAGAAATGAGTTCGTTATTGACAAGGAACTTTTATCAAATGTTGTAACAGAGAATAAGGATATTCCAGAGTCTGCTAAGATTGATATGATTATTGCACTTATAACACTTAAGTACACACAGTCTAATTCTGTATGCTATGTAAAGAATGGACAGGCAATTGGTATCGGAGCAGGACAGCAGTCAAGAATCCACTGTACAAGACTTGCAGGACAGAAGGCAGATAACTGGTATCTGCGCCAGAATCCAAAAGTCCTTAAACTTCCATTTAAGGATGGTGTAGGTCGTGCTGACAGAGATAATGCTATTGATCTCTATATCGGTGATGAGTATGAAGATATTCTCAATGACTGGGAGAGAGTATTCACAGAGAAACCATCTGTATTTACAACAGAGGAAAAGAAGGAATGGCTTGCAGGCAACACTGATGTAACAATCGGTTCAGATGCATTTTTCCCATTTGGAGATAATATTGAGAGAGCATACAAGTCAGGTGTTAAGTATGTAGCACAGCCTGGCGGCTCTGTAAGAGATGATCAGGTTATAGAAACAGCTAATAAGCGTGGAATGGCTATGTGCTTTACCGGAATGAGACTGTTCCATCATTAATACAGAGTCAGTACATAAAAATGTTGATAATTACTCATATTCATTGACTTTAGAGGCCTTATTTGTTAAAATTTACTCAATCAATACATGTAACAATTGAAAAAGAGGTGGTTTAAGCATGAAGATTCAAGATTTTGCTGATATGGAGAAGTTTGAATCAATTATGTCTGACTGGGCTGTGGCAACAGGATTAGCTACGGTTGCAGTTGGAGCTGATGGAAAGTATATTTCCGAGTGTTACAACTTTACAGATTTCTGTATAAAGCTTACCAGAGGAAGTAAGGAAGGATGCAGAAGATGTGAGAAATGTGATGCTGAAGGACAAGGTGTATATCATTGTCATGCTGGACTTGTGGATTTTGGTATTCCGCTTAAGT
>OGNP01000031.1_pt1 | contig 84833 bp, 121 predicted proteins | sample 1573531 | NCBI WGS metagenome assembly OGNP01 (sample SAMEA2581984, study PRJEB24529) | metagenome | biome: Human gut stool | place: China | collected 2011 | reverse complement strand
GTAAGTTCGTGGTTCAGATTATAGAAGAGGTTAGTGTTTGAAGTGAAGTGACATAAAAGTTTATGTAAACAGTTGTTAAAATAACCTGTAGTATATTAAAATTTTTATTCCGCAGTGAGATTGTGTTTTTATATATTAGGTAGTTTCGAGAAAAGTTAGTACCTTTGCACCCCGAAAACGGCTTGTAAAAGAGCCGTTTGATGAACACGACAATTGAAAATAAAATATATAAATTAAAAAATTCAAATCATGCCTACAATTTCACAATTGGTAAGAAAAGGCAGAAAGGTGCTCGTAGACAAGAGCAAGTCACCGGCTTTGGACTCATGCCCTCAGCGTCGTGGTGTTTGCGTTCGCGTTTACACAACAACACCTAAGAAGCCTAACTCGGCAATGCGTAAAGTTGCCCGTGTACGTCTCACAAACTCTAAGGAAGTTAACTCTTACATCCCGGGAGAAGGTCACAACCTTCAGGAGCACTCAATCGTGCTTGTTCGCGGTGGTCGTGTAAAGGACCTTCCAGGTGTACGTTACCACATCGTTCGCGGTACACTCGATACAGCAGGTGTAGCAAACCGCACACAGCGTCGTTCTAAGTACGGTGCTAAGCGTCCTAAGGCAAAGAAGTAATCTGAAAATTGTCGGACGAAACAAGTTTTAAAAACGTTTTGCTGGAGAATTGTTAATAGACAGGTTGAGTAAATGTCCAAGAGAGGACGTTGAAGAACAGTAAGAAACAGCCCCACGCAGACAGAAATTTTTCAAACAAAATGAGAAAAGCAAAACCAAAGAAGCGCGTGATCCTTCCGGATCCGAAGTTCAATGACCAGAAGGTCTCTAAGTTTGTAAACCACCTTATGTATGATGGTAAGAAGAATACATCATACGAAATCTTCTACAACGCACTCGAAACCGTAGGTGCAAAGATGCAGAACGAGGAAAAGTCAGCTCTCGAGATTTGGAAGCAGGCTCTCGACAACATCACTCCGCAGGTTGAGGTAAAGAGCCGCCGTATCGGTGGTGCTACTTTCCAGGTGCCGACAGAGATCCGCGCAGAGCGCAAGGAGAGCATCTCTATGAAGAACCTTATCCTCTTCGCACGCAAGCGTGGCGGTAAGAGCATGGCAGACAAGCTCGCTGCTGAGATCATGGACGCTTTCAACAACCAGGGTGGTGCTTACAAGCGTAAGGAAGATATGCACCGCATGGCAGAGGCTAACCGCGCATTCGCTCACTTCAGATTCTAATATAATAATAAGGTAAAAGGAAAAATGGCAAATCGCGATTTACATTTGACTCGTAACATCGGTATCATGGCGCATATCGACGCTGGTAAGACCACAACTTCTGAGCGTATCCTGTTCTACACAGGTAAGACTCATAAGATTGGTGAGGTTCACGACGGCGCTGCTACCATGGACTGGATGGCACAGGAGCAGGAGCGTGGTATTACTATCACATCTGCTGCTACAACATGTAACTGGAACTATCTTGGCAAGTCATACAAGATTAACTTGATTGACACCCCGGGTCACGTTGACTTTACCGCTGAGGTGGAGCGTTCACTCCGTGTACTCGACGGCGCAGTTGCAACATACTCTGCAGCTGACGGTGTACAGCCGCAGTCAGAGACAGTATGGCGCCAGGCAGACAAATATAACGTACCGCGTATCGGCTACGTAAACAAGATGGACCGTTCAGGTGCTGACTTCTTCGAGACAGTACAGCAGATGAAGGACATCCTCGGTGCTAACCCTTGTCCTATTCAGATTCCAATCGGAGCTGAGGAGAACTTCAAGGGCGTTGTAGACCTTCTCAAGATGAAGGCTATCCTTTGGCACGACGAGACAATGGGCGCTGAGTACGACGTTGAGGAGATCCCTGCAGATCTCGTTGACGAGGCTAACGAATGGCGCGAGAAGATGGTTGAAAGCGCAGCCAACTTTGACGACGCTCTCATGGAGAAGTATCTCGAGGGCCAGGAGATCACAGAAGAGGAGCTTATCGCAGCTATCCGCAAGGGTACAATCTCTATGGAGCTCACTCCTATGCTTCTCGGTTCTTCATATAAGAACAAGGGCGTTCAGCCGCTTCTCGACTACGTTTGCGCATTCCTTCCTTCACCTCTCGATACAGCAGCTATCGTTGGTACAAACCCTGACACAGAGGAAGAGGAAGACCGCAAGCCGTCTGAGGACGAGCCGACATCAGCTCTCGCGTTCAAGATCGCTACTGACCCGTTCATGGGCCGTCTCGTGTTCTTCCGCGTTTACTCAGGTAAGGTAGTTGCAGGTTCTTACGTTTACAACCCACGTTCACGCAAGAAGGAGCGCATCAGCCGTCTGTTCCAGATGAACTCAAACAAGGAAATTCCAATGGAGTCAATCGACGCTGGTGATATCGGCGCAGGTGTAGGCTTCAAGGATATCCGCACAGGTGACACACTCTGCGACGAGGCACACCCGATCGTACTCGAGTCAATGTCGTTCCCTGATACCGTAATCTCTATCGCAGTAGAGCCGAAGAGCCAGGCTGACATCGCTAAGCTCGACAACGGTCTCGCTAAGCTCGCTGAAGAGGATCCGACATTCACCGTACGTACCGACGAGCAGAGTGGTCAGACCATTATCTCTGGTATGGGTGAGCTTCACCTCGACATCATCATCGACCGTCTGAAGCGTGAGTTCAAGGTTGAATGTAACCAGGGTAAGCCACAGGTTAACTACAAGGAGGCAATCACCAAGCCGACAACTCTCCGTGAGGTTTACAAGAAGCAGTCAGGTGGTCGCGGTAAGTTCGCTGACATTATCGTAACAATCGGCCCGAAGGACGAGGATTACAAGGAAGGCGACTTGCAGTTCGTTAACGAGGTTAAGGGCGGTAACATTCCTAAGGAGTTCATCCCGTCAGTACAGAAGGGCTTCGAGAACGCTATGAAGAATGGTATCCTCGGTGGCTATCCGATGACTGGTCTGAAGGTTGTCCTCACCGATGGTTCGTTCCACCCGGTTGACTCTGACCAGTTGTCATTCGAGCTCGCTGCCCTCAACGCTTACAAGAACGGCTGCCCGAAGGCAGGTCCGGTTCTTATGGAGCCTATCATGAAGGTAGAGGTTGTTACTCCGGAGGAGAACATGGGTGACGTAATCGGTGACTTGAACAAGCGCCGTGGTCAGGTAGAAGGCATGGAAGAGGCTCGCTCTGGTGCCCGCATCGTAAAGGCTCAGGTACCTCTGTCAGAGATGTTCGGTTACGTAACAGCTCTCCGTACCATCACTTCAGGTCGTGCAACAAGCTCTATGGAGTACGATCACCACGCACCACTCTCAAGTGCTATCGCTAAGGCAGTGCTCGAGGAGGTTAAGGGTCGCGCAGACCTCGTGTAATCAGCACGTTAAACGAGACGAATTCAGAATTGAAGAATACAGAAGTTAAGCCAAATGATTGGCAAACCAAGCAAATGGCTTAACTCCTGACTCCTCTCTCCTGACTCCTCTCTCACGATAAAAATATTAAAGGGACATGGGGCGTCGCTTAGCGAATGACTCTTAAGCGACGTACCCCACCTCCTTTTTTCGGCTGTTCAGCACTCCAAGTTGAGAACATAATCACGCTGAACGTGCCACATTAAATTGCATTATAAACTTTAAATACAATTATGAGTCAGAAAATTCGTATCAAGCTGAAGAGCTACGACCACAAGCTCGTAGACAAGTCAGCTGAAAAGATCGTGAAGGCAGTTAAGGCCACAGGTGCTATCGTTAGCGGTCCTATTCCATTGCCTACACACAAGCGTATCTACACTGTAAACCGCAGTACTTTCGTTAACAAGAAATCACGTGAGCAGTTCCAGCTCTCAGACTTCAAGCGTCTTATCGACATCTACAGCTCAACAGCTAAGACAGTTGATGCGCTCATGAAGCTTGAACTCCCGAGCGGTGTAGAAGTAGAGATCAAAGTATAGTAATTTTCATTTTTAATATTCATTTGAAATGCCAGGATTAATTGGAAAAAAAATCGGAATGACATCCGTTTTCAGTGCCGACGGTAAGAACGTACCGTGCACTGTTATCGAAGCTGGTCCATGTGTTGTAACACAGGTTAAGACCGTTGAAACAGACGGCTACAAGGCAGTTCAGCTGGGCTATGGTGAAGCTAAGGAAAAGAACACCACAAAGCCTATGATGGGCACCTTCAAGAAGGCTGGTACAACACCTAAGAAGCACTTGGCCGAGTTCAAGTTTGACGAGGAGTACAACCTCGGTGACGTTCTCACTGTAGAGCTCTTCGCTAACACAGAGTTTGTTGACATTGTAGGCACATCTAAGGGAAAAGGTTTCCAGGGTGTTGTTAAGCGTCATGGATTCGGCGGTGTAGGTCAGAGCACACACGGTCAGGACGACCGCGCACGCAAGCCGGGTTCTATCGGTGCTTGTTCTTACCCAGCAAAGGTATTCAAGGGAATGCGCATGGGCGGCCAGATGGGCGGCGACCGCGTTACAACCCAGAATCTCAAAGTGTTAAAGGTAATTCCGGAGCACAACCTCCTTCTCGTTAAGGGTTCTGTAGCCGGATGCAATGGTTCAACCGTATTAATCAAGAAATAATGGAAGTTAGCGTATTAAATATCAACGGTCAGGAGACCGGAAGAAAGGTTCAGCTGAACGACGCAATCTTCGGAATCGAGCCTAACGATCACGTACTCTATCTCGACGTTAAGCAGTACCTCGCTAACCAGCGTCAGGGCACAGCAAAGTCGAAGGAGCGCAGCGAGGTTAGCGGTTCTACACGCAAGCTCGGACGCCAGAAGGGCGGCGGCGGTGCTCGCCGTGGTGATATCAACTCACCGGTGCTCGTAGGTGGTGGTCGCGTTTTCGGTCCGAAGCCACGTAACTACAGCTTCAAGCTCAATAAGAAGGTTAAGGCTCTCGCACGTAAGTCAGCCCTTTCATACAAGGCTCAGGAGAACGCTATCGTAGTTCTCGAAGACTTCACAATGGAGGCTCCAAAGACTAAAGATTTTGTAAATATTACTAAAAATCTTAAAGTTGAGGGCAAAAAGCTCCTTCTTCTTTTGCCAGAAGTAAATAAAAACGTATTTTTGTCATCACGTAACTTGCAGCGCGCTGAAGTAATGACAGCAACAGCAGTGAATGCATACAAAGTTCTCAATTCTGAGGTGCTCGTAATCACTGAGAATTCGCTCAAGGCTATCGAATCAATCTTATCAAAATAATAGGAGGCAACAGACATGACATTTATCGTAAAACCATTGGTCACTGAGAAGATGACCAAACTGACAGACAAGTCTTCTGTAGCTAAAACATACAAGGTGAAGGGCCAGGAGCGCACAAAGAAGGCAGAAACAAAGTATGGCTTCATCGTGCTTCCGGAGGCAAACAAACTTCAGATCAAGAAGGAGATTGAGACACGCTACAACGTTACTGTTCTTGACGTGAACACAATGGTATACGCTGGCAAGCGCCAGAGCCGTTACACACGCAAGGGTCTCGTGAAGGGACAGAAGAACTCGTTCAAGAAAGCAATCGTTACTCTTAAGGAGGGCGATGTAATTGATTTTTACAGCAATATCTAAAATAAAAAATGGCAGTACGTAAATTTAAACCGGTTACTCCGGGACAAAGACACAAGGTTATTGGCACGTTCGAGGAGATTACTGCATCCGTGCCAGAGAAGTCTCTCGTTTTCGGTAAGCGTTCTACTGGTGGTCGAAACAACACCGGTAAGATGACTGTCCGCTACATGGGCGGCGGCCACAAGAAGAAGTATCGTTTGATCGACTTCAAGCGAGAGAAGGATGGTGTTCCAGCTGTAGTAAAGACAATCGAGTATGATCCGAACCGCTCGGCTCGCATCGCTCTGTTGTTCTATGCAGATGGTGAAAAACGTTACATTATTGCTCCTAACGGACTGGAAGTTGGCGCAAAGCTGATGTCAGGCGCAGAGGCTGCTCCTGAGGTTGGTAACGCTCTTCCGCTCGCAAACATTCCCGTTGGTACTGTGATACACAACATTGAGTTGCGTCCAGGCCAGGGTGCTCTGCTCGTTCGTTCGGCTGGTAATTTTGCTCAGCTCACTTCTCGTGAAGGCAGTTATTGTGTAATTAAGCTCCCTTCAGGCGAGACTCGTAAGATTCTGAGTGCTTGTAAGGCAACTGTAGGTAGTGTTGGTAACTCTGACCACGCTCTCGAGCAGTCTGGTAAGGCTGGTCGCTCACGTTGGTTGGGACGTCGTCCACACAACCGTGGTGTGGTTATGAACCCTGTTGATCACCCGATGGGTGGTGGCGAAGGCCGTCAGTCTGGTGGACACCCACGTTCACGCAAGGGCTTGTATGCTAAGGGTCTCAAGACACGTGCACCTAAGAAGCAGTCTAACAAGTATATCATCGAAAGAGCTAACAAATAAAACAAGAGTAAATTATGAGTCGTTCATTAAAAAAAGGTCCATATATCAACGTGTCGCTTGAGAAGAAAATTCTCGCCATGAACGAGAGTGGCAAGAAGACTGTTGTCAAGACTTGGGCCAGAGCATCAATGATCTCACCTGACTTCGTGGGACACACTGTTGCAGTTCATAACGGAAACAAATTTATCCCTGTTTACATCACAGAGAACATGGTTGGTCACAAGCTCGGTGAATTCTCTCCGACTCGTCGCTTCGGTGGTCACTCTGGTAACAGAAAGTAAGCGGGTTTAAACCATTTAAAATTAAGAAATAAATAATGGGAGCAAGAAAACATATATCGGCTGAAAAAAGAAAAGAAGCCCGTAAGAACTTGTACTTCGCAAAGCTCAACGGCGTTCCTTCTTCACCACGCAAGATGCGCTACGTTGTAGACATGGTTCGTGGTATGGAGGTTAACCGCGCACTCGGCGTACTCCGCTTCTCTAAGAAGCAGGCTGCTGCTGACGTTGAGAAACTGTTGCGTTCGGCTATTGCAAACTGGGAAGCTAAAAACGACCGCAAGGCTGAGGATGGCGAACTCTTCATCACTAAGGTGTTCGTTGACGAAGGCGTGACAATGAAGCGTATGCGTCCTGCACCGCAGGGCCGCGGATACCGCATCCGCAAGCGCAGCAATCACGTAACACTGTTTGTTGATTCCAAAACTAATGACGAAAAATAATAAGTAGAATGGGACAGAAAGTTAATCCAATAAGCAACCGTCTCGGTATCATCCGCGGATGGGATTCAAATTGGTTCGGTGGAAAGAGCTTCGGTGACAACCTCGTTGAGGACAAGAACATCCGTACTTACCTCAACAAGCGCCTTGAGAAGGCAAGCGTTTCACGCATCGTTATCGAGCGTACACTGAAACTCATCACTATCACAATCTGCACAGCTCGTCCGGGTATCGTCATTGGTAAGGGTGGTCAGGATGTTGATAAGCTCAAGGAAGAGCTCAAGAAGCTCTACAAGAAGGATGTTCAGATTAACATCTTCGAGGTAAAGAAACCTGAGCTCGATGCTAACATCGTTGGTAACAACATCGCTCGTCAGGTAGAGGGTAAGATTGCTTACCGCCGCGCTATCAAGATGGCTATCCAGAACACAATGCGCGCTGGCGCTGAAGGCGTGAAGATCCAGATTACTGGTCGTCTTAACGGCGCTGAAATGGCTCGCAAGGAGATGTTCAAGGAAGGTCGTACCCCGTTGCACACATTCCGTGCAGACATCGATTACTGCCAGGCAGAAGCCCTCACTAAGGTAGGTCTTCTCGGTATCAAGGTTTGGATTTGCCGTGGCGAGGTTTACGGTGATCGTGACCTCACACCTAACTTCTCTCAGGAGAAGCAGAATGGTGGCTCTAACAATGGCCGTGGCAACCGTGGTAATCGTAAGAGAAACAATAACCGTTAAAAGTAGAAGATTATCATGTTACAGCCAAAAAGAGTAAAATATAGAAGACCTCAAGACGGACGTGGCAATAAAGGCAACGCCCACAGAGGCACACAGTTGGCGTTTGGCTCTTTCGGTATCAAGACTCTTGAGCCGAAGTGGATCGACAGCCGCCAGATAGAGGCTGCCCGTGTTGCAGTAAACCGTTACATGCAGCGCCAGGGTCAGGTCTGGATTCGTATTTTCCCGGATAAACCAATCACACGTAAGCCTGCTGACGTACGTATGGGTAAGGGTAAGGGTGATCCCGCAGGATGGGTAGCACCAGTTACCCCGGGTCGTATCCTCTTTGAAGTAGAAGGTGTAAGCTTCGATATCGCTAAGGAGGCACTTCGCCTCGCTGCTCAGAAGCTGCCTGTAAAGACAAAGTTTGTTGTAAGACGTGACTACGATAAAAACGCTTAATTTATGAAGATCAAAGAAGTAAGAGAAATGGATGCCAAGACATTGGCAGAAACTAAGGAGAACCTCCAGGAGAAGCTTGCTCAGATGCAGCTCAACCACACCGTTACTCCACTTGAAAATCCATCACAGATTAAGGCAGTTCGTCGTGATATCGCACGCCTCAATACTGAAATCCGCCAGAGAGAACTTAACAAATAACAATGGTCCAGATGGAAACAAGAAATTTAAGAAAAACAAGACAGGGTGTCGTTATTAGCAACAAGATGGATAAAACCATTGTTATCGCCGCTAAGTTCAAGGAGATGCACCCTATTTATGGTAAGTTCGTTCAGAAGACAAAGAAATACCATGCTCACGATGAGAAGAACGAGGCTAATGTAGGCGATACAGTGCTTATCATGGAGACTCGTCCTTTGAGCAAGACAAAGAGATGGAGATTAGTACAAATCGTAGAAAAAGCTAAGTAAAATATGATACAAGCAGAATCAAGACTTACAGTATGTGATAACAGCGGCGCACGCGAGGCTCTCTGCATTCGCGTCCTCGGAGGTACACGCCGTCGTTACGCAAGCGTAGGAGACGTTATTGTCGTTGCTGTCAAGAACGTTATCCCATCAAGTGATTTGAAGAAGGGTGCGGTATCTAAGGCTTTGATCGTTCGCACAAAGAAGGAAATCCGTCGTGCTGACGGCTCTTACATCCGCTTTGACGACAACGCATGTGTACTGCTCAACAACGCAGGTGAGCTCCGTGGTAGCCGTATCTTCGGCCCAGTTGCTCGTGAATTGCGTGCAGTGAATATGAAGGTCGTTTCTTTGGCACCTGAGGTTCTTTAATATTTAAAAACGCAAACAAGTAATGGGTAAGTTACATATTAAGAAAAATGACACAGTCGTTGTCCTTGCCGGTGAGGATAAGGGCAAGACTGGTAAGGTGCTCAAAGTGCTGGTTGAGAAGAACCGCGCACTCGTTGAAGGTGTGAACATGGTTTCAAAGAGCACCAAGCCTTCTGCTAAGAACCCTCAGGGTGGTATCGTTAAGCAGGAAGCTCCGATTCACATCTCTAACCTCAGCCTTGTTGACCCGAAGAGTGGCAAGGCTACTCGCGTAGGCATCAAGGTTACCGAGGATGGTAAGAAAGTACGCATCGCTAAAAAGTCAGGGGAGGAAATCAAGTAATGGATACAGCACAGTTAAAGAAATTCTATGCAGAGAGCATCGCTCCTGCACTGAAGGAGCAGTTCAACTACTCTTCGTCAATGCAGATTCCAGTTCTGAAGAAGATTGTCATCAACCAGGGTCTGGGCGACGCTACTCAGGACAAGAAGATTATCGACGTTGCAATCAACGAGATTTCTACTATCGCAGGTCAGAAGGCAGTAGCTACATATTCTAAGAAGGATATCGCTAACTTCAAGCTTCGTAAGAAGATGCCTATCGGCGTTATGGTAACTCTCCGTCGTGAGCGCATGTACGAGTTCCTCGAGAAGCTCGTTCGTATCGCACTTCCCCGTATCCGCGACTTCAAGGGCATCGAGAGCAAGTTCGACGGCCGTGGTAACTATACACTGGGTATTCAGGAGCAGATTATCTTCCCTGAAATCAACATCGACCAGATCGACCGCATCCAGGGTATGAATATCACATTCGTGACCTCTGCCAACACCGACGAAGAGGGCTACGCTCTCCTCAAGGCATTCGGTCTTCCATTTAAAAACGCTAAAAACGATTAAGCAATATGGCAAAAGAATCAATGAAGGCTCGTGAGGTAAAGCGTGCCAAACTCGTTGCTCGCTATGCTGAGAAGCGTGCTGCTCTGAAGAAGGTGATCGCTACAACTGAGGATCCTTCTGAGGCTTACGAAGCTGCCCGCAAGTTGCAGGCTATTCCTAAGAATGCAAACCCAATCCGTCTGCACAACCGCTGCAAGATTACAGGCCGTCCAAAGGGATATATCCGTCAGTTCGGTCTCTCTCGTATCCAGTTCCGCGAGATGGCTTCACAGGGTCTCATTCCTGGAGTAAAGAAAGCAAGCTGGTAATTTTTTTCTTTAATATTGTCGGGGTAGTCCCGATTAATTAAACTTTTTATATAAAATGACAGATCCAATAGCAGATTTTCTGACAAGACTCAGAAACGCAATCATGGCTCATCACCGTGTCGTAGAGGTTCCTGCGTCTAACTTGAAGAAAGAGATCACAAAGATCCTCTTCGAGAAGGGCTACATCCTCAATTACAAGTTCGTAGAGGACGGTCCTCAGGGTACAATCAAAGTTGCTTTGAAGTACGACCCTGCAACCAAAACAAACGCTATCACATCGCTGAAGCGTGTTTCTACTCCTGGTCTCCGCAAGTATGTCGGATACAAGGATATGCCGAGAGTTATTAACGGATTGGGTATCGCAATCCTCTCTACTTCTAAGGGCGTAATGACCGACAAGGAAGCTTCTGCCCAGAAGATTGGTGGTGAGGTTCTTTGCTATGTTTATTAATTGGAGGATTTGAATATGTCAAGAATAGGTAAATTACCAATTAGTATCCCAGCAGGTGTTACAGTAACACTCAACAACGGAGTAGTAAATGTTAAGGGTCCTAAGGGCGAGCTCTCACAGAAGGTAGACCCGTCAATCATCGTTAAGATTGAGGACGGTCACGTAACTTTCGAGGTAGACGAGAATAGCCCTGTTAACTACAAGCAGAAGTCAGCTTTCCACGGTCTCTACCGTTCACTCGTTAACAACATGGTTGTTGGCGTAAGCGAAGGCTACAAGAAGGTACTCGAGCTTGTCGGAGTCGGTTATCGTGTTTCAAACCAGGGAAACCTTATCGAGTTCTCCCTCGGTTATACTCACCCTATCTTTATCGAGCTTCCTGCAGAGGTTAAGGTAGAGTCTAAGAGCGAGAGAAACCAGAACCCTATCCTCACTTTGGAGTCTTGCGACAAGCAGTTGCTCGGACTCATTTGTGCAAAAATTCGTTCTTTCCGCAAGCCTGAGCCTTACAAGGGCAAAGGTATCTTGTTCCAAGGCGAAGTTATCCGCAGAAAGTCTGGTAAGACAGCTTCAGCTAAGTAACATTCTTAATTTTTTTAGGATTATGACAACAAAGAAAGTAGAAAGACGAATTAAAATTAAATATAGAGTTCGTAAGCGTATCAGCGGTACTGCAGAGCGCCCTCGTCTTAGCGTTTTCCGCAGCAACAAGCAGATTTACGCACAGGTTATCAACGACTTGACTGGAACAATACTTGCTTCGGCTTCTTCACTCGGTCTCGAGAAGATGCCTAAGAAGGAGCAGGCTGCTAAGGTTGGTGAGCTCGTAGCTGCCAACGCAATCGCTGCTGGTGTTTCAGCTGTAGTTTTCGACCGTAATGGTTATCTTTATCACGGACGTGTTAAGGAGCTCGCTGATGCAGCTCGTAACGGTGGTCTCAAATTCTAAACGATTATGGCAATGAATAAAGTAAAAGTTTTTAATGACGTTGATTTGAAGGACCGCCTCGTGGCTATCAACCGTGTAACTAAGGTTACTAAGGGTGGTCGTACATTTACATTCGCTGCCATCGTTGTTGTTGGTGACGGCAAGGGCGTTATCGGCTACGGTCTCGGTAAGGCTGGCGAAGTTACAGCAGCTATCGCTAAGGGCGTAGAGGCTGCAAAGAAGAACCTCGTTAAGGTTCCGGTGCTTAAGGGCACTATTCCTCACGAGGTTGAAGCTCGCTTCGGCGGTGCTCAGGTGTTTATGCGTCCGGCTGCTGCCGGTACTGGTCTCGTAGCCGGTGGTGCTATGCGTGCCGTACTTGATAGCGTAGGCGTTACAGACATCCTCGCTAAGTCAAAGGGCTCTTCTAACCCTCACAACCTTGTGAAAGCAACAATCGAGGCTTTGTCACAGCTTCGTGACGCTTACACTATCGCAGGTGTACGCGGCATCAGCATGGATAGAGTATTTAACGGATAAGGAGGATAAACAATGGCAACAATAAAAGTAAAGCAGATTAAGAGCAAAATCGGTTATCCGAAGGATCAGAAGGCAACACTTCAGGCTCTTGGACTCCGCAAGATCTCTCAGGTTGTTGAGGTTGAGGATACTCCTAGTGCACGTGGAATGATTCGCAAGGTTCACCACTTGGTAACTGTAGTTGATTAATTAAATCTTAAAAGAACGAATTATGAAATTAAATAATTTAAAGCCTGCTGCAGGTTCCACACATTCACGTCGTCGTATCGGTCGTGGTCCAGGTTCTGGTCTTGGCGGTACTTCTACACGTGGACACAAGGGTGCTAAGGCACGTTCAGGTTACAAGAGAAAGATTGGTTTCGAAGGTGGACAGATGCCGTTGCAGCGTCGCGTACCGAAGGCTGGTTTCAAGAATATCAACCACAAGGAATACTTCGCTGTAAACCTCTCTACACTCCAGAAGCTTGCTGAGGCAAAGAACCTCACAGTAATCGGAATCGAGGAACTGAAGGCTGCTCACCTCACCAACGGCAAGGAACTCGTTAAGGTTCTTGGCAATGGCGAGCTCACAGCTAAGCTTGAGGTTAAGGCTCATGCATTCTCTAAGACAGCCGAGGAAGCAATCAAGGCTGTCGGAGGTAACACAACTATTATCTAATAAAGTAGATGAAAAAGTTTATTGAGACACTAAAGAACTGTTGGAGAATTGAGGATTTGCGTCAGCGACTCCTCATTACTCTGCTGTTTACGGCTATCTACCGTTTCGGCTCGTTTGTGGTGCTTCCTGGCATCAATCCGGGTATGTTGGACAAACTTCAGTCGCAGACATCGGGCGGACTTATGTCACTGCTCGACATGTTCTCTGGTGGTGCATTTTCCAATGCGTCTATCTTTGCGCTTGGAATCATGCCATACATCTCAGCTTCTATTGTCATGCAGCTTTTGGCAGTGGCAGTGCCTTACTTCCAGAAGATGCAGCGCGAAGGCGAAAGCGGTCGTAAGAAGATAACTTGGTACACACGAATACTCACAGTGTTCATCCTTTTGTTCCAGGCTCCTTCTTACCTGCTTAACCTTAAGGCGCAGGCTGCAGCAGCCCTGTCGTCAGGTATCTCATGGACAATGTTCATGATTCCTGCAACGATTATCCTTGCAGCAGGCAGTATGTTTATACTGTGGCTTGGTGAGCGTATCACTGACAAGGGAGTTGGAAATGGTATCTCAATGATCATCATGATTGGTATCATCGCACGTCTGCCACAGGCTTTCGTGCAGGAACTGGGCTCACGATTCACAGCTATCTCAAGCGGTGGACTTGTGATGTTCATCATAGAGATCTTGGTTCTGTACGCAGTAATCTGTGCTTCAATCATGCTGGTTCAGGGTACCCGCAAAATCCCAGTACAGTACGCCAAGCGTCTCGTGGGTAATAAGCAGTATGGCGGCGCTCGCCAGTACATACCTCTGAAATTGTTCGCAGCCAACGTAATGCCTATCATCTTTGCTCAGGCTTTGATGTTCATTCCTTTGGCTTTCGTACGCTACCAGAGCGACGGTGCCTCGTCTTGGGCAACAGCCCTCATGGACAACCGCAGTCTTCTCTACAACGTCATCTATGTTACGCTGATTGTCGCATTCACATACTTCTATACGGCGATCACACTCAACCCAACACAGATGGCTGAGGACATGAAACGCAATAATGGCTTTATTCCTGGCATCAAGCCGGGTAAGGACACAGCAGAATACATCGAGACAATTATGTCACGACTCACATTCCCTGGCTCGTTCTTCATTGCTTTCATTGCTGTAATGCCTGCACTCGCAGGACTGCTCAATGTTCAGCAGGCTTTCTCTCAGTTCTTCGGTGGAACATCACTTCTCATTCTTGTAGGTGTTGTTATCGACACACTCCAGCAGATTGAGAGCCACATGTTGATGCGTCACTACGATGGACTGCTCAACTCAGGACGTACACGTAACGGTGCTGTTTCTGCGTATTGATTTTCCTCTTAAGAAATGAAAATATTTCTAAAGACAGAAGATGAAATTGAGCTGATGCGCAATGCAAACCATTTAGTTGGTGAAACGCTTGCAGAATTAGCCAAACATATTAAACCAGGCGTGACGACCCTCCAACTGGATAGGATAGCGGAGGAATTTATCCGTGACCACGGAGCCGTTCCTACTTTCAAAAACTTTCCCAATCCTTTTGGAGGGCCGTTTCCCGCAAGTATTTGCACCTCTGTCAACAACGTTGTTGTTCATGGAATACCCGATGAAAAAACAATTTTACACGACGGAGATATCATTTCTGTAGATTGTGGCACACTTCTTGCAGGTTACAATGGAGATAGTGCTTACACCTTTTGTGTCGGAAACGTCCGTCAAGATGTCAGAGATTTACTGACAGTGACACGACAATCCTTATATAAAGGCATAGAAATGGCAGTTGCAGGAAATCATGTCGGTGATATTGGTGATGCAATCCAATCTTTTTGTGAAGCCCACGGCTATGGAGTAGTGAGGGAACTCACTGGACATGGTATAGGTCGTGAGATGCATGAGGATCCACAAGTTCCAAATTATGGTAGGCGTGGAAACGGAGTGATGCTGAAAGAAGGTATGTGTATCGCTATTGAACCTATGATTACTATGGGCGACAGAAGAATAGGGCTTCTGCCTGACCGTTGGGGTATTGTTACTCGCGACGGAAAGCCAGCGGCGCATTTCGAGCATACCATCGTAGTAAGACGTGGTAAGGCTGAGATACTGTCTACGTTTGATTTAATTGAAAATCCTCAGTAGTTTTGAGTTACTATGTAATAAGGTAATTTGTAAGAGGGAAGTCGAATTCTAAAACAGAATATAACAATTTATGGCAAAACAATCCGCTATAGAGCAAGACGGCACAATCGTGGAGTCACTGTCAAATGCAATGTTTAGAGTCGAACTTGAGAATGGCGTGCAGATTATTGCTCACATTTCAGGTAAGATGCGAATGCATTACATCAAAATCCTGCCCGGCGACAAGGTAAAAGTCGAGATGAGTCCGTACGACTTGACTAAGGGCAGAATCGTTTTCAGATACAAGTAACAATTTAAAGATATGAAAACAAGAGCATCATTAAAGAAACGTACACCCGACTGCAAGATCGTACGTCGTAAAGGTCGTCTGTTCGTTATCAACAAGAAGAACCCTAAGTTCAAGATGCGTCAGGGTTAATCATGGCGCAGGGTTGTAGGGCATGAACTTGAGAAAGTCGGGTCCTGCTTCTCACTAAAAGAATTAATTAAATTAATCAATTAAATTTTTATTTTTAACAAATGGCAATAAGAATTGTTGGAGTAGATTTGCCCCAGAACAAGCGTGGCGAAATCGCATTGACCTATATCTATGGTATCGGTCGAAGTAGTTCAGCAAAGATATTGGACAAAGCCGGCGTTAGCCGCGACCTGAAGGTTTGCGATTGGAACGACGACCAGGCTGCCAAGATCCGTGAAATTATCGGCGCTGAATTCAAGGTTGAAGGTGATCTCCGTTCAGAGATCCAGATGAATATCAAGCGACTGATGGATATTGGTTGCTATCGTGGAGTTCGTCATCGTAACGGTCTTCCTGTTCGCGGTCAGAGCACAAAGAACAATGCCCGTACTCGTAAGGGAAAGAAGAAGACTGTTGCTAATAAGAAGAAGGCTACAAAGTAAAATTTAGTTGAAAGCAAAGTCCAGGCAGGCCAGCGATTGGTCGGCAGACTTTTAACTTTTAACTTTTAACTAAAAACAATTATGGCAAAGAAAACAGCAACAACTAAGAAAAGAAATGTAAAGGTTGACGCTATCGGACAGCTTCACGTTCACAGTTCGTTCAACAACATCATTGTATCTTTAGCAAATAGCGAGGGACAGGTAATTTCATGGTCATCTGCAGGTAAGATGGGCTTCCGTGGTTCTAAGAAGAACACACCGTACGCAGCTCAGATGGCAGCAGAGGACTGCGGCAAGGTAGCATTCGACCTTGGTCTGCGTAAGGTTAAGGCTTACGTTAAGGGTCCGGGTAATGGTCGTGAGTCAGCAATCCGTGGCGTACACAGCTGCGGTATCGAGGTTATGGAGATTGTAGATGTTACTCCGCTTCCTCACAATGGCTGCCGTCCTCCGAAGCGTCGTAAGGTCTAACATTCCCTTTGCAGGTTTCTTCTTTTTTGAAACCTGCATACAATAAAGATACAAACAACAATAAAGTATATAATTTATTATGGCAAGATATACAGGTCCGAAATCTAAAATTGCACGCCGTTTTGGTGAACCCATCTTCGGTGCTGACAAAGTTTTGTCCAAGAGAAACTTCCCTCCTGGACAGCATGGCAACAATCGTCGCAGAAAGCAGTCTGAGTACGCTGTCATGTTGGCAGAGAAGCAAAAGGCTAAGTACACATATGGTGTACTCGAGCGCCAGTTCCGTAACATGTTCGAGAAGGCAGCTAAGGCAGCTGGTATTACTGGTGAGGTATTGCTCCAGAATCTCGAGAGCCGTCTTGACAACGTAGTATTCCGTTTGGGTATTGCTCCGACACGTGCTGCTGCTCGTCAGCTTGTTAGCCACAAGCACATCACAGTTGACGGCAAGGTAGTGAACATTCCTTCATTCTCAGTAAAGGCAGGCATGGTTGTAGGCGTTCGCGAGAAGTCTAAGTCTCTCGAGGTAATCGAGGCTGCTCTCGCTGGTTACAACCACAGCAAGTTCCCATGGATTGAGTGGGATCAGACCACAAAGAGTGGTAAGTTCCTCCACAAGCCGGAGCGTGCTGACATTCCAGAGAACATTAAGGAACAGTTAATCGTTGAGTTGTACTCTAAATAATCATTAAATTAATGGCGATATTAGCATTTCAAAAACCTGACAAAGTTGTAATGTTGGATTCCAACGACAAGTTCGGCAAGTTCGAATTCCGTCCGTTGGAGCCAGGATTCGGTGTTACCATTGGTAACTCCCTGCGCCGCATTCTTCTTTCGTCGCTTGAGGGCTACGCAATCAACACCATCAAGATTGGTGGTGTTGAGCATGAGTTCTCATCTGTACCCGGCGTAAAGGAGGATGTAACTAACATTATCTTGAATTTGAAGCAAGTAAGATTCAAGCAAGTAGTAGAAGAATTCGAGAACGAAAAAGTTAGTATTACCGTTGAGAATTCGACAGAGTTCAAGGCTGGTGATATAGGCAAGTATCTGACTGGATTTGAAGTGTTAAACCCTGATTTGGTGATTTGTCATTTAGATGTCAAAGCTTCAATGCAGATAGATCTTACTATCAACAAGGGTCGTGGCTATGTCACAGCCGATGAGAACAGAGCGTTCTGCACTGATGTCAACGTAATTCCAATCGATTCTATCTACACCCCAATCCGTAACGTGAAGTACGCAGTAGAGCCTTATCGTGTTGAGCAGAAGACCGACTATGATAAGCTCGTGCTCGAAGTCACAACGGACGGTTCTATTCACCCGAAGGACGCACTCAAGGAAGCTGCTAAGATACTGATTCAGCACTTCATGCTCTTCAGCGACGAGAAGATAACTCTCGAGAGCCCTGAGCACGAAAGCAATCAGGAGTTCGACGAGGAAGTTCTCCACATGCGCCAGCTTCTCAAGACCAAGCTCACCGACATGAATCTCTCTGTTCGTGCGCTTAACTGCTTGAAGGCTGCAGATGTTGAAACTCTCGGCGACCTCGTACAGTACAACAAGACAGACCTCCTTAAGTTCCGCAACTTCGGTAAGAAATCGCTCACTGAGCTTGATGATTTGCTCTTGAGTCTGAATCTGTCGTTTGGAACCGACATTTCTCAATACAAATTAGATAAAGAATAAAACAAAATGAGACACAATAAGAAATTCAACCACTTAGGTCGTACTGCATCTCACCGTAACGCTATGCTCGCAAACATGGCTATCTCGCTGATTATGCACAAAAGAATCACTACGACCCTCGCAAAGGCTAAGGCTTTGAAGATGTATGTAGAGCCGCTGATTACACGCTGCAAGGACGACAGCACAAACTCTCGTCGTGTAGTATTCAGCTACCTCCAGAACAAGTACGCTCTTAAGGAGCTTTTCAGCACTGTTGCTGAGAAGGTAGGCGACCGTCCTGGTGGCTACACACGCGTTATCAAGCTCGGCACACGTAAGGGTGACGCTGCTCAGATCGCATTCATCGAGCTCGTAGACTTCGACGAGAACATGGCTAAGACTGCTAAGGCTGCTAAGAAGACACGCCGTAGCCGCAAGTCAACTGCTGAGGCAACTGAGGCACCTGCTACAGAGGCTGCTCAGGCAGAGGAGCCGAAGGCTGAATAATCGATGCAAATCGCTTTATCTTAATATTAAGCCTGTTGACCGCAAGGTTAGCAGGCTTTTTATTTAGATGTTTGTTTCGCACAATCATTAAAACCTATCAAATCTGTGAATAAGAAATATCTCACCCCAACAACAAATTTCATTGAAATAGGGGCTTTGCCAATATTGGCTGGTTCCGACCCTACTTCGTCGGTCAATGTTATCAATGAACAGGGTGCCACGAATGTGGACTTTAAGAATAGATACATGAACGATGGCTCAAATGAAGAGATGCGTTCGCCAGAGCGTATCTATTTCGACAACTGGGATTAGTCTACGTAGTTGTAGTTAATGCTTCTTTGTTGTTTATGTTAGTGTAAGCAACTCCATATATCATATTTAGAAACAATAATATGCGCAAAGTAATAGGAATAGGCGAGACCCTTCTCGACATTATTTTCAAAGACAACAAGCCTGTAGAGGCTGTGCCAGGCGGTTCAACGTTCAACGCCATTGTGTCGCTTGGTCGTGTGGGAGCCGATGCGTTCTTTGTCACCGAGACTGGCGATGACCATGTAGGTGCTCTTGTTCGCTCGTTTCTCTCGTCGAACAATGTCTGCACCGATTATGTGTTAGAACGTAAGGGTTGGAAGTCGCCCGTGTCGTTGGCTTTCCTCGATAGCGACAACAACGCCAATTACACATTCTATCGCGACCCCAATGCCGACCCCGTCGATATACCATTGCCCGATATCAATCCGGATGATATTGTGCTCTTTGGTTCGTTTTACGCCGTTAGTCCTGCCACTCGTGCGCGGGTCATAGCGTTGCTTGAGCGTGCCCGCGATTGTGGAGCAATAATATATTACGATGTCAACTTCCGTCCGTCGCATCGTGGCGATGTGATGAAGGTGACCCCCAACCTCATTGAGAACCTCGAGTTCGCCGATATCGTGCGTGGCTCTCGCGACGACTTCGAGGTGCTTTACAAGAAGGATTCCGCCGAGCGTGTCTACCGTGCCGAGACCTCCTTCTACTGTCCTCGACTCGTCTACACCGACGGCCCTCGTCCCGTGACGGTGTTCTCCGACGGTGGCTTCCGCAAGGAGTACGCCATGCCCGAGATACCTACTGTGAGCACTATTGGCGCCGGCGACAACTTCAACGCCGGACTCATCTGCGCTATGCTTCGCTACGACATCCGTCGTGCTGACATTGAGCGCGGTCTTACCGAAGCGGAGTGGTCGAAGCTTATTGAGAGTGCGACGGCGTTTTCTGCCGACTGCTGTGCAGGAATATACAACTATGTGTCGAAGGAATTCGGTGCAAACCACAGTCTATAGAAGAGTAGCAGCGTTGTTGTAGTATTACTATAGCAACGCTTTTTCTATTATAAAACCCTAAAATTTAGTCATACATTGCGGTTACTCCATCTTTTTCTGTAACTTTGCATAATTGCAATCGTAAACGTAACGACAATGAATATAGCACTTATAGGCTACGGCAAGATGGGACACATGATAGAGTCAATCTGCAAGGAGCGTGGCCACAATATTGTGAGTATCATAGATGTAGATAACCAGGACGACTTTGAGTCGGCAGCCTTTGCTTCAGCCGACGTAGCTATAGAGTTCACGTCGCCAACAGCTGCCTACTCCAACTACCTGCGTGCCTGGAAGGCAGGCGTGAAGGTGGTGAGCGGTTCTACCGGATGGATGAAAGACCACGGCGACGACGTGCGCCGCGCCTGCACCGAGGAGGGCAAGACTCTCTTCTGGGCTTCCAACTTCTCTATCGGTGTGGCAATCTTCTCAGCCGTAAACCGCTACTTGGCTAAGATAATGAACCAGTTCTGCCAGTACGACGTGCGCATGAGCGAGACCCACCACGTGCATAAACTCGATGCTCCGTCTGGCACTGCCATCACCCTCGCCGAAGAGATTATCGCCGACCTCGACCGCAAGACCTCTTGGGTGAAGGGCGAGCAGCACCTTGCCGACGGCACGGTGGAGGGCACCAACGATGCTGCGCCCGACCAGCTCCCCATCGAGAGCATCCGCCGCGATGAAGTGCCGGGCATCCACACCATCTGCTACGACTCTGACGCCGACTCGATAACAATCACCCACGATGCCCACTCGCGCAAGGGATTCGCTCTCGGTGCGGTGCTCGCTGCCGAGTACACCAAGGAGCACGAGGGACTGCTCACCACAAAGGATTTGTTCAAGTTCTAACATAGGAGGGTATGGCATCCCTGCCATACCCACTGATTTGCTTTCGCCCCCTTACATCCTTTAGCATAAGGCTGCGTGGGTATGGCAGGATGCCATACCCTCCTAAAGATTTGCTTCCAGTACGAGGCTGCATGGGTATGGCAGGATGCCATACCCTCCTAAAGAATACTAATCGGAGCTTAGCTCCTAACCATTCAATACAATGACCGAAAAAGAAAAGAAAGCCCTCAACCCGAAGGTGCAGTGGGCTAAGTGTATTGCCGTTGTTGTGGCATATCTGCTCTTCCTCTATTGGGTGAAGAGCTGGTGGGGACTCCTTGTCCTGCCGTTCATATTCGATGTGTATATCACCAAGAAGATCAACTGGCAGTGGTGGCGCGACTCAGAGAACCGCGTCACGGCAGCCATCATGCCGTGGGTCGACGCTCTTGTGTTCGCCCTCGTAGCCGTTTACTTCATCAATATCTACTTCTTCCAGAACTACGTCATCCCGTCGTCGTCGCTTGAGAAGTCGCTGCTCGTAGGCGACTACCTCTTCGTGTCGAAGGTGAGCTACGGCCCGCGCAAGCCGCAGACCCCGCTCACGCTGCCGCTGACGCAGCACACGCTGCCCGTTGTCGACTGCGACTCGTACATCGAGTGGCCGCAGTGGGGCTACGAGCGTGCTAAGGGACTGGGCAAGGTGCAGCTCAACGACATCGTTGTGTTCAACTACCCGGCTGGCGACACCGTGCTCACAGCGCCCAAGTACTGGGGTCGCGACTTCTACGCCATCGCCTACGGAGCCGGCGAGCAGGAGTGGGCTGAGAAGCACAACGGCGAGATACCTTACTTTGCCACAAAGCAGCAGCAGTACGACTTCTTCGCGAAGCTCTACGCTGCAGGCCGCAAGCTCATCGACCAGAACCCCTCCGAGTTCGGCACGATAAAGACACGCCCCGTCGACCGCCGCGAGAACTACGTGAAGCGCTGCGTGGGTCTGCCCGGTCAGACTCTGCAGATAAAGAACCGCATCATCTACCTCGACGGTAAGCCTAACAAGGAACCCGACAACGTGCAGTACAGCTATCACGTGAAGCTGCGTGCGCAGCTGCCGCTCGAACTCATCGACGAGCTGGGCATCTCCAGCGAGGACATCGCTTCGCTCAACATGTACGGATACCTGCCGCTCACCAACGCTTCCGTGAAGGCACTGCGTGCACGCAAGGATGTGGTGGAGAGCGTCACACCAGTGACCGATGCCGACAACCTGGCTGACGTATGGAGCACCTATCCGCTCAACGGCAACAAGCGTTGGACACGCGACAACTACGGACCGATTTGGATTCCGAAGCGCGGTGCAACGCTCACGCTCACTATGGACAACATCGCCGTCTACGAGCGCCCGATACGCGTGTACGAGGGCAACGATCTGCAGGTGAAGAACGGAAAGATATACATCAACGGCAAGCAGACCAACAAGTACACCTTCCGCATGGACTACTACTGGATGCAGGGCGACAACCGCCACAATTCTGCCGACTCGCGCTACTGGGGCTTCGTGCCCGAAGACCACATCGTGGGCAAGCCGATATTCATCTGGTGGTCAAGCGACCCCGACCACACCGGTACTGCCGGCATCCGCTGGAGTCGTCTGTTCCGCTTCGTCGACAATATCAAGTAACTTTAGGAGGGTATGGCATCCTGCCATACCCACTCTGCCTTGTTGTTGGCAGGTTGCGTGGGTATAGCAGGATGCTATACCCTCCTATGGATAGTCCGACTTCTCATTTTCCGAGTTTTGCCTCCTCATATTTAAACCCTATAATACACAACTATTATGGCAGTAAGCAAAATAGCAGTGAGAAAGACCGTCGAGTTCCTTCTCTATATCGTTATGTTCATGGTGTATATGGGCATCGCCTATCTGTTCGGATACGATATGTATAGCTTCGAGAGCAATTGGGCTTTGTTCGTCTATTGCCTCGTGCTAAACTTCCTTGCCGGCGTCACCGTGAGCTGCGCGCTTTCGCTTTGGAGCAAGCGCAATAAACGCAGATCGTAGGGCTGTATATCCAATCACTAACACGACCATTCAGACAGATGTCAACAAACATTGAGCAACCCACTCCCCACACCGCTGCCGAAGGGCATGATGGCGCGGCTACCTGCCTGCTCTCCTCCGCCTACTTCCCGCCCGTGCAATGGATGCAGAAGCTTCACCGCTACGGACATGCGATAGTGGAACGTTGCGACAACTTCACAAAGCAGACCTACCGCAACCGCTGCCTGATAGCCACGGCTAACGGCGTGCAGGCGCTCACCGTGCCCATCGAACGCTACGACGGCGCAAAGTGCCCCATGCGCGACATACGCATCTCCGACCACGGCGAGTGGCGCCACCTCCACTGGAACGCCATCGTGTCTGCCTATGGCGAGTCGCCGTTCTTCATGTACTACGCCGACGACCTGCGCTCGTTCTTCGAGCGCCGCTGGGACTATCTCTTCGACTTCAACATGGAGATAACCGCCAAGCTCTGCGAGCTGCTCGACGTGCGTCCGAATATCAGCGTCTCCGACGAGTACATGGATGCCGCTGCCGTGGGCGCCGACGACTTCCGTGACGCCATCCGCCCGAAGCATCCACTGCCCGACGCTGCGTTCACGCCGCGCGAGTATTATCAAGTTCATGCCCTGCGCCAGGGCTTCCAACCCAACATGTCGGCTCTCGACCTGCTCTGCAACGAGGGTCCCGAAGGAATATTCTATTTATGAAACCGAACTATATCTTTGAAACAGAAATGGAGGTTCGCGACTATGAGTGCGACATCCAGGGCATCGTGAACAATGCCAACTACCTCCACTACACCGAGCACACGCGCCATCTCTACCTCACGTCGCTCGGCGTGAGCTTCGCGCGCCTTCACGAGAAGGGTGTCGACGCCGTAGTGGCTCGCATGAACCTGCAGTACAAGACGCCGCTACGCTGCGACGATGTCTTCGTCTCGAAGCTCGGCGTGCGCAAGGAGGGTCTGCGCTACATCTTCGACCACGCTATCCACCGCAAGTCGGACGGTCGCCTCTGCTTCCTCGCCACTGTGGAGCTCGTGAGCCTTATCAACGGCAAGCTCGGCGTAAGCGAGGACTACGACCGCGCATTTGGCTTTGCCTAAGGAGGCGCACTAAGGGGGTGCACTTGTCTCAAGTGCGCCAACCAAGTAAGAAGTGCGCTAACCAAGTAAGAAGTGCGCCAACCAAGTAAGAAGTGCGCCGACTGCTTTGTTGGTGCAGCAGAGACTGCTGCACCCCCTGATAAGTGCACCGACCACTGTGCCCCCTGGTACATCTGCGTCGACCGTTGCGGACATCTGCGCCGACCGATGCGGACATCTGCGTCGACCGATGCGGACGTCTGCACCGACCGATGCGCATGGCAATAGTTCACGAATTAGTACGGAGAATATATCAAAACCACATCATAATGAAGAAATACTAACTTTAGAAAGTACGCAATAAGACACACAAAAAAAAGGAGGCCACAGACCTCCTTTTTTTTTATAAAATCCTAAAACGTTTACTTCATTATCACATAAAATGTTTACTTCACCATAACCTTCAACGTCTTGCCGTTGCTGAGCTTTACGATATTCAAGCCCTTCTGCTTGCCGCTGATACGCTGACCTGCAGCATTGTAACGTGCCACCTCTACAGCATTATCTGTAGAGCTTACGCCCTCAATGAAGGTAGAATTCTGAACAAGATTCTTTCCTGCTACATTCTCAATGCGGTTATCGATACGGCTCTTGGTGCTGTGCTTGTTGAGGAAAGCCACAACCTTGAGGTCGTCCTTCTTCCATGCACTATTAACGTCAAACTCGTAAGTTGCACTGAACTTATTGCCTTCCCATGTAACCTTGTCGCCCCATGCGCTATTGAAGTCACGTATCACATGCTGGTGATAAAAAGTGCCTTTAGCACCAGATTGATCCTTTGCCTCTACATTATCCTCCGTCAGGTAGAGTGTGAGCAGAGCACTTTCCTTGTCGTAAGCATCGTTCGATTCGCCTGTAACAACAATCACCGCCTTGCTTTCGCTTTCGTTATATGCGACAGACACGTCGAGCTTGGCATCAGCCATTGTTTTATTGAGATACTTGCTGGCATATTTGCTTATTTCGGTTGCACTGCCCGGTATCACCACATTATCTTTCTGTCCCGTCGCATAAGTAGATTTGAAATCGGGCTCGCGGTTGAACATCATGGCTGGTGCGAATGTACTTCCTCCATCGTTGTAGAGATACAAGAGAGTCTTGTCGCAAGACTTAGTGAGCCAGTCGGTATAGTAGCCTGCATGGTGACATACAGCAAACACACGATTGGGGTCAGCTGTCTCTAAGTATTCGTGCAGGTATCCTGCCACTCGCGGACAGTTGCCACACTGCTCTGTAGTAAACTCCTCAATGCACAGGTTGCGCTTATACACATTGGCAGCAACGCTGAGCTTGCCCTCAGCCACAATGGTTGCACCACCATTCTTATGACCATTCACCTTGGTCACTTCAACCTTCACATTCTTCAGACCTTCTGTGCTGCCACATGGAATGCTTACCTTGAATGTACCGATTTTGTTATATCCAACCGATGGAGATATTGCGACATGTTGCTCGCTGCCTGCTACACCGTCAACACTGACAATATAGTCGAGACTGCTCACTGCCTCTACGGCGTTGTTTGTGAACTCTACGGATGTCTCAACATTACTATTGATAGCACCCTTTACGGTTCCGAAATCGCTTGGCATCACATCATATTCAGCAAAATCGCCCTCAACAAGCACCTGAATACTTATGTTATAACCACCCATACTGAAGTTGTACCAACCTGTATCATTGCCCAATTTGCAATAGACCCAAAGAGGCTGGTCAGCCAAGCCGTCTTTTACGGCAGAGAACGGATACGACTTTGTATCGGTATTACTATCAAACTGAGTATAAGTGTAACCTGCATACAGTTCTTCGCCCGCCTTGATTGGATAAGGCTCGCTGAACTTCACCTCGTTCCAACCAATCACACATTTCTCTACATTTGCACTTCTGCATACATCACCCGGCTTAGATGACGCACTTTTATAAAGACTAATCGAAGAGCTACCTATTTCCTCACAAAGTCCAAAACGCAGACCAACTATATTCTTGCCTACATATGGTTTCAGAATAGCTTCAGACAAACAGATTGCAACCTTGTTGTCTCCTGGATAATTGTAGATGCCCATGCCCTTGTGTGCAGCAGCTAAAGCATCCGAACTGTAGTAGCCCACCCAACGCTGGTTGGCAGCTATTCTCTTTGCCGCTTTGTGTACAACCGCACTTTGCTGTGCGAAGTACGGACTTTGTTCCACTACACCAACTCTTTGGTGCTGCACATCCACTTGTGCACTGGCTGCAAATGACATAGCCAAGGCAGCAACTGAAAGTAAGAATTTCTTCATAGATATGTATTTTTAATTATTATTCGCGCCAAAGGTAATGCAAAACGAAGAGAATACAAAACAATAAACAGTTTTTTTATTATTAAAACGCCATATTTTTAATCAATCTGTTACACAAACTATTATTTTATCTCCACCACTTCAAGCCTATCGCCATCAACACGGAAGCGCACGTCGCGGTTGGCGAACTCCATGCCGTACACCTTCGTGGGGTTGTCGTGATACTGCGGACGAGGGTCGAGCGCGAGCACTTTCTCGAGCGAGGCAAGCTCTTCGGCTGTAAACTCTTTAGCTAAATGGTCGGGAAAGACGACGTGCAGACGGCGCGTGGCAGTGGTATCGACAAAACCGCTGCGAGCATCGGGATGCGAGTCGGCATAAGTGACGTAAGGCTTTATGTCGTAGATAGGTGTGCCGTTCATGAGATCGGCACCAAGAACATGAATAAGCGGCCCGTCGGCTGCATCGTAGTCAATGCGGTCGATGCGCACGGAAGAAAGACCCAAGCGGTTGGGGCGGAAAGGCGAACGAGTAGCAAAGACACCCATCTTAGTGTTGCCGCCAAGGCGCGGCGGACGCACGACGGGGCTTGTCGCCTCGTGCTTGTTGGCAGAGAACTCCCACACGAGCCACAGATAGTCGAAGTCTTCCATGCCGCGCAGCGCATCGGCGTTGCGGTACTTCGGTACGAACTCTATCGTTCCGCGCAGCGTGTCGGCAAGTCCGCTCTGCTTGGGTATGCCAAACTTAGTGGCAAAGGGCGAACGGAAAAAAGCTACCGGTTCTATTTCCATCGTTTCAAGTTTTTATAAAATAGCATGGGAGGAAAGGGCTATGCATCTTGTGGACTGCGATATCATTACACCTTGTGGCTGCGTGGGTATGGCAGGATGCCATACCCTCCTACACAAATGTCAACATATCAACATCTCAACACCTCACCATCTCAACACCTCACCATCTCAATTCACCGTAATGTGGAAGCAGCCCTGCTTAACCTCGTACTTAACGAGACAACGCTTCTGCTCGCGCATATCGCGGAGCACCTCAGAGAGCACCCACTTCAGGGTGTCGTTGCGCACCTGTCGGCGGCGCGGTCCGTCGGGGTCTTCTACTGTGTGATAACGATTGTAGCAGATGTCGAACGTGGTGCCGTAGAGATGGCACGAGTTCTCGGTGGCGTTAGAGTTGCGTCGACGCAATTTCTGCACATCAGCCTTACTGCGCAGCACCGATGTCACAATAACCTTGTGTAGCGGTATCTGCTTGGTCTGCAAGCTGTCGAAGAAGTTCTTGCCAATGTCCTGCAACAATATCGCAGCACGTGGCACAAGATAAGGTATGCTGCTACGCATACGGTCGTCAATGTGATAGAACGGATTGCTGCCCACATACACTAACTCCGACTTACGCCGCTCGGCATCAGCACGGTCGATGACAGCCTTCACACCATGGCGCGCAGCAGCCACGAGCTGCACATCGTTCTGGTCGGGGAAGGTGTTGCCAAAATGAGGCACGCTGTATATGCGGTTCTTCACCGGCGTGCCGTCGGCAGCGAAGAAGCGCGAGGGACGACCCAACGGCTTGGGAGATAACGTCGGCACACTCGCCACATCTTTCTTTGAGATTGCGGTTGTCGACGAAGCCAAGACTGCTTTTGCGCTATCAGCTACCGTCATGCTATCAGCAACGACAGAACTATCTGCTACTGCGACATTGCTTGCTGGCGAAGATGCCACTTCGGGGTAGGCGCAACGCAACATGGCAAGCAAAACAACCGTCACGCCAAAACCCTGTAAGTATCTTTTAGAAGAAATATTCATCATAATGACTGCAAATTTAGACAAAATCGAGGAAAATACAAAACATGTGCTCTTGTTTTTATTGTTGATTATTTTGTATTATCTCCTATTTTCATTAACTTTGCATCCAAAATCGTACACTGAATATTTTGATAGAAAGACATATCATATTAGAGGATATCGACCCCGTAGTGTTCTACGGTGTTGGCAATGGGCATCTGCAGATAATAAAATCGCTCTATCCCAAGCTGCGCATAGTGGCACGCGACAACGTGATACGCGTGCTCGGTGACGAGGAGGAGATGGCAGCCTTCGAAGAAAACGTGGAGAAAATACGCCGTCATGTGCTGAAGTTCAACAACATCAACGATGAGGACATTCTCGACATCGTCAAGGGCAAGCAGACAAAAGCCGACAGCGTGAAGGGCGTTATCGTCTACAACATATCGGGCAAACCGATTAAGTGCAAGAGCGAGAACCAGCAACAGCTCGTGGATGCTTACGAGAAGAACGACATGATATTCGCTACAGGTCCTGCCGGAACTGGTAAGACCTACCTAAGCATAGCCCTCGCGGTACGCGCACTGAAGGAGAAAACTATACGCAAGATTATACTCTCGCGTCCGGCTGTGGAGGCTGGCGAGAAACTCGGCTTCCTGCCTGGCGACATGAAGGACAAAATCGACCCGTATCTGCAACCGCTATACGACGCATTGGAAGACATGCTCCCTGCAGTGAAGCTGCAGGATATGATGGAGAAAAACATCATACAAATAGCTCCGCTCGCCTTCATGCGAGGCCGCACGCTTAGCGATGCCGTAGTGATTCTCGACGAGGCGCAGAACACTACACCGGCACAGATAAGAATGTTTCTCACCCGTATGGGATGGAACACAAAGATGATTATCACTGGCGATATGACGCAGATAGACCTGCCACGCGGACAGAAGAGCGGACTCACCGAAGCACTCGACATACTGAAGGACGTGGAAGGCATCGGCTTCGTAAAACTCGGACAGAAAGACATCGTAAGACATAAGCTTGTGACACGCATCGTGAATGCATACGACGCTCACGACAAAACTCAAAATGAGGCTCACGACAAAACTCAAAATTTAAAATAGTTATGAAAGCACTTACAAAGACCGATTTTCATTTCGAAGGTCAGAAAAACGTGTATCACGGAAAAGTTCGCGACGTGTATGACATCAACGACGACGTGATCGTAATGGTAGCAACCGACAGAATCTCTGCGTTTGACGTAATCCTACCAAAGGGTATTCCGTTCAAAGGACAGGTTCTGAACCAGATTGCAGCCAAGTTCCTTGATGCTACAACAGACATCTGCCCAAACTGGAAACTCGCTACACCAGACCCGATGGTTACTGTTGGTTTGAAATGCGAGGGTTTCCGAGTTGAAATGATCATCCGCTCTATCCTTACAGGCTCAGCTTGGCGCGCATACAAAGAGGGATGCCGCGAGCTTTGCGGCGTTAAGCTGCCAGAGGGTATGAAGGAAAACCAGCGTTTCCCGGAGCCTATCATCACTCCGACAACAAAAGCTGATGAGGGTCACGACCTCAATATATCTAAAGAGGAAATCATCGCTCAGGGCATCGTAAGTGCTGAGGACTACGCTGTAATGGAAGACTACACACGTCGTATCTTCCAGCGCGGACAGGAGATGGCTGCACAGCGCGGTCTTATCCTCGTTGACACTAAGTACGAGTTCGGCAAGCGCGATGGTAAGGTATATCTCATTGACGAGATTCACACTCCCGACTCTTCACGCTATTTCTATGCTGACGGCTACGAGGAGAAGTTTGAGAAGGGCTTACCACAGAAGCAGCTCTCGAAGGAGTTTGTACGCCAGTGGCTCATTGAGCACGACTTTATGAACGAACCCGGACAGACAATGCCCGAAATCACTGACGAATATGCAGAGAGCGTGAGCGAACGTTATATAGAGCTCTACGAGCACATCACTGGAGAGAAGTTCGACAAGACCGTTGAAGAGGGTGACATCGCAGCGCGCATCGAAAAGAACGTAGCCGACTACCTCGCTACACGTAAGTAGCAATACATAATGGGTGCAGAATATTGGATGTTGGAGACTTGGTTCACCGACATCTGATATTCTACACCCTACATTATTATATATACATACATATTATCATATACACCAAGACATCGCTTCGCAAAATGTAGCGATAGGTGAAATATAACGAACAACAACAATGGTTTACGGACAGGAAAAGATAAAGCCCTACAACGACAAAGAAGAAAAAGGGGCGCAGGTGGAACTGATGTTCGACAACATCGCACACTCGTATGACAAGCTCAACCACCGCCTGTCGTGGAACATTGACAAGCTGTGGCGCAAGAAAGCTCTCAACCGACTGAAGGCTTACAAACCACAAAGCATTCTTGACATAGCTACGGGCACAGGCGACTTCGCCATACAGGCGGCACAGATACTGAAGCCGACGAAGGTGACGGGCACAGATATCAGCGAGGGAATGATGAACGTGGGTAGGCAGAAGGTGAATACACTAAAGCTCGACAACGTGATATCGTTCGCCAAGGAAGACTGCATGGCACTCTCGTTCGAAGACAACACGTTTGACGCTGTGACTGCGGCTTTCGGCATACGCAACTTCCAGAACCTCGACCAGGGACTGCGCGAGATGTGCCGAGTGCTGAAGCCAGGCGGACACCTCTGCATCGTTGAGCTGACATCACCCGTTAGCTTTCCAATGAAGCAGTTATTCAAGATCTACTCGCACACAGTGCTACCAGTATACGGACGACTCATCTCTGGCGACAGTATGGCTTACTCTTACCTCACGGCTACCATCGAGGCGTTTCCACAAGGCGAGCGAATGGTGGAGATACTGAAAGCGGCAGGCTTCGCCAAAGCTTCGTTCAAGCGAATGACACTCGGCATCTGCACGCTCTATCTCGCAACAAAGTAAAGTGTCAACACCCCGTCACCCCGTCAACACCTCACCATCTCAACACCTCAACACCTCACCCCATCAACACCTCACCCCATCAACACCTCACCCCATCAACACCTCACCCCATCAACATCTCAATATTCACACTATGGACAAGTACGGTTTAATCGGTTTCCCACTGGGACATTCCTTCTCCATCAGCTACTTCAACGAGAAGTTTACCAACGAGGGTATCAACGCTCGTTACATCAACTATGAGATTCCGCAGATAGAGGACTTGAAAGAGATACTCGCATCAAACCCAGAACTGTGCGGACTCAACGTCACTATACCCTACAAGCAGCAGGTAATACCCTACCTCGACGACCTTAGCCCCGAAGCACGCGCTATCGGTGCGGTCAACGTCATACGTGTGACACACAAGAACAAGAACGTTATACTGAAGGGATTTAACAGTGACGTAATCGGCTTCACACGTAGCATCGAGACAATGCTCGAACCTTACCATAAGAAGGCACTCATACTTGGCACTGGCGGTGCTTCGCTCGCTATCAACTACGGTCTCAAATCGCTCGGACTTGAGACACTATTTGTGAGTCGTACGAAGAAGCCTGGCTGCATAACATACGAGGAGGTGACACCAGAACTGATTAAAGAGTACAACGTCATCGTCAACTGCACACCACTTGGCATGTACCCGAAGGCAGATACCTGCCCCGACCTGCCTTACGAGGCAATGGATTGCCACACCATACTTTACGACCTCATCTACAATCCGGACGAAACGCTTTTTATGAAGAAAGGCGCACGCTACGGGGCCAATACCAAGAACGGACTGGAGATGCTGTTGCTGCAGGCATTCGCAAGCTGGGACTTCTGGCATTGCAATGAATAGCCCTAAAAATAGGGTTGCCATAAGCAATAAATCACCGTAGACAATAAATCAAAACTCAGAAATAAAAATTCAAAACTCACAATATGGACACATCTAACAGATACATGATGCGCGGCGTAAGCGCAGCTAAAGAAGACGTACACAACGCCATCAAGAACATCGACAAGGGTCTCTATCCGCAGGCATTCTGCAAAATTATCCCCGACATCCTCGGTGGCGACCCCGAATACTGCAACATCATGCACGCCGACGGTGCTGGCACAAAGTCGTCGCTCGCTTACATGTACTGGAAGGAAACCGGCGACCTCAGCGTATGGAAAGGCGTGGCTCAGGACGCTATCGTTATGAACACCGACGACCTGCTCTGCGTGGGCGCAGTGGACAACATTCTCGTTTCGAGCACTATCGGACGCAACAAGATGGTTATCCCGGGTGAGGTTATCTCGGCTGTAATAAACGGCACCGACGAACTCCTCGAGGACTTGCGCAAAATGGGTGTAGGCGTTTACGCTACAGGCGGTGAGACAGCCGACGTTGGCGACCTTGTGCGCACTATCATCGTTGACTCTACCGTTACTTGCCGCATGAAGCGCAGCGATGTCATTGACAACGTAAACATCCGCCCTGGCGACGTAATCGTAGGTTTGGCTTCATTTGGTCAGGCTACATACGAGAAGCAATACAACGGCGGTATGGGTTCTAACGGACTCACCAGCGCTCGCCACGACGTGTTCTCGAAGTATCTCGCCGAGAAGTATCCGGAAAGCTACGACCACGCTGTACCAGAGGAACTCGTATATAGCGGCGGTTGCCGTCTTGACGACAAAGTAGAGGGTGCACCGGTCACAGCCGGACAGCTCGTTCTCTCGCCGACACGTACATACGCTCCTGTCATCAAGCGCCTGCTTGACGAGCTGCGTCCAGAAATACATGGCATGGTTCACTGCACTGGCGGTGCACAAACCAAGGTGCTGCACTTCGTTGGCGAGAATTGTCGCGTAATCAAGGACAACATGTTCCCTATCCCACCGCTGTTCCGCCTCATTCAGGAGCAGAGCCACACCGACTGGAAGGAGATGTACAAGGTGTTCAACATGGGTCACCGCATGGAGATTTACGTACGTCCAGAGGTTGCTGAGCAGGTTATTGCAATAAGCAAGAGCTTCAACATCGACGCACAGATCGTAGGACGCATCGAAGAGGGCGAACGCTCGCTCCTCATCAAGTCTGAATACGGAGAGTTCGAATATTAATAAGAAGTTGTTATGTTGAAATGTTGAGGTGGTGAGATAAGATGGTGATGTGGTGAGATGTTGAGGTGTTGACATATCTCACCATAACAACACCACAACATCTCAACACCTCAACACCTCAACATCTCACCATAACAACACCACAACACCTCACCATAACAACATAACACCATCTCAACATTAAATTTGACAAATGGCAGAAAACAATAATATATTAGAAAAACTCGACGGACTGGAGGCACGTTATGAGGAAGTATCAACCCTCATTACCGACCCTTCTGTAATCGCCGACCAGCAGCGTTACGTGAAACTGACAAAGGAGTATAAAGACCTTGAGGACATTATGAAACTCCGTCAGCAGTATATCAATTGTCTTAACGGCATTGCCGAGGCTAAGGATATCATCATGAACGAGCAGGATGCGGAGATGAAGGAGATGGCACGTGAGGAGCTCGCCACAAACGAAGAACTCCAGCCAAAACTCGAGGAAGAAATAAAGATAGCTCTTGTACCGAAAGATCCAGAGGACGCAAAGAACGTACAGATGGAGATTCGTGCCGGTACGGGTGGCGACGAGGCTTGTCTCTTTGCTGGCGAAATATTCATGATGTACAAGAAGTACTGCGAGTCGAAGGGCTGGACAGTGTCTGTCACAAGCGAGAGCGAAGGTGCTGTAGGCGGTTTCAAGGAAATCTGCTTTGCAGTAAGTGGCGACAACGTGTACGGCACACTGAAGTATGAGTCGGGCGTTCACCGCGTACAGCGTGTGCCGGTTACCGAGTCGAACGGACGTATGCAGACCTCTGCAGCAACCGTAGCCGTACTTCCTGAGGCAGACCCATTCGAGGTAAATATCAACGAGGGCGAAATCAAGTGGGACACCTTCCGCTCTTCAGGTGCAGGTGGACAGAACGTGAACAAGGTAGAATCTGGTGTACGTGCCCGCTACATGTGGAAGAACCCTAACACTGGCGAGGTTGAGGAAATTCTCATCGAGTGTACCGAGACCCGCGACCAGCCTAAGAACAAGGAGAGAGCACTTGCACGTCTGCGTACATACATCTATGACAAGGAGCACCAGAAATACGTTGACGACATTGCCAACCGCCGTAAGACTCTCGTCTCTACCGGCGACCGCTCTGCAAAGATACGTACATACAACTTCCCACAGGGCCGTGTCACCGACCATCGCATCGGCATGACCGTGTACGACCTCCCGGGCTTCATGGGCGGAAACATCCAGCAGATGATTGACGCACTCACCGTGGCTGAGAATGCGGAGAAGATGAAAGAGAATGAATTGTAAGAATCAATTTTTAAAAAACAATTACTATGAACAGATCAGAATTAGTAAACCAGATAAAGACAAAGCGCTCATTCCTCTGCGTAGGTCTTGACACCGACTTGAAGAAGGTGCCGCAGCACATCCTCAACGACGAGGATCCAATCTTCGCTTTCAACAAGGCCATCATCGACGCAACCGCCGACTACTGCGTGTCGTACAAGCCTAACCTCGCATTCTACGAGGCGTTCGGCGTGAAGGGACTCATCTCTTTTGAGAAGACCATCAAGTACTTGAAGGAAAACTATCCCAACCACTTCATCGTGGCTGACGCAAAGCGTGGCGATATCGGCAACACAAGTGCTATGTATGCTCGCACATTCTTCGACGAGTACGATGTCGACTCGCTCACCGTGGCTCCGTACATGGGCGAAGATAGCGTAACACCATTTCTCGGCTACAAGGACAAGTGGGTTATCCTGCTCGCTCTGACCAGCAACAAGGGTAGCCACGACTTCCAGCTCACAGAAGACAAGGACGGTGAGCGTCTGTTTGAGAAGGTACTACGCACATCTCAGCAGTGGGGTGACAAGGAGAACATGATGTATGTTGTAGGTGCTACTCAAGGCCGTATGTTCGAGGATATCCGCAAGATTGTCCCCGACCACTTCCTGCTCGTTCCTGGTGTTGGTGCTCAGGGTGGTTCGCTTGAGGAAGTATGCAAGTATGGTATGAACGCTGACTGCGGACTACTCGTCAACAGTTCACGTGGCATCATCTACGCTTCTAACGGCGAAGACTTCGCCACCGTCGCAGCAGAGAAGGCAAAGGAACTGCAGATACAGATGGATGCAGAACTGAAAAAACACGGCATTTAAAGCCTTGCACATGGCTTTTTTCGCCAAAACTGATATATTTTCAGACAAAATTGATAAATAAGTATTGTTAAAAAGCATAATGTAAATTTATTTTCTTACATTTGCAACATCTATAGAAAACTATCATCTATATATTTGCAAGAATAACATAGAAAAGACAGAAATGGAATTTACAGCAGAACAGATAGCGAGCGTTATTGGCGGTCGTATAGAAGGCAATAAAGAAGCAAAAATCAACACCTTCGCAAAGATTGAAGAAGGTGTTGAGGGTGCTATTTCTTTCCTCTCTAATCCGAAATACACACATTATATCTACGACACGAAGTCGTCTGTAGTGATTGTCAACAACGATGTGGAGCTTGAACATCCCGTTCAGGCTACACTGATACGCGTTGACAACGCATACGAGTGTATTGCCAAACTGCTCCAAATCTACGAAGCAAGCAAGCCTAAAAAGACAGGCATAGCTCCACAAGCATACGTCTCACCGACTGCAAAGCTCGGCAAGGACTGCTATGTAGGGCCGTTCGCATGTATCGGCGACAACGCAGTTATCGGTGACAACTGCCAGATTTATCCTCACGCTGTCATCGGCGACAACGTAAAGATGGGCAGTGGCTGCCTCATCTATCCCAACACTACCATCTATCAGGGCTGTAAGCTCGGTAACAATGTAACACTTCACGCTGGTAGCGTAATCGGTTCAGACGGATTCGGCTTCGCTCCTAACGCCGATGGTTACGACAAGATACCGCAAATAGGCATCGTAACAATTGAGGACAATGTAGAAATTGGTGCAAACACTTGCGTCGATCGCTCTACTATGGGCTCTACCTTCATCCGTAAGGGTGTGAAACTTGACAACCTTGTGCAGGTTGCTCACAACGTAGAGATTGGCGAAAACACCGTGATGTCTGCACAAGTAGGCATTGCGGGTAGCACAAAGGTTGGCTCATGGTGTATGTTCGGCGGTCAGGTAGGCTTGGCAGGACACATAACAATCGGCGACCGCACACTCCTCGGCGCACAGTCGGGCGTACCGGGCAGCTTGAAAGGCAACGAAGAGCTCATCGGCACACCACCAATGCCACAGCGACAGTACTTTAAGGCGCAGGCAGTGTTCCGCCGTCTACCCGATATGTACAAAGACTTGAACGACCTGAAGAAGGAGATGGAGTTGCTCAAGAACAACGAAAAATAAACAACAAACAATATAATAATGTCAAAACAAAAGACACTCAAAGGCAGTTTCTCTTTGTGTGGCAAAGGTCTGCACACCGGATTGAGCCTCACCGTCACGTTCAATCCCGCACCCGAGAACACTGGCTATAAGATACAGCGCATCGATCTCGATGGTATGCCTATCATACAGGCTATCGCCGAGAACGTAATAGACACACAACGTGGCACAGTCTTAGGTAAAGGCGACATACGCATCTCTACAATCGAGCATGGTATGGCAGCCCTTTATGCTATGGGCATCGACAACTGTCTTATTCAGGTGAATGGTCCTGAGTTCCCTATCCTTGATGGTAGTGCAGCACTATATGTTGACAAAATCAACGAGGTGGGCATTGAAGAGCAGAACGCTCCTAAGGATTGGTACATCATTCGCCACAAGATTGAGGTGAAGGACGAAGAGACGGGTTCGTGCATCACCATCCTTCCCGACGAGGAATTCTCGCTCACAGCTATGTGCTCGTTCAACTCAAAGTTTGTCAGCTCACAGTTTGCCACACTCGACTGCATTGATAAGTTCGCTACAGACATAGCTCCTGCGCGCACCTTTGTATTCGTACGCGACATTGAGCCGTTATTGAAGGCTAACCTCATTAAGGGTGGCGACCTCGACAACGCTATCGTTATCTACGAGATGCAGACCACACAGGAGCGTCTCGACTCCTTGGCAGACATGATTCACGTGGAGCGTCGCGACGCTACAGAGTTAGGTTACATACAGCACAAGCCACTCGTATGGGACAACGAGTGCACACGTCACAAGTTGCTCGATGTAATCGGCGACATGGCACTCATCGGCAAGCCTATCAAGGGACGCATCATCGCTACACGCCCTGGTCATACCATCAACAATAAGTTTGCACGTCTCATGCGTCGCGAAATTCGTAAACACGAGATTCAGGCTCCTATTTACGACCCGAACGAGGCACCGCTGATGGACAACATCCGCATTCGCGAACTTCTTCCGCACCGCTATCCGATGCAGCTGGTAGACAAAGTGATTAGTCTCGGTGCTACAAGCATCGTAGGCGTGAAGAACATCACCGCCAACGAGCCGTTCTTCGTAGGCCACTTCCCACAGGAGCCTGTGATGCCAGGTGTGCTTCAGATTGAGGCTATGGCACAGTGTGGCGGTCTGTTGGTACTCAACACGCTCGAAGAGCCAGAGCGTTGGTCTACCTACTTTATGAAGATTGACGACGTGAAGTTCCGCCAGAAAGTAGTTCCGGGCGACACGCTCCTCTTCAAAGTCGACCTGTTGGCACCGCTACGTCATGGTATCTCATCGATGAAGGGATACGTATTCGTTGGCGACCACGTAGTGTCGGAGGCTACATTCACAGCACAGATTGTTAAGAACAAGTAATTAATAAGTTGACGAGTTGACATGGCAAAGAGTCAACTCGTCAACTTAAAACATATAATCAAGATGAATCAAATCAGTCCTTTAGCATACGTACATCCCGAAGCAAAACTTGGCGATAACAATATCATCGGCCCGTTCTGCTACATCGATCGTGATGTAGAAATCGGCGATAATAATGTGATGCAGAATAGTGTTACAATACATGTTGGAGCACGCATCGGCAGCAACAACGAGTTCTTCCCCGGAGCGAGTATCTCTACAAAGCCACAAGACTTGAAGTTCCGTGGCGAGAAGACAACCTGTATCGTCGGTGACAACAACTCTATCCGCGAGAACGTAACAATCTCGCGTGGCACAGCATCAAAGGGCAAAACTGTTGTAGGCTCCAACAACTTGCTTATGGAGAATATGCACGTAGGACACGACTGCAAACTCGGAAGCGGACTGATTATCGGCAACTCTACGAAGCTCGCTGGCGAAGTAGTAGTTGACGACAATGCAATCCTCTCTGGTAGCGTGCTCGTTCATCAGTTCTGCCACATCGGTGGCTACGTGATGGTGCAGGGCGGTTCGCGCTCACCGATGGACATTCCGCCGTACATCATCGCAGGTCGCGACCCTCTGAAGTACTGCGGTCTGAACCTCGTTGGTCTGCGTCGCCGCGGATTTAGCAACGAGCAGATTGACCTAATCCACAACACCTACCGCCTCCTCTACAACACCGGCACACTCAAGGAGGGCATCGAGGAAGTGCGCAAGACACTGCCTATGACAAAGGAAGTGGAGTACATACTCAACTTCGTAGAGAATTCACAGCGCGGAATTATACGATAAGACATAGGAGGGTATGGCATACCTGCCATACCCACGCAACCTCAAACATAGGAGGGTATGGCATCCCTGCCATACCCACGCAACCTCAAACATAGGAAGGTAGGCATCACTGCCATATCCACGCACCCCTTAATACATGAGGGTATGACAAAAAGGAATTTAACAAGAGTAACACAGAAGTTAATACACTGCATATCAAATGAATAGAAGTTAACTTCGGGCAAAGCCCCCTACTCCCGTTAAATTCCTTTTTTGCATTTCAATACATTCTAAAACAACGATAAGACATGGCGAAAACACTGATAGTAATACTCGGTCCTACCGGCGTAGGCAAGACAGAGTTATGCCTGCAAGTAGCCGAACACCTCAACATACCAATCATTAACGCCGACTCCCGACAGATATTCGAAGAGATACCGATAGGCACCGCAGCCCCCACCCCCGAGCAGCGTGCCCGTGTGAAGCATCACTTCGTTGGCACACACCATATCGGTGACTACTACAGTGCATCGATGTACGAGAGCGACGTGATGCAACTGCTCACCTCCGACCTCTTCAAACGCTACGACACGGCACTCCTCACCGGTGGTTCGATGATGTATATCGACGCCGTATGCAACGGCATCGACGACATACCCACCGTCGACGACGAGACGCGCGATTGGATGAAACAACGCTTAGCTGACGAAGGACTGGAGCGATTAGTAGCCGAGCTGAAGCTGCTCGACCCAGAGCATTGGGCCATCGTCGACCGCAACAACCCACGCCGCGTTGTCCATGCCCTTGAGATATGCCACTGCACTGGCCAGACCTACACATCGTTCCGAAAGAGCGAGCGCAAGGAACGCCCGTTCAACATCATGAAGATTGGTCTGACACGCCCACGTGACGTGCTTTACGAGCGCATCAATGCCCGCGTTCTCGACATGATTGACAGCGGACTTGAGCAGGAAGCACTCGCCGTCTACCCACAGCGCACGGAGAACGCCCTTAACACCGTGGGCTACAAAGAAATGTTTGAATACCTCGACGGACTGACCACGCTCGACGAATGCATCTTCAAGATACAAAGCAACAGCCGTCGCTACTGTCGTAAGCAACAGACGTGGTTCAAACGCGATGCCTCCATACATTGGTTCTGCCCCGACAACATTAAAGAAATCATAAATTTCATAGATACAACCCTTGTAGGTTAAGCAAAATATGTACTTTTGCATAACAAAATAATAATCAATAACACACAGCATGTCGCAGACATGCGCAACTTGAAACAACCACAACAAAGATGAAAAAAGTAAAGCCCATTCTCATCTGGTGTCAGAAGAAGGTGCGCACCTTCTTCACATGGTATCGAAACCTCTACAGAGGTCGCAAATGGTACACCAAGACACTCATAGGCATTGCATCATGCATCGTTGCCTTCTTTCTCTACCTTGGAGCCGTAGACATCAACTTCCTTTGGCTCTTCGGTAAGTCGCCAGGCTTCAGTGCTATTAAGGAAGCTGTAACCAGTGAGGCTTCCGAAATATACAGCGACGACGGTGTGCTCATCGGCAAATACTTCAACGAAAACCGCACACCAGTAGAGTACGAAGACGTGAACCCTGCCTTCTGGAAGGCACTCATCGACACCGAGGACGAGCGTTTCTACAAGCACCACGGCATAGACTACACCGGACTTGTAGGTGCCGTAAAGGACGCTGTGCTACATCACGACGCACGTGGTGCATCCACCATCACGCAGCAGCTCGCCAAGAACATGTTCCGTATGCGTACCAACTACTCCACCGGACTGCTCGGCAAGCTGCCCGGTGTGCGTATGCTCATCGTGAAGTCGAAGGAGTGGATTATAGCCACAAAACTCGAGATGACGCATAGCAAGAAGGAGATACTCACCATGTACGCCAACACCGTCGACTTCGGCAGCAACGCCTTCGGCATAAAGACCGCAGCTAAGACCTACTTCAACTGCTCACCGAAAGAGCTCACCGCTGAACAGGCAGCAGTACTCGTCGGAATGCTCAAGGCTACCACCTACTACAACCCCATCGCCAACCCGAAGAACTCGCTGCGCCGACGCAACATCGTGCTCAGCAACATGGTACGCCATGGCGATTTGACACGCGCCGAATACGACTCGATTTCGCAAATCGATATCGAACTCAAATATAGCGTTGAGAGCAACTACGACGGCACAGCACTCTACTTCCGCGAGGCGGTTGCCGATGAGCTACGCAAATGGTGCAACGACAACGACTACGACCTCTACACGTCTGGTTTGAAGATATACACCACCATCGACTCGCGTATGCAGAAATACGCCGAAGAGGCTGCCATAAAGCAGATGAAGCAGGTGCAGCGCAACTTCAATAACCACTGGGGCAATCAAGAACCATGGCAGGACGAACGCCACAACGTCATCCCGGGCTTCATCGAGGGCATTGCCAAACGACAGCCAGTGTACAAGTATCTGCTTGCACGCTTCCCGAACAACCCCGACTCTATAGAGTACTACCTCAACCGACCGCACAAAGTGAAGCTCTTCGACTACGAGCAGGGCACTATAGAGCGCGAGATGTCCACAATGGACTCCATACGCTACATGGTTCACTTCATGCACTGCTCGTTCGTAGCAATGGAACCACAGACAGGTGCCGTGAAAGCATGGGTGGGCGACATCGACTTCAAGTCGTGGAAGTACGACAAGGTCACTGCCATGCGCCAGCCAGGCTCTACCTTCAAGCTCTTCGTCTACACCGAAGCTATGAACCAGGGACTCACGCCGTGCGACAAGCGCCGCGACGAGTACTTCTCGATGAAAGTGTTCGACAAAGCGCAGAACAAAGAGGTAACATGGGCACCTACCAACGCCAACGGCTACTTCACCGGCGACTCTATACCTCTTAAGGCTGCCTTCGCACGAAGCATCAACTCTGTAGCCGTGCGCCTCGGACAAGAGATGGGCATCACGCGCATCGCCGAAACTGCACACAAGATGGGCATCGAGAGTCCGCTCGACGAGACCCCAGCCCTCGCACTCGGCTCAAGCGATATCAACCTCCTCGAGCTTGCCAACGCCTATAGCACCGTCGCCAACGACGGCAAGTACGTGAAACGCGTACTCGTGACACGTATCGTCGACCGCAACGGCAAAGAGGTGTACAAGGCTCCGCTCAACGAAGAGCAGGTTATCCCGTACAAGAGCGCGTTCCTCATGCAGCAAATGCTCATGGGCGGCACACGCGAGCCAGGCGGCACATCAATGAGCCTCAACGGATACGTAGGCAACTTCCGCGACACCGACTGGGGTGGCAAGACCGGTACGTCAAACAACCACTCCGACGCATGGTTTATGGGTGTCAGCCCGAAACTCGTCGTAGGCGCATGGGTGGGTGGCGAATACCGCTGCATCCACTTCCGCACCGGCGCACTCGGACAGGGCTCACGCACCGCACTCCCCATCTGCGGCTACTTCCTGCAGTCGGTGCTGGGCGACCCGGCATTCGCAAAGTATCGCACCAAGTTCGGCAAACCGAAGGACGACGACATCACCTCCGCAATGTACAACTGCCAGAGCTACTACATGCGCGAGAAGAACGACTCTACCAATACCGACAGCATACACGTCGAAGAAGAGATTGTGCTCGACGAGAATGGCGCACCAATAGAACGCCACTCCGCCACCGAACCAACAAAGGAAGGCTCGCCCGAGCAGCAACCTAATACGCACAAGCATCCCAAGGAAGAAGTCGTGAACTTCGACGACCTGTAACTCTCTACTCTGAGCATCTGTATTGATATACAATGTATCTATACTGATATATAATAAATGTGGGCATGGCTTTCGCCATGCCCACATTGCTTTTTATCGTCAACGCTTCGGCTACCAAACAGCAAACAATGATTTAAAACCAAACAAGTTTTATTGCTCCTATACCACTAATCTGAAATTGTAAATTCAAAGTATAGATAGTCTGTGCATACAATTATTTTACCAAATGCATTTTGGGTTGTATGTGAATGAGTTTCCAATGTCAACTTATTGAAACCTCTATGGCAAGGATAGTCTCTTCCTCCCCAATTTACTTTGTATGCACCCGTTGATTTATTCTTATATGCTCTAAGGTTCGATGTTGGCACTTTTCTTGAAGGAGTAGTTGTTCTATCTGTTGGGCAGTAATAATATGGTGCATACCCTGATGCTGTTACTGATACCCAACCATCATCTTCTGTAGTACTACCGCCACCACTATAGGTTGGCTCTTGCCTCAGAGTGTATTGCAACAATGACCCGTCATTCTTGCTAAATATGTATGTGAACGTTTTGACATAACCAGATGTATTAGCATTAGCCGTAACATTTAGTTTCCAATCTTTACCCCCAGAGTATTTATTTGTATAGAGCATTGTCCAATTAACACTCTGCTCTGATGGATATCTTACATTAATATTATTATTATCTTTATTATATACCAAAAAAGCTACAGTTCCCCCATTGGCTGGAATTTCTGAAGGTGGTACAATTTCAAATGTCATTCCCTTAGATTCTTGATATATCTTCACATCTATGCTTGACACTCCATTCCCTTTGCTATCGAGAGCGGTTAATCGAATTATCGCACTGCGTGATTCTGACATATCATTCCTATTGAGTTCAAATGTAAGTGAGGCTTTGTTTCCATATTGATTTACCGCATAATTCAACATCATGTTGCTATAATCAACGACATCACTTATCTTGATTTGCATTTCCTCAAAATAGTCTTTATGCCATAAGAATCTACTCGTTATATCAATTGAATGTCCAGCAGTTTCACTTCCATACCGATATACATCACCATTATATGTATCATCATTGCCGGCATCCAATGTTAGTATTCCTATGGGATTCTCCTGTCTATTAAGTAAAAATCTATCGTTATTGTCGGAATCAATGCCAACAAGCATCTTGCCATTTATTTCAACGTTTGTGAGCACATCTGTTTTTCCATCATACATCATTTTGATCGTTTTGTCCTTTTCAGAATACTCATACCGAAATGTCCACAAATCTTGCTCTACATCTTCGGTGTGCTCACAACCAATACCTGTTCCATCACTTTTGAAGACATAGACGTCATCATCGTCAACTGTCTTCCATGTTCCTACGATACCACTATTATTTTCACCATTGCCACTTTCTTCATCATCATTATCACTACATGATGCAAGCGGAATCAATCCTATAATAAATGAGAATAGGACTAATAAATTTAAATACTTCTTTTTCAAAGTTTTGTGTTTTTAGTTAATACGCAACGTTATTATATGAATTATAATAATGCAAAGATAGTGTTTACATTTTGTTCGTGCAATACAAGTATTTAACGATTGTGCCTAAACATACTTATAGGTGGAATAAGTGGTTGAAATTTGCATCTAAGTGGTTAGTATTATCCCAGTTCGGGATAACCGAGTGTCTTTGACCATATTATTAGTTTTACCGGACAGCAATTATTAAAAAGAATTAGTCAACAACGTGAGTTCGACTAATTCTCATCCCAAACCTCACGCCTTAATATACACGGGTGCATTCCGTGCGCCTTCTCTCCTTATCACGCCCTGCTCCACGAAACGCTTCAGCCACTTGCGTGCAGCCGTTTCGCGTAGCCTAAACTGGCGTTGCATCGTGCGACAGGTGATGAAATGGTTCGCGGAGAGGTAATCCATCAGAAGCGAGAGTAGCTGCTTCTCCTCGTACGCCACCGACTTCGACGTGAGGCGCGCACGACGAAAACGCACCTTGCTGCTCACTTCCTGCAAGAGCGAAGCCTCTGGTCGGAAGTTGATATTGTGCAGGCGCAGGTCGCCACCACTCACCTTCTCCACCGCCTTGCCGTCGGCATCGAGCTTCACGGAGAGAGAGAAATAGCCCACATTAGGAATGTAGAAGCGGTGTCCTTGCGAGAGTTCGCGCACCATCTGCTCGCGCAACTCCGACAGTGTTGCCTCTATATCGCCTTTCTTCAGCGTGCTGTTGTCCTGTATCAGACGCTCCAACTGCTGCGCCGTCATTGGTGAGCCTTCAACAATACGTGCGAAGTGGCGTGCTGTTCCGCTGCCTTGCGAATTGCTGATTGTGTGAATTTCGTAATTGATACTCATGGTTTTCTTTTTGTTAAGGTTAATATTATCTGTCTATTGTGCTTGCAAAATTACAATTCTGCGCAAGCGAATGCAAGTAAAAGAGCAAGTTTTTTCATCCGCGTCGGTCGATGCGGACGTCTGCGCCGGTCGATGCGGACATCTGCGTCGGTCGATGCGGACATCTGCGTCGGTCGATGCGGACATCTGCGTCGGTCGATACGGACATCTGCGCCGGTCGATGCGTATCACGATAGCGATACAAAAAATCCCTCAACAAGGAACGTTTACAACTTGAAACATCACTTGTTGGGGGATTAATCTATAGTTTATCCTCTTTTAATGGGAAACTCTCATCGAGCTACCTTTGCGTTATAGCGATTTGATAATTGCGTCCATCTCCACAAACTCCTTACCCATGTTGAGGTTGAGGTAGATAGTGTAGAGCGGCATTGCCCACAAATCCTTGCGTGTTGGGGCAAGCTTGCGGTATGTCTGCATGTACTTCAACGAATTGCGATAGAATTCGAGCATTTTGGCGCGCTCGGCGCGTGTGTGTTTCGGCGCGTTGTCTATCTTCACCGCCTGGTTGAAATAAGCCAAGCCAGCGTTGAGATAAGCATCTGCAAGGCTGTCGTCGAGGGCGATGATAGCATCGCAGAGCTGTACGCACTTGTCGTAATGCTGCATGGTGAGCAGCACTGCGCTCTTGGCAAGCATTGCTACTTTGCTCTTCGCGTTGATGGCAAGCGAACGGTCGCAAAGCGTGAGTGCTTGTGTGGTGTCACCACGCTGGAAGCGATAGTCGAACAGGTGGGGGAAGAAGTACTCGGAGACAGGGTTGCCGTCGAAGCCTTTCTCGAGCGTAGACACATAAGCGATGGTGTCGCCTTGCGCACGATAGGTGTCGGCTACGTACTGTAGGGTGAGTTGCAGGCGTGCGGTGTCAGCCTCTGCCAAGTCTTTATAGCGCAGAGTGGCGACAGGGTCGTTGGCGCGATAGCCACTATAGAGGGCGTAGAATGCTGCTGAAGGCAGACGCTTGTCCTTTGTGGTGTAGTCGTAACTCTGAAAGAGTGGTTGCTCGGCGCAGTCGATGTAAGCCGAAAAGAGCGTGAACGCACGTTGATAGTTCTGCTTATTGAGAAAGAAGGAGCCTCCGGTGTAGAGGTTCTTGCGATAGGCGTCGAGGTATTCGGCGTTCTTGCGACGATACTTCAGCTGCACGCGTCCGTTCTCGTTGGGCTGGGCATCAACAGAGTCGAGACCTTCGAGCACACCGAACATACGGTAGGCTGCCTCGAAGAGCTTTGCGGTGTCGGTCGACTGCTTGAGATACATCTGTTCGTTCACATCCTCATACTGCTTTTTTACCGCATCGAACAAGACAAGCCAAATCTTCTCGTTGCTCCTGTTGTCAGGATTGGCGAGCAGCGTGCGCATCGAAGCCTCAGCTTCAACCGCCTTTCCAGCCTTTATTGCCGCTTTGGCTTGTGCCATCTCCTTCTTTTGCGCTGTTGCGGAAGCGAATGTGGCGAACACAAGCAATGTGACTAAGAATAGTTTTCTGAACATTTTATCCCGATTACAATCCACGGCATGTCCCACCTTATAATATATAGACAGTGGGACATGCCGCATGAGTTAATTAGTTTGCGCCGTTAAGACGTTCCAAGTTGTAGTTGGTATTGTCGAGCATGTACGACCAGTTGGCACGCTGCTGACCTGGGTCGAGGTCGCGTGCCTTCTCGAAGCACTGCTTTGCTTGCTCGAAGAGGCTCTTCATCTGTGCAGCATCCTGCAGCTGAGCAGCCTTGTTGTTGTAGCAGAAGCCGAGGAAAGTGAGGGCGAGAGCGTCGTCCTTAGCAGCAACAGCCTTCTGCAGAGTAGCGATTGCCTCATCCCACTTGCTTGCGTTCATCTGTGCCTGACCCTTCACGAGGTTAGCCATGAAGTCGTTAGGATTAACAGCGAGGCGCTCAGCGAGGATAGCGTCCTGCTTGTCCTGCATACCGAGTGCACCGTAGAGCGGAGCAAGCACTGAGAAGATGCTCTCGTTTTCCTTGTCCTTGAGATAGAGAGCCTCTACGTTCTTCAGACAACGCAGCGAGTCTTCCTTAGTCTTCATCTCCTGCTGCATGAAGGCAACCTTAACACCGAGTGCTTCCTTGTAAGAAGCTGTATCGTTGAGGGCTACGTCGCAATACTGATTTGCCTTGTCCATATCCTTCAGCTGATAAGCCAGACGAGCTGCGATGATGGCTACATTGCCCAGATACTCGTCGCGTGTAGACTTGTCCATGTCTGCGAAGAGAGGTGCTGTGTAGCTGTCTACGTATGCTGCGAAGTACTTGTAAGCTACGGTCTGGTCGTCGCCCTGGAGGCAGTCCTGACCTGCTATTACGAACTGGATGCGGTTAGGCCATATGCGGTTGGCGTTCTTCTTGCGGAACTTAGGAGCCACCTTGCCCTTAGCGTTAGGGAGCTGGTCGTACTTGTCGCACTCGAGGGCGTTGTTAAGACCGTTGAGGAGAGCGTCAAACATGCCCTGCTTGTCGTAGGTCTTGTCGCTCTTCTGACCCATCTGCTCGAGAGTCTGAATTTCTACAGATGCAGCGTTCTCCTTGTTGAACTTGTCGAACGAGATGTCGACGAGCTTGTTGTAACCCTTAGCCTTGTCTTCGTTGCTGAGCGAAGAGAGACAAGCGTTGAGACCGCTCTGTGCCTCAGCGTAGTCCTTTGCCTTGAGAACAGTCTTGATGTCCTGTGCAAATGCAGATGTGGCAGTTACTGCCAGCAATGCTGCTACAAATAATTTCTTCATAATTTTGAGTTTTGAGTTTTGAGTTTTTGAATTATATAAGCCGAACTAAGCCTCTCTAAGCTTTTCTAAGCCTTTCGCCATTCTAAGCTTTTCTAAGCCGTAGGAGGATTGAGAGGTTGAGAGGTTTCGTCGTCCTTGTCGCCCTCTACATCTGCCTCCTTCTCCGAACTCATCACCTTGCATACGCTTGCGATTACGTCGTTCTTCTTCGAGAGGTTGATGAGGCGCACGCCCTGTGTGGCACGTCCCATGACACGACACTCTGATACGGCGAGACGTATAGCGATGCCGCTCTTGTTGATAATCATGAGGTCGTTGTCGTCGGTGACGTTCTTAATGGCTACAAGGCGACCGGTCTTCTCGGTGATAGAGAATGTCTTCACACCCTTACCGCCGCGGTTTGTCTTGCGGTAGTCTTCTACCTGCGAGCGCTTGCCGTAGCCGTTCTCAGACACGACCATTACGGTCTCTGTCTCGGCGTTGTTCACAACAATCATACCTACCACCTCGTCGTCGCCCTCGTCGAGCTTCATACCGCGCACACCAGTAGACACACGACCCATTGTGCGTATAGAGTCTTCGTCGAAGCGCACGGCACGTCCGTTGCGGTTGGCGAGGATAATCTCGTTCTTGCCGTTGGTGAGGCGCACGTCTACCACCTCGTCGCCCTCAACGATATTGATGGCGTTGACACCATTGGTGCGCGGACGCGAGTAAGCCTCAAGACTTGTCTTCTTCACCGTACCATTCTTCGTAGCGAATACTACGTAGTGCGACTTCACGAACTCCTCGTCGTTCAGTCCACGCAGACGCAGCAGAGCATTGACAGAGTCGTCGGGGTCGATGTTGAGCATGTTCTGAATGGCGCGACCCTTGAAGTTCTTGTCGCCCTCTGGTATCTCGTAGCACTTGAGCCAGTAGCAGCGACCCTTGCGTGTGAAGAACAGCATGGTCTGGTGCATTGTAGCCGGGTAGATATACTCGGTGAAGTCCTGCTCGCGTGTGCGTGCTCCCTTCGAGCCTACTCCACCGCGCGACTGCTCGCGGAACTCGCTGAGCGGTGTGCGCTTGATGTATCCCATGTGCGACACGGTGATTACGACGGGGTCGTTCGGATAGAAGTCTTCGGCGTTGAACTCGTGCTCGAAAGGCTTGATCTCCGTGCGGCGCTCGTCACCGTACTTCTCCTTCACCTCCTGAAGGTCGTCCTTCATCACCTTCTTGCAAAGCTCAGGGTCGCTGAGAATCTGCTCGAAGTAGGCTATCTGACGCTCCAACTCCTCAAACTCGGCGTGCAACTGATCGATGCGCAGGCCGGTGAGCTGAGAGAGGCGCATGTCGACGATTGCCTTCGACTGCAGTTCGTCGAGTTCGAAACGCTTCTCAAGGTTGCGCTGAGCGTCAGACGGAGTCTCCGATGCGCGGATGATGCGCACCACCTCGTCGATGTTGTCGCAGGCGATGATCAAGCCTTTGAGGATATGGGCACGCTCCTGAGCCTTCTTGAGGTCGTACTTTGTGCGGCGTATGGTGACGTCGTGACGGTGCTCTACGAAATACTTCACACACTCCTTCAGTGTGAGCAGGCGTGGGCGACCGTTTACAAGAGCGATACTGTTGACAGAGAACGATGACTGCATAGCTGTCATCTTGTAGAGCTTGTTGAGGATTACATTGGCGTTGGCGTCGCGCTTCACGTCGACAACGATACGCATACCCTGACGGCCCGACTCGTCGTTGACGTTAGAGATGCCCGTAATCTTGCCCTCCTTAACGAGGTCGGCAATGCCGGCAACGAGGTCGGCTTTGTTCACGCCATAAGGTATCTCAGTCACAACAATCTTGTCGTGAGTGTCACCACTCTCTATCTCCGACTTTGCACGCATCACGATACGTCCGCGACCTGTTTCGTAAGCCTGGCGCACGCCCTGCAAGCCATAGATATATGCGCCTGTAGGGAAGTCGGGTGCCTGAATGTACTGCATCAGTCCGTCGGTGTCGATATCCGGATTGTCGATATATGCGCAGCAGCCGTCGATAACCTCGCAGAGGTTGTGTGTAGGCATGTTGGTAGCCATACCCACGGCGATACCGTTGCCGCCGTTCACAAGAAGGTTCGGTATCTTCGTAGGCATAACTGACGGCTCGGTAAGCGTGTCGTCGAAGTTGGGATCCATGTCTACAGTATCCTTCTCCAGGTCGTCCATGATGTGCTCGCCCATCTTCGAGAGGCGACACTCGGTGTAACGCATGGCAGCTGGAGAGTCGCCGTCTACCGAACCGAAGTTACCCTGTCCGTCCACAAGCATGTAGCGCATGTTCCAGCTCTGTCCCATACGCACCAAAGCGCCATAGACAGACAAGTCGCCGTGTGGGTGGTACTTACCGAGCACCTCACCAACGACGCGCGCACACTTCTTATAAGGGTTGCTGCTTGTGTTGCCGATACCGAGCATACCGTAGAGGATGCGGCGGTGTACCGGCTTAAATCCATCGCGAACATCAGGGAGGGCACGAGCCACAATCACCGACATACTATAGTCGATGTACGACTTCTTCATCTCCTCCTCAATGTTGATTTTCTGGACTCTGTCCAGATCAATTGTTTGATTTTCGTCCATTGATTTTTATAATAATTATTTCTTACTTCATTTTAGAGAGCGGTTTTCAAACAGAAAATCGCCTCAAATGCCTTTTATTTTCGCTATACGCGATTTTAAGGCTGTCTTCAAGGGTGTAAAATTACAAAAAATATTTGGATTAACATTGCTTAGAGGGCTTAAAAAACGCGTTTTAAGAGATTTTATACCAACACTTCACCAGCTCGCCACCTCACCACTACAACATCAAACCTCACCACCACAACATCAAACCTCACCACCACAACACCACCACAACATCTATGTTACAATTCCGTTAAAACCACATTTAAATGTTGTACGTTCGGATTATTAGGTATAACTTTGCACCCAAAACAAACAAAAGTAACACATGTTTCATCTTTCAGAATTTATTTTCTTAGGCGGCTTTATTGTGTTCATAGCCGCAATCCTCGTGCTCGACATGCTCGTTATCGACAAGAAAGCGCACGAGGTATCGATACGTGAGGCAGGCACATGGACTGCCGTTTGGATAACACTCGCACTCGCCTTCTCGGCTTTCCTTTGGTTCAAGGGCGACATGGTGCACGGCATAAGCAGCTTTGCCGACCTTAAAGCCGTAGCGTCGGCATATGCTCCGCACCTAAAGCTCGATCCGTCGGACTTCGAGGCAAGCCTGCAGCAGTATCGCCACTACATGACTATCAGCTACATATCGGGCTACCTCATCGAGAAAACGCTGTCTGTAGATAACCTCTTCGTAATGATGATGATATTCACGGCGTTCGGCGTAGGCAAGAACGAGTATCAGCATGTGCTCAACTGGGGCATACTGGGTGCTATCGTGCTGCGCTTCGTGTTCATCTTCCTCGGTGCGGCAATCATCAGTCGCTTCGACTGGGTGCTGTTGGTGTTCGGTGGCGTACTTATATATAGTGGTGTGAAGATGTTCCTCGACCGCAACAAGAAGGAGGAGATGGACGTTCAGAAGAATCCTATCGTGCGACTGCTCTCCAAAACCGGCCGCATACACACACAGTTTGAGGGCGACCGTTTCTTTGTGCGCAAGGCAGGCAGATTGCTCTTCACACCGCTCTTCGTGACGGTGCTCGTGATAGAATTCAGCGATTTGATATTCGCTTTCGATAGTATTCCGGCGGTATTCTCGGTGTCGCTCGACCCTTACGTGGTGTTCTTCTCTAACATCTTCGCCATACTCGGCTTGCGTGCGATGTTCTTCCTCTTAGCAGCTATTGCCGACCGTTTCCGCTATCTGAAAACGGGCGTGTGCGTGCTGCTGCTCTTCATCGGTGCGAAAATGCTCATACATGAATGGGTGGAGATTGACGCGGTGACTTCGCTCTGCATCATCCTCGCAGTGCTCGTCGCAAGCATCGGTGCGTCGCTGCTGCCGCAGCGTAAGAAGGCATAGTATACATACTTGCGAAAATATAAAACATGCTTGCGAAAATATAAAAAAAAGCGGGAAACAGTGTCTCTATAAGCCGGGTTCTGTTTCTCGCACCGCATTGCTGCGATGCGAGCCTTCTGTCATTTATCTACTACGCAGGTCGCCCTGCGTCTCCAGCATTCTACCCTCCACCGTCACTATGGTCGGACGGGACGCCCTCAAACGATGGTTTACATGAACTTGCAGCCCCCAGATGGTACAGCCCGATGATCGCCCACCGGCTGGTGGTCTCTTACACCACCTTCTCACCCTTACCACACACGAGGCGTGGCGGTTATTTTCTTCTACCGACACCTGCCGTCGCCGACAGCTTCTACTTTCGGAAGTGGGGTTCCCTGTGCTGCCCGGACTTTCCTCTCCTGCGCCTATGCGCAGCAGCGACAGAACCGAGACACTGTTTCCAACAAGATGCAAAGTTACGGAAAATTGCGCACATAGGGCAATTTTCCGTAATTTATTTGAATAAAAGTAGACAATAAGAGTGGTCTACTCCATTAGAAATTAACGCCCAAACTGAGCGAGAGACTGCGATTGTGCGATGTGTCGAACTCGTCGTGACAGATATTGGCGAGGCCGAGGTCGTAGGTGAGGTCGGCATAGAACAGGTCGTAGGTTACGCCGCAACCGAAGCGCAAACCGCCATCAAAATGCTTGAACATGTGCTTCGAGAAAGAATGAACAACCTCACGATCGGCAAAATTCTTCGATTTTCCGCCAATGCCCAACGCGAAATAGCCACCGGCAAGTGGCTGCACCGAGAAGTGCTCGTTTACCTGTATGCCGTATTTCACAACGATCGGGAGTTCTAAATAGCGCAGACTATAGGTTATCTTCTTGCCTTCATATAGATTCTTACCACCTTTTTCTACGTACATCAGTCCACCCTCAAGGAATACGGGGGCTTTCGGAGAGAGTTGCATACCGGTGAACACGCCAAAGTTTAGTCCGGTTTTTGTGCTGCCTCCATCAAGTGCCTTGTCGTCAGAGTCGACAGTGGTGAACGACGGACCAAGGCGCAGACCCATGTAAACGCCCTCTCTACCGAAGCGGTCGTAACGATTGGCGTACATCGAGAAATCGCGTCCGCCACGATAGTTGTTGCCTTGATATCCCTGTGCCTCCATGGTAAGAACCGAGGTCAATAACACTATTGCTACAATTAAAAACTTCTTCATTTATAAAAACGTGTTTTGGTTAATGTTGCGAATTTACAACAATTTTGACTAATAACAAGAGTTTTATCCCATTAATTGTTATGGATTTCCCTATTATGCCACAATTAAAGAATAAAAGAAAAACTTTTAGCATATTGTTCCACGCTTCGGGGTTACGCCGTGTGCTTGATTTAAGTCATATTATGCGAGGTTTCTGTTTTACGACTGCACCGTTAGCTGATTATTTGCGTAACTTTGCAGTATAAAATAAATAAAGGATAACCCGTTATATTTTATTTTCAGGATGCAAAAGAAAGAATCTTTCAGCAGATGGTTGCCCCTTGTAGGGCTTACCTTTGCCGTGTTCGTGTTCAACACCTCAGAGTTTATGCCTATCGGTCTGCTCACAGACATTGCCACCGACCTTAACATCAGCGAGGCTCGCGCCGGACTGCTCATCTCGGTGTACGCCTGGGTGGTTGCGATAATGTCGCTGCCACTGATGATAAAGGCATCGAAGATGGAGCTGAAGCGGTTGTTGCTGTCCATAATAGCGTTGTTCGTGGTGAGCCATGTAGGGTCGGCATTAGCCGAAGGCTATTACACGCTGATGCTCTCGCGCATCGGTGTGGCTTGCGCCCACTCTATATTCTGGTCGATAGCCTCGCCGCTCGCTGTGCGCACCGTGCCCGACGGAAAGCGTGCCTTAGCACTGAGTGCTATTGCCACAGGTTCGTCGGTAGCCATGGTTGTCGGTCTGCCGCTGGGTCGCGTGATAGGTCTCTACGTAGGTTGGCGAATGGCGTTCATGAGCATCGCCATCATCTCCGCCCTCATATTCGTGTTCATACTCGTGGTGTTTCCCAAACTGCAGAGCCGCGGCAAGTTCGCCTTCAAGCAGTTGCCCGAGTTGCTACACAACCGCGTGCTGGTAGGCGTATTCATTATGTCGATACTGTTCGCCACAGCCCATTACACCTGCTACAGCTACATTGAGCCGTTCTTGGGCAAGGTGGCAGCCATGTCGCCCGAAACGGTGACGCTGGTACTCATCGTGTTCGGCGGTTCGGGTATGCTCGGCAGTATAGCCTTCTCAAAATACTATATGGCTAACCCACGCCGCTTCATACTGGCGGTGACGTTAGGCCCCGCCTTGTGCATGATGATGCTGCAGGCTGCGACTGCGGGCATGGCGTACACCCTCGCGGTCTGCATCTTGTGGGGAGCCATGGCTACGGCGTTCAACATAGCCTTTCAGGACAACACCATACGCTTTGCGCCGGAGAACGCCACGTCGATAGGCATGTCTATCTTTTCGGGCATATTCAACCTCGGCATAGGCAGTGGTGCCTACGTGGGCGGACTGGTGGTGAGCCGACTGTCGATAGAATACATAGGCTATGCTGGCGGAGCTATCGGTGTCATTGCTACGCTTTACTTGGCGCTGCGCTACTTCCCCAACATGAGGCGCAGGGAGGCGGCGGAAATAAAACAAAAGTAAAAAAGGAGGGTTGGTTTTCTAATAGCCGTTAATATGTTAAATTGTAGTGTTAAAATGGGATAAAGATGCGTGTCAATTTGTCAGATTAACATTTTTTGCGTCTAAATTTGCAACCACGAAAACAGAAACGCTGTTGTTTTAACACAACATTGCACGCATAGAACGGCAATATGTCAGAACAAGCAGGCAGCGTTAAGTAGGTCGTAAACGATTAGAAAACAATAACAAAACAAGAAAATAAACAGAAGTGTTGTCGCAAAAATTTCTTAACAACCGCAATTCTATCGCAAATGCATTGAATAACAGCAAATTACGCAAGGGAAAGCAGAAAGTAGCAGGTCGATATTAGCAATTAAAAACAGCTCTCAAAATGCGTTTTTAGGGGTTTTTGGGTGGTGTTAGGTGGACTTTTTAGTGGACTTTTTAAGCAGAATTAAAACAAAACAAGCGTTATTATGAAGTATTTTATCAGCACTAAGGAGAGCAAGCGGAACGAAAACGGACTCATACCCGTGTCTGTCATTTTCCGCGACAACCGAAAGGAGTTCACCGTGAGCACAGGCATCATGGCGAAGTATCCAGTAAACGGCGTTTCGTTCGCACAGAACGAGCCGAACTCAAAGGCGAAGACAAAACGACTTGTGCGTATCATAGACAGCATCGACAAATTCATCCTTGAACATGAAGACATGGGATACGAGCTTCAAAAGGAGGGACTGCGCGCTATTGTCACGGGCAAGGAGTCGAAATCCAAGCTAACACTGTCCGACTACATCCGCAAATGTGCAGCACAGAAAAAAGAAAGCACAAAAAAAGGATACCTTCAAGCAGCCGCCATAGTTGAGGAATTTGACAACAAGGCTATACTCGCCTCTGTTGATAAGTCATGGCTTGACAAATTGGCGCGTCACATGGACGAACGCGCGGCAAGCGTAAACTACAAGGCTTTAATTCTGTACAGAATACGGAGCGTATTTAATTGGGCACTCGACAACGAACTGACAAACAACTATCCGTTCAGGAGGTACAAAATCAAAACAGAGAAAACGCCTATCAACAATATCAGCGTAGAACAGCTTCGAGCCATACGTGATTATCCGCTCAATAACCGCAGGGCCATGTATCGGGACTTATTCATGCTGACATTCTATCTGTGTGGCATCAACCCTGCCGACCTCCTGACTCTTAAAGACGAGAACTTACAGAACGGGCGTATAAGGTACCGGCGCAGGAAGACGGGTAAGCTCTATAATATACCCGCGCCTCCTGAAGCAATGGAGATTATTCGACGATACAAAGGCAGAAACTGGCTACTCTCACCGCTTGACAAAAATGCTTCATATCTCAGCTATTATCGCAACTGGTATGCAGGGTTGAAAAAGATAGGCACAAGGGAGGTTGTCAAGCGCACACACGGGCCTGGCAGACCTTCAGCTCGATACAAACCCATCGTTGACAACCTTACGGTGTACACCGCACGTTACACGTTCGCCTCAATCGGCGCGGAACTTGAGATACCTCGCGAGACTATTGCTCTTTGCCTCGGGCACTCCTGGGCGGACGTAACAGACCATTATATCGCATACGGAACGAAACGAATTGATGATGCAGTGCGCAAGATTATCGACTACGTGAACGGCGACAAGGCGTAGCCTCTCGACGACCATTCCAACACCCAATTCCAAGCACGAAAAACCGCTCTCTCTTTGGAAGAGAAAAATTATATATTATGTGTATAGGATATATGAATACGTTAGTATGAATATATACTATATATATAATATATAATAGATGCGATTGTATGCGGTCGCATAAAGTTGGTTAAACGCATTGATAACCAGGCGTTTACAACGATAAAATCATATATAAAATACCATGTTTTATGCGACTTATGCGACCGCATAAAATGGTATCAGAATACCTTATCCTTATGTTCTTCTCGCAGCCAGTCAAGCAGCTCTCTGATTGCGGTTGCAAGCTCGATTGCGGTCGGCTCGCGTCCGTCTGTGAGGAGCGGCGTGCAGCGCAGTGTTTGTTCAAGTTTGTGGTTCTCGAAACGCAGCACGATGCCGTTCTCCGTGTCGGTGGCTACCCAGCCGTCTTGCATTTCCTTGGACGGCTGGAGTACAAATCTTTCCTTGCTCATTGTGTTATAGCGACCTAACCTTTAAAACGTAAACGAACTTGAATAAACCGTGTGCGTTGAGCTGTATGAGCCTCACATTAACGGCGGTTTCGTCAGAGAGGAAGGCCATCGCCTCGCCTGCGACGCTCTTTTGTATTTCAAGCGTGCCGTCCGGGGTCAAAATCTCCTTCGCTTTCTTTTCCGTGCCGGCGACTATCAAGCCAGTTTCGCCGAGGATAGACTTCTCGACCGCTGTTTTCAGTTCTTCCATGTCGGAGAACTTAAAGTTGTTCTTTGCTACAACTCGATTAAACTTTACGTTTGCTGTGTCCATCATATTGATTGTTTTAAATTTGTGACTAATAATTTTGTTTTTCAGAGTCTACCCAGCCGCCATGTTTGGGCAGGGCATCCATAACAAGACCTTTCAATTCTTTCACGCTGTACTCTTCGCACAGCCAGTCTTCGAGGTCGTCCCAGTGTTGCCAGTCTCTTGTCGCGCCCGTCCGCACATTGCGCAGACGGAGCGTTACAAACAGATAATCGTGTATTACATCTATTATTTCGTACATGATATTCTTAGCTATAATGACGATTCCTTTGACTAATCTTCGAGACCATACCAAGACTTTGGGTCATAGTTGATTTCTGCAAGGCCATTGTCATTGATGATAACCATTTCATTGCCTCCAGCATCAAGACATACACCACGCTCTTCGCCCGTAATGTCCTGCCATCCATTGCTCTCAATAATATCGGTTACATCGTTTGACCATTCGTCGCGCTCATTGATAAATTCTACAGCTGCGCCAATGTTCTAACTTCTATTTTCTCCATATTAAGTGACTTGCCGTGTTGTCGAGGGCTGAATGATTTTTACAAAACGTATAAGGCTCGGGGGAGACCATTGAAAATGACGGGTGACTCCTTCCAATCTATTGTTACCCAATTATTGTAGTCTGCAATTTCTTCTTCGTTGGTTGGGTAGCTGCCCTGCCAATCATCGAGAAAATAAGCCGTTCCATCTTCTTCGTAACAGACAAAAGATGTCTTGCAGGATTCGGATGATGCAAAGACGAGATAAGCACCGTCCTTACTAAGTGCTTGTATGTCGTCTATATTGTACTCTACTTTTTCTCCAGAGCAATTATATTCTGCTTGCTCTATAAGCTGTTTTGCCAATTCTTTAGTAATCATATTGTTTTTTTTTGTTATATTCTACGATAGTTGCGGAGGTGTCCGCTTGGTGCTCCGTGCTGGAACTGCGATACCTGCTCGCCACGATATTCTATAGGAGTGTCGAGCGTTATGGTCGTTGCGGTCTTGCCGTCGCAGTCGTACTGATTACAAGTGTAGCCGATAGTCATCGACGGAAGCTGCCATACTCCCCAGTTGATGTCGTTGAGGTAGCATAGAAGTATGCGTATATTCTCCGCTGTCGTCTCAACCGTGCTGTCGTTGAATACAGCCTTGTAGTCCTCTTCGTGACGCTTGCGGTTGGCAAGGGCGAGTTCCTGGGAGCGCAGTTTTGCCTGCTCGTTGCGCATAAGGAGCTGCTTGCGGTCTTCAAGAAACTCCTCGTCGGTGACTTCCTTGCACTTCGAGAGGATGGCTTCGATGCCTCCTTGCGAGACGATGAACGAGCCTGCGTTTTCCAAAGGTTTCATTGTTGAAGTCTTGGTAATGAGTAACGTTCCGTCAGGGTTCTGTTCAACAAGAAAACTCTTCTTGCTCGTAAAATACATTTTTTTCATAATCATTTCGCTTGTCCGTGATGCGATAGGGCTGAGGTTGTGTTAATAGTTTACGATGCTTCGGTCTGCGGTCTCTCGGGTATAACGAGCTGTTCGTCCTCGGGAATATCGAAGTCGTCGAAGTCGTCAAAATCGTTTGTCGGGTTGTTGTAAGCCTCGTTCTCTGCCGCCGCTCTTTCGGAACCAGGAATCGAGAACGCTTGGAACGCTGCGGGCGACAGCTGGAGTCGCGTCACGATGTATCGCTGCGTCATGGAAACATCCGGGGCGTTGCCCGTAAAGTGACCCATCATCAACGCTATCTGCTCCAACGGTACGTTCTTCAACGACAGGTTGGTTGCAAACGAGCGTCTACCCGTATGCGTTGATACAAACTTCCACTTCGGGCCTGTCTGTTCGCGACCTGCCTGATATACCTTAACCTGCTGGTCGATACCGCATGATTGGCAGAAGAAACGTATCGCGTCGTTGTAGGAAGGAACTGCAAGTGACTGCGGTTCGATAGGTGAAGACGGAACGAGATACTCCCTTAGCCACGGGTGCACGGGAACCGTCACCTCATGGTTGGTCTTCTTTGATACATAAGTCAGGGTACGACCATCAGAAGAGAGGTTTACGGGCGAGAGGCGCAGACAGTCGGAGAAACGTGCTCCGCAAAGGCATTCAAGCATGAAGATGCGCTTTGCATGTCGTCTGCGTACTGTCTTAGGGCGATACTCGTGTATCTTGCGTATCTCCTCGTCGGTGAGAAACACGGACTGTACCACCACCTTCTTTGCACGCAGCACACGGGCGTAGGACATGGAAGGAATGTCTTTCGACTCTGCGTTCTCACGGATGATTGCGTTAATCTCTGCGCATATTGTACGCACAGAGTTCGGCGCATAGGAAGCGTCCAGTTCTTCCTTCACGTCTCGCAGATTGTCGTCCGTGATGTCCTCCCACAATGGTGCGCGACCGATAACCTGCTTGAATTTATCAATGATCTTCACGCGTCCAGGGTGTTTCCAGATGAAAGCTCCATAGAACTCGTGACGCCAACGATAGCCGTCATAAGTCGCAAAGTAACCTTTTCGGATTGCACTGGAGTAGGTTTTCTGCTGCTCGGGAGTGAGCAAGTCCATCCAGCGTCTTGTGCTAAGTAGCTGTGTCATAATTCTTGAAATTTAGTGCGCCTGCAACGCAAAGTTAATGTTATTTATAATATTACTTCGGTATGGGCGCAGTGGTTTTACAATAATTAATGAATTAAATGGTTAAATTGCGGCCTTTTAATGAGGGCCTGTTTTAGGCGATATAAAGGCACACCTTTGTGTTAAAGATGTGCCTTTACGGGGTTAATATAACGATTGTGGATACATCGCTTCTCCGTAAAGAGACCCCATACTTTCTATTTGATTATTCGCGTCAAGAACAACCGTACCATATCTTACCGTATCGTAATAAAACATACTATACTGGATAACATAAAAATAGATTTTGGGGGCTAAATAAACATAATAAAAGGTAGATGGGGTTGATTGAGCCAGATCCTGTCTTGTGCAAGATGCCGTATTGTAGCTAAAAAAGTCTTTTCTCCACATTTGACCACCATATTTAAACGCATATTGCGCCAAATAGGATTTTCCTGCCAAAGCGTGAGTCTTGACGCACGGAGTGTCAATAGCCTTATTAAATTTAGCCTTAACAGTTTTCTCTTCCGTCCAACGGTCTTTGTATGTAATGGTAACAGTTAGAGCGTCATTTGTTATATCGTTTACAACATATTTTGTTGTATTTGCGAAATAAGTGTTGTGTACAAGGATTGTGTCACCATTGATTGTATAGTCGCCATCATCAATAAACGTATTAGATAATAGCGCAGAGTTATATCCGTTTGCCGAGAATGACACAAAACAATCGCTGCCATTTCTCCACACTCCTACAATATTGCCATTTTTTATTTTATAGGACGGGGTTTGAGGAACGGTACTACCGCTATCATCATCATCACCACACGCAGATAACATAAATATGGATGCTACAAACGCAAAGACTGGAAGCATAGAAAATCTCTTTTTCATAATTCTGTTATTTTGTTTATAATAGGGTTTAATTGGTGGCAGGGGTAAACCTGCCGTTTTGACTAATTGTCGGATGTTGGAGGTATGAGCAAACTTGCGTCTACTTTGGCGAACTCAATGATATTGTATATGTTCAACCATTGATAGGCGAAGTCCTTGAGGGGTGTACCCTCCTCTATCGCCATTTTCACCAAATCGAAGTCGTCAGGACACAGGTCTTCGTATATTCCGTATGGGGACAATGCGTCGGAGTAGTCTATTTCAAGCCACTCCAAACGAGTCAGAAACTTGTCGTAGGTATCAATCTTTCCGTTGGCGGCATTGATATAGAGGTCGTAGACCCGCTTTGCGAAGTCCTTACGGATGTCATCCACATTCTCCTGTTTCTTGTTGTTGGGCATTTCATATCGCTTGACCGTGTTGCGTAGGGCTTTTATGATTTAGACGAGAGTGACGGTGTAGGAGTCGTGTTTCAGTCGCTGATGTTTACGACTGACGACAAAACCTGCCATCTTGAGGAGGGCTACGGCATTAGTGACGTAGGGTTCGTCAACAATGATATACGGAAAGACGACGTATTCTTCGAAACCTCCGAAATACCCACCGAGGAAGCGTGGAAATATGTACTTGTCGAACCCTGGGCCTAAATAATCATTGTATATGCCTTCGGTGCTTGCTGCAAAGCCACAAGCGGGTGCTCCCTCGTAGTCGAGGAAGCGGACTGAAATGATACTGAGTCTTGCCGACACATCGTTCTTCTGGAAGAACTCCACGACTGCGTTCTGAAATCCCGCCGTGTCGAACGGTGGCGCTTTGAACCCTTTCTCCTTGAGAATGTCCTGCGCTCTTACAAATTTTGTTACTGCCATAATTTTATCTATTTTATTGGTTAATAGCGACCTCTACAATACGAGGTCGTTAAGGCAAACGTTGCTGATTGGTTTGTGATTGGTTTGCGATTGGTTTATAATGCAAAGGTAGCGTTTTTGTCGCTATTTCACGAATAAATGCTGTACTTTTTAAAGTAATGACGTGCCTGTAGCCGTGTTGCGTGACTGTAAGGATTTGATATGTACCGGCTGAGAAATCGGCAGGGAGCCAGGTGTCAACCTGGTGGACGGCGGATGATACGAAGCCGGTATCATTAAAGTCGGCTGCACGGCACGTCACAAGGAACCGCAAAATTCCATTGGTTGTATTGTGGGCACGATTGGAGACGGGTGCATTGCTGTAGGTGTTTGATTTAGCCCAGTAGTGGGGCTGGGTGCGCCGGTTGTTGCAACCGGCACAAACCCAGCCCTTATGTACTGGGATATAAACGTTGTCTCCCCATCGTGCCCGATTTAGGCTTGCAATAGTTTGTCTTCCACAAGGAGCGTGGCGCATGGCTGTAAGATTTTGGTCGAACTCAAGCAAGCACGCGGCGAGCGAGATGGTGATAACCATCCAAGCGCCGCGTGTAAGCTTGGTGTAGCAAATATACTCCTTCGGGGAAGACGAACGTCTGCGCTGACGTGAGTGGGCTTGAACGATGGCTGTGGCACATGGATGTAAACGAGTGATGTAGGTCAGGTTTCTCGATGACGACGGCTGTTTGTTCGCACAGCCGTCGTCATCGTTAGCAACCTGAGCGCTAAACGGATGCCATTCTTCAAGCCGAGGGCGGTGTGCGCCGCCTTGCACAGGCATTACGCCGTGGAACATTTCTGTAAGGTTTTGATTGTACCAGCCTTAGGATACGGGATACACTCTGGATTGTCCAGAGGAAATCCCGTATCTTTGAGGCGGGTATATAAATGTGGCGTCCTGCTCTGCGCAGTTCCGTGTTCTCGGAAATTCATATAGGTTTTGTTGTGGATGCAGCGTTTGGGCTGCATCCGTTTTTAGGCGTTTGTCAGAGATTGGCTACAAGCGTGTCGTATGCAGCTCGCGAGGTCAGCAATGCGTTGCGCATGAGACCGAGTGACATGAAGCCGTCAATACGCTCGGGTGTCTTAGTTCTGTTAGTTGTGACATTCTTTCCTCGTCCTCGTGAGATACATCCCACCTTCTGTTCCTTGGCAAAGCCAAGACCTCCGATGCGTCGCTTGCCGGTTGCGGTAGCACGCAGAGCGTCAAGAATGAACGTAGACAGCGTGTCGATGTCCTCCTTTACGTTGATTATCGGGAGAACCTGCGTAGCCCATGAGTGACCGTCATAACCCTTGTAGAGGTATCGGTTAATCATGTTTACCGATGTCGTGAGCGTTGCACCCCGTCTACAGCACGAACGCGACTCTATCTCCTTCTGAAACGTCTTGATGCGTGTAGAGGAAAGCGATATGCTGCTGCCCTTGATTGAATAGCCGAGGAACTTGAACCAATGGTTTGCGTCAAGATACTCCACCTTCTTCGGGTTGAGCTTCATCTGCATATTGCCAAGCTCCTCGGTAAGGATGTGCATCGCCTTAACGTAGTCACTACCGACATAAAGCATATCGTCGGAGTAGCGGGCGTAATAGCCTTCGAGCTGCGATAGTTTCTCGTCGATATGATACAGGATTACGTCTGCGAGCCACGAGGCTACGGAGCAACCCTGCTTCAACGACTGGTACTTCTCGTGCAGCTCACCTTCGGGAGTGAAGTACAGGTCGGAGTGATAGTAGTCGCGAAGGACATCTATCAGAGCCGAGTGTCCGTACTTTTCCTCCACCTTGTCAAAAGCTGCGTCAACGAACTCCAACGGAACACTGTCAAAATACTTCGACAGATCGGACTTGAAGCCGAGCACATCGGGGGTCTGCAACGCACACATACGGCGTGAAACCTCCTGTACCACCTTACCGCAGCCGATACCTTTCTGATACGAGCGACAGCTCGGATGAACCATCTCGGGCATAAGCTCGAAGAGAAGGTCGTTGGCGATGGAGAGCAACACTCGGTCGGCAGGCTCGTTCACATATACAGTACGGAACTCGCCGTTATCTTTCGGTATCTGCGCTGTATGTGGCGGCATTATCTTGTACTTGCCGTCACGGATGCGCTGATACATGAGTGCGCGCGCCTCGGGTTTGGTGAGCTTATAGAGCACGCCCTTGGATATGTCCTTGACAACACCTTTGGCGATTGCATACTGCCAGCGTTCGGGGGCGAAAAACATCTCTAAAATCTTATCTTCTTTCATAATTCTATTGTTATTTAATGGTTTGTAAATAAGTCAAGCGGTTACGATGTGTAACCACTTGTGGTTTAGGCTGCGGAACGTGTCTTGTACTCCACGATGGCGGCGAACGAACCGAAGCCGTTGCGCCATCTTGATTTCTCGTACTTCCATCCGTTTTCGCGAAGATACTTACGGCAGGCATAGCGTGACATAGGCATTGATTTGTCCAACGCTGCGTTCACACCCTCGTACTCGAAGGTGTAGAAAACAATTCTGTACTTCATAGGCTTAATTTAAGATGTGAGGAAGATTCCATGCTTTGTTATGGTATGCGATACGAAGTTCGCAGAGGCTCTTTGTCCTGTATTTTCCGTGACACACGAACGATGAGAAAGCCTGTTTCTGTCTGTCCCATACGCACCACCACGTTTTGCCGTCAAGAGCAACACGCTTGGCGGGCTTGAACCTTTCCTTGTCTGTTAGTTTATACATAATTCCTTAATTTTGGTTGATAGACTATCCGCTGCTGCTGAACAACGGATAGGTTTAGGCTTGTCTGCGGCTCACGGACGGGTGCCTGTCTGTAAGCGTGTGATTTCAAAGCTTTGCAAGGAAGGTCCCTGACCGATGGGTAAGGGACCTTCTTCTGCGAAGCTTTCATAAATGATGCCGAGCCACCGCAGACGGAACGGCAATTCCTTCTTAGCTGCGGATTACTTCTTAGATGCAGGCTGTTTCTTCCACTCGGCAATCTTCTTTTCGACAGAGATGCCAGAGTCCTTGATGAGCTGCTTCATTGCACCGAGGAGTTCCCAACCTTCGAGGTTCGAGGCGAGATTTTCCATGCGTGCGAGCGACTGCTTTCCCGTGGTGCAGCCATTGAAGCGTGCGCCGTGGAACAGGATGAGGTTCTTCATCGTGAAGTACGCACCAGAACCCTTGTAGGCATCGGTGAACGCCTTTGACTGCTTGGTCTGCCAACGGAGATTGTGACGGTCACGGTTGAATGCTGCGACAGCCTTGTAGAGCTGATATGCGGACTTGGAGTCGCCGATTGCTCTGATAGCCCATGCAATCGGAGCGAACACCACGTTCTCAATCTCGTCAGAGAACACATTCTTGCCGAAGATGCGCTTGTAGAGGCGACCACGGTATTTGCGTTCCTTGATTTCCCCAACAACCTTGCGGAGGTGGTCGAGGTAGTCCTCTGCCATTTCAGTCACAACGTCCCTGTTGAACCAGCGGTTGCGCTCGCCAAACGACTCTGTGTCGCCGTGCTTGAACATCTTATACTGCGCAAGCAACTCCTGCTCCACCATCTTCCACGAATACTCGTATCCGCGGTTCTGCAAGACCTCCGTGAAGTTGGGAGCATCCCACTTGCCCTCGTTCATCTCTCGGAGCATGTGGAACATCTGTGCCATAACCCAACGGCGATAGAGCTTGCCGTGTGCGATGTAGCGTCCTTCCATGATGCGAGAGAAAACGGGGTCGTCGTCAAGTACCTGTGTCGGAACGCCGTCCTTGACACGGACAATCATCTCTTCGCCCATAGGGAAGTAGTTGGAAACATCCACGCCCGCAGCCTTGAGAGCTTCGATACGTGCCTGTGCCGACTTCTTGTTGGGCTTCGACTGACTTGCGCCGTTAGCGTTTGCTACCTCGTTGATAGTGAACTCACCTGAAATCATTACATTTCTTTTCATAATTCTTTTGTTTTTAATGTTAAATAATGTTGGTTAAAAATGTGAGTGAGATTTGCATCCCACTCTGATTTAGGCGGTTTATAGCAAATGCTATCAAATGCTACGATTTGCTTGGTTCAACCCATGAGCGCAGGATAATCAAGTCCTTGTCGTTGGGAGATTGATAGAACCAGCTGCCCCACTCCTCGTGCCATTTTAACGCTCCAATCATAATCATTGCAAGTAAGAACGATTCAAGCTCGTAGCGTGCGAACTCGCGCGGCACTCCGTACATCATATCCTCGTCGGATAGCTCGTCCTCTCGTAATGCCTTGAAGTATCTGCGCCGGTGCGACTCCGAACGCTCTGATGGTATCGAGTGCTTGTAGTCGCGATAGCGGAGTTCAAGAGATTTGAACATCTTTTCCTCGGGGAAATCTTCTTTGTGCCAGCATCCGAGCGGAAGCTCATGCTTTCCGTCCTTTATCAGATACTTGCCGTTTACGGACAGCGAACGCTTTTCAAGATTAATGTAAAACTTTGCTCCGTTGTAGACCATTTCCCCTGCATCTTCAATAATTCTATTCATATTTTTCGTATTTTTTTTGGTTAATAAATGTGGCGTGCCGAAGACCTCGGCGCATATCTGTACGATGCTGATGTGAAACAGTCGTGAGATCACGAGTTGACTCGCGTCAGTGGGAAGACTCGTGATCATCACTACTGTTGAAATGAATTTGGTCTTCCGGCACGCCTTTTTAGGCTGCGCTGCCGTAGGTTAGCTCATTGAGCAAAAGAAGTCGTCAGACGTGAAACACACGCCTCCGTATTCCTCTTCCACCTGCTCGTCAGACACAAGCTCGTCAGCAATGACAAGCTCTCCGTATGACGGCTCGTAGCCGAGGATGGCTTCAAGCATGGTGGATTTTAACTCTACAAGTTGTTCTCTCGATAGTTCTGATACATACATAATTCTTAAAGTTTTGGTTATTGGTAGGGAGATTGCTCTCCCCGTTTGGCTTAGTCTATGTGCTGATAAGTCTCGCCATTCTCTTTCTCGTAATCGGCATAGAATTCCTGGTCATCTTCTGTCTCTACTGTTTCTCCGCAGAAATCGTCGTTATCGAGAATAATATCGCTATTATCATAGGCATCATGCACTTTCTGTAAAGCCTCTATCTCGCTCTCAGCGTCAACACTCACTACCTTGTTTAAAGTCTCTGTGACTGATACATAATATTTCTTCATAATTCTTAAAAATTGGTTAATATTGTTCCGTTGTCGGTGTCGCTCCGATTGTGGTTTCTTTCCCCAACGGATAAGTCATATTACTCTGACTCCTTGTAGTAGCAGCGCACTTCGCCCGCCTCTTTTGCGAGGAGAGGGAGTATCTTCAGTGCGTTCTTGTTGCATACGTTCAGCTCGATGCTCACCACCTCGTCGTAGAACATCTTGAACTCGTTCTCTTTAATGATGCCGAGGTGTCTTTCGTCCGTAATGAAATTGTAGAGCTGGTATGAGTCTTTGTCCTCACTGATGAATATCGCAAGAGCGTTGCCGCCGTAGATGCCAATCTCGTACTTTCTCTCGTCCTGACGGATGATTGCCTTGCCCATCTTGTCAGTCCATTTCCATTGTAATGCCATAATTCTTCTGTTTGTTGGTTAATTGCATCCGCATTTCTGCGGACTTTTTAGACAGGAGACGCTCTGAAACCGAAAATATAGCCGTTGTCACGCATTTCACGTGCGTACTGCAACGCCTCGCTTCTCGAACTGAATATCTGCGGAGTCATACAATAACCCCATGAAGTCCACATCTCCAATTTTGTTCTGATTGACTTTCCCATAATTCTGTAATCTGTTAGTTAGTTGCACCTCCCCGAAGGGAGGCGGTTTAGGCGGTAACGCGCTGCCCTTCGAGCCTATAGGCAATATCCGAAAGAAAGCCCTGGAAATTGTACTTGATGCCGAACGTTCCGAAGGCGTCAAAATACCAATCCATGAGACACGCCCTGTCCTCGTCAGCCTGCTTGCTGTCTTCCGCTGCATCCAAACGTGCAACCATTTGAGGGAACAGACGGAAGTAGTCGTCGCCGGCATACTCCGAAGACCAACGTGTGCCCGTGATGTGAGCGGGATAGTCACCTTCGATGTCGGCGAAATTGCCGACCATGTGATGATTTTGCATGTGGAGGTATTCTTTCATATCTCTGTTTGCTTTCTTGGTAAAATCCCAAGCGAGAGATTGAATATTGAAACCCTCGAAATCGGCAAGGTATTCCTCTATGTCCTCAGAGTTCTCGTAGTCTTCCAAACACTCGCGATAAAGAGCCTCTATCGCTTTGGCAAAATTCTTGACACTGATGTAGTCGGCTACCTTTTCGGTAATCTCGCCCTTGTACATCCAATACTCTACAATATTCTTTTCCATAATTCGTTGTTTTTTTAATGGTTGATGGTGCCACGCACAAAGGCGTGGCGGTTTTCAGGCTGCTCCGTAAGTCCTTTTTTAGGCTGTTTCGGAATCGACGTAGCTGCGTGCCGTATCGTAAATCTCGGCAATCTGTTTTTTATCAAGACGATAGTAGCCCTTAATATTGTCCGAAAATTCTTCGAGCGTAAGCTTCGGGTCGTTATAGAGGGACTCGCAACAATATTCGAGACACTCGTCGTAATCCCAACACGTGCAGTAACGCTCCCAATAGTTGTCGCTGCCATAGCTGGCACAGCCGCATTCTTCGTCAGGTTCGTAAGGATAGACAGACGTGCAATGCTCGATGAGGTGACAGACAAAGCTGTAACACTTCTGGACGTCCTCGATAACTGTGAACTCATGGTCGGTGTGCGGTTCGTAATAACCGCAGGACATATTGATACACGATACGGTGACACCGTTTCTGCGCAATGCCTCGACATCGGTCATAAGACCCGTGCTGACGGCGTAGCCGTAGCTTGTGCAGTCGGCGTCCTTGATGAACTCGTCAGAACAGATATTATCAAAGGAAATGCTTGTGACCATATCGCTGTTGCCGCGACGGTCTATCTGAGCACAGAAGCGACAATCGCTGAAGAAGCTGATGTCGGCGGCGCTTGAGCCTACGCATCCAATCTCTTCGCCCACGAAGAACGCACACTTGAGAACGTCGTAACGCTCAAGGCATTGCAGGGCGATGAATATGCCGTTCTTGTCATCAGCACCGAGACCGCACTGCTTGCGGACTTTTGGCGAGTAGCCAAAGATGACTCCTTGGCTCTCAACGCACACGAAGTCCTTGGGATGAAGATGCTGCACCTGGTCCATGTGTGCGCACAGGCAAGGATAGCTCTCTGCTTCGCCTTTGGTGACGAAGAGATTGCCGTACTCGTCCTGTGTGACAATGGCTGAGGGGACAGTGTTCTTGATGTGCTTCTTGATGAAACGACACATGCGCTTTTCTTCGTCACTTGGCGAGAATACGCAATAAAGACTCTTGAGCAGGTCAAAATTCAATTCTTTCATAATTCTATTGTTTTTTAATCTAAATTGGTTGTACTTGGAAGGCAGGAGGAGGAAGGTCCTCCCGCCTTAGTTTTAGGCTACACTAACAAGAGCATGTTGTTTTCTGTACTCGGCTTCGGCTTTGTTGGCACACTCCTCGGAACAATAGTATTCGTCGGTGATGTCTGAATACCATTCGTCGCCATAGTTGCCGGGATACCATTCGCCGCATTCGGCGCATTTGGAGTCTTTTTCGCTGTCAAGCCATGAATCGGCGATGCTGCTCCATACGGCATTGTCCTCATGGATATATCCGTTATGGTAATCAGACCATTTGCAGTCTGATTCGAGCTGATATTCGCCGTCAATGTCCTCTACGCAGTCGTCAAGGAGGCGATATTCCTCCTCTTTTTCCACGTAGCAGCATTCGTCGTCAAGCAGATAAGCGTCCTCGTAGTCAGACCAGTTCCAGCGGTAGTCTTCGCTTGCGCGACTTCCGTTGATCTGAATGCGTCTACCATGATATATGGCGTCTTCGCTTTGCCCGCTATACATCCAATCTTCGTAGTAGTCGTCGTAAGTGCTATCGCCTTCAGGAATAATGCACTCGTTCCAATCGGAATAATTGCCATCCGACTCGAAATGTTCATCCGTGGAATCGAGTTCGTAATCGTAATGCGCAGAAGAGTTGTTGCAGGACGTGTTGTCGTTGTAGTCGTAATAGACGAACGAATCCTGATAACTGAGAACGTCGTTGTATTCGAGATTACACTCAATGTAGAGAGAAAGGTCGTGCATTGACTCACCGTTGTTTCGAACAAAATTTCTATTGTCGTGACAACTGGCGCCGACACGCTTGTAGCCGTCAATCTCGCCTGCCTTGATGAGCTTGTCAACAAGTATCTGCTTGAGGACATCGTCTTGACCGGAAGAGTATTGACGCTCGGCGAGGCGGTAATGATTGTTGTTCTCGTCCCATACGTCAGTATAGACAATGCAACGGGCGACAATCATATCGTCTTCGTCGGTGATGTAGGCAGCCTTGGCTTTTATGGCGTCACGATAGAATGTGTGATGTCCTTTGTCTGTCATGCAGCTTCCAAAGTCGCCAAAACAGCGGTCACTATCATAGATAGCCTCGAAATCGTCGTCAACATGCAGGGTGTAATCATTTCTGACACGCTGTTCTGCATAGACCTGCCAATCACGTGCGAACTCTTCGCCTATCCAGCGTTTGAGCTGTTCAGGCATATATTCGCGCGGGATGCGGCACTCTTCGATACATCTGGTGATGAACTTGCCTGCCTTCATCTTGAAGATTCTTCCACGCTCTATATTCTCGTAACGTATGGACCTGGAATCTCCGTCGGTGCATATACCATTGAGATCGTCAAGATTTAGCGTAGTGGAATAGAGAACGTAGCAGAAGTTGATATCAAAATGAATCCGATACAATGTGTCGTCATTGTCTGGGTCGTTATATACAAGGCGGCTTACCATAGACTTGGTAAAAGCCTTCAGGTCGTCCATGTTGGTGGCACGAAGGTAGTCGTAGTCATACAGGTATTTGTTGCCTGTTCTGTCGCACCACTCCTTGAAGCCGAGCCACCAGTGGAAGAGCTTTCTGTCCTTGAGGCAAGCCAAGAGAATCTTGTTCTTGCGTGACACAACGCCGTTGCCGTGCTTTACGACACCGAACAACTGCTTGAACTCGTCGTAATTCTTGAAACTCTTAATGTAAATCATATTCTATTGTTTTTAAATGGTTGATAATAGAAATCCCCACCCGTGGGAGTGAGGATTGATTTAGGCTAACCGAACATGAGCGAGTCAATCATTTTGTAGAATGTGCCCTCGTCGGTGCTGTTGTAGAGATAGTGTACAAACTTGCGTCTGTCCTCCATTCTCAAGACTCTGTAATAATGCTTGAAGTCGGAGAAATTGCCGTTTATCCACGACTCGTGCATTATCTGCATCATTTCGTACTCGCCTGCCACCTCGTAGGACTTAGCCTGCTGCGTAAGCGTTCTGCTTCTCCTTTCGGATGCTCTTTTTGCTGTTGCCATAATTCAGAAATTAATTTGGTTAAACGTCGTTCTGTGCAGATAAGCTGCACAGATTTGTTGAGGCTCAATAACCACGATACAGGATTCTCTTGACAAGCGGATATTCGTAATCTCCGTCCTGTCCTACGCAATAGGTAAAGCTCGGCTTGTTGCCACGCAGCTCAACCCACAGACGGGAAAGTATGCCACATCTCTCGATTTTGCCGTACTTCATGTTGTGGAATACCTCGTCGTACTTTCTTTTCTGACAGCCCAGCGCTTGACAGAAGCCGTCAGACAGCTCACGCAGAGCGCTGTCGGTAAGCTCGAATTTGACATATTCGCCATACCTGCGTTTGTATATCTCTCCGCTCAAAAAATCGCTCATTGTAAACTGCTGCGCGCCGTTTGCTCTAAGTAAGCCGGCAAGCGTCTTGTAAGTTTTCTTCTTCATAATCTTATTTTTGTTGGTTTGTAATGTAGGCGCACAAATTCAGTGCGCCCTGTTTAGGACTCTTCCACAGATAAAGGCTCGCAATCTACACTTCCGACCATGTTGGCGTTGCCGTCAAGCCATGCTTTGTAAGCTATTTCTTTCGCTTCTTCCTCGTTGTCGGCTTGTACTTCCACAAAACCATAAGAGGTTTCTTTAAGGTTTACACAATATGTTTTCATAATTTTCAATTTGTTGGTTGTAGTTCCTGCGTGCAATCGTCACGCAGGATTTAAGGCATTAGCGACGGAAACGGCTCATATCCACGCCGTAAATCTTTGCAAGGCGCAGAATACCATTGGCGATGCGCTCAAACCATGTATGTACAAACTGCGAGGTTCTTGCGTCTGTTCTGCAATAACCCCACTCCTTGCCAAGCTGTGCAATGTCGTAATCTGCAAAGGTAACACTCACAGTAGAGCACAGACCACTAATCCAGTATGTCAGTTTCTCCAGAGTAGACATTCTGCGCCTGTCGTTTTTGTAGATTTCATCGTAGAACATATCAAGCGCAAACTCAATGCGCTCCTTGTCAGACATAGACTCTACATCTACTTCGTCGGAAGAGATGGAGTCAAGGATGTAAGCGTACATTTTGCCGTTCACTTCGTAATCTCGTGGGTTCTTTTTCATAATCCTAAAATTTTAAATGGTTGATAAAATGAACCCGTGACAAAACGTAACGGGTTGTTTAGGCTCAATCGTGATAAGCAATGGCTACAATCTCAACAATAGCGTCGTGAAAATCATTCTCAGATTTCGGATCATTGTAGTCGGTCATACGTGCGTTGTGCATCTTGCGAGCAGCAATCTTTGCCTTGTTTATCTGATACATCAACGAACGTTCAAAATTCTTGTCGCAATTTCTGTCTCTTAGCATAATTCAATGATTTAATTGGTTTGTATGTGCCTCCGAGGATGGAGGCTTTTTAGGTCGGTTCGTCCGTGCTGTACTTGAAGATAATATCACTGATACGCGTATCCTCGTAGTAAAAGACAGTGGTGTGTAGCTTTGTGTTAGCATCAAGGGAATTTTCGTTGACACCGGTGCAGACGATTTCAAGCCATTGGATAATCCGTGACTTGATGTCCGAGCTGAGCGGATGGTCGAGAACTTCGAGGCGTACGGAACTTGAGCCGTATCTGTAACTTATCTTGACAACGTGACGATGGATAAATCCTATCAGCACGCCGTGTCCGTCGCAGCAATACGTATTATCGTCGAAAAGATCGTCGAAGAGAACGTCGCTACATAAGTCTTTCTCGTTGATAGGGCAGGGAAATTCTGTTTTCATAATTCTAAAATTTCATTGGGTAATAGTAGCGGAGAAATATCTCCGCTGTTTAGGCTATCTGCCGAAGTATTTGCGCTCGAAATCTTCGTAACTCTCGCAGTTGAAGACAACCGCAACGCATTTCAAACCACGGGCAATTAAACTCTGTTTGACTTCTTTTGTAAGTTGTTCGCCTGTGTACACCTCGAAAGGAGGGAACACGAAATAATTCTGTGTCATAAAAATTCTGTTTGGTTAATGGCAGACGGCACGAATTATCGTACCGCCCGATTTTAGGCTCTACGGCTCAATGCGTGAAAATACTGCGTAGGTATGTCTGCCTGTCTCGCTTTTCTTCATAAGCTCGGCAAACTTCACTGCGTCCTCACGGGTCGTAAACTCACGCACGACTCTCGGTGTAAAACTCGGGTAAAACTCAAGCACTACAAAATTTTTCTCTGTATTCATAATTATGTGATTTGGTTGGTTAATAGTTGGCAGCCAAACGGCTACCAGTTTAGGCTCTGAGTGTGCGGTGTGCGTTCACAAACGCAATGCAGGCGTTGCAGGCATCCTCGTTCTCTTTAGAGGAAAGAAATACAGCCAGAGTAAACGACCCAAGCGCTTTTCCATTGGAATACTCCTCGCTGACGTGAACAAAAACGCTTATGGAATGTAAATAACCGCCAGCACCCAAGCTTACGGACAGGGCAGGGTCGCCAATCGTTGAATACTGCAACTCCTGCAATTTTTTAAACAGCTCTTTTACGTGCTGCAACTCGCTTAATTGTTCTTGTGTCATAATTCTATAATTTAATTGATTAGATATTGTTGGCAGCGTTACACTGCCAGTTTAGGCTAATCGCTCACGTTGAAGAATAACAGCTCCTCGTCCTCGAATATATCAAGGCACAAATCGGGCTTGAGACAAGAGAAATAATAGAGCGTATCGCCACGCTTCTTGTACACGGCTATCCAAACGCCTGCGGGCAGCGTGCGGTTTTCGTTCGTTCCGTAAAACTCCTTTGTGTCTACGGACTCAAAGTGCACATGAATAAGCCACTGAGTGTTATCTAATCCCTCACGATTGATTGCGTCGAATACTTTGAATGTCTTTAATGTCATAATCATAAATTTATTGGTTAATAGTCCCTACGCAACTGCGTAGGATTTTAGGCGTTAGTCACTCCATCCACGTGCCGCCGTGAAACGTCAGATTGTGTCCGTTCCACGTTCCGTGCCAGCGTCCATCTTTCAACTCCGTCACGTCTACATCTGCGTACAGCGACGAGCCGTCGCAGAGAATAATCATTTCTCTTTCTTCCATAATCCTAAAGTTTTTAGACAATGTAAGCCACGGTCAGAAATTTACCGTCGTAACCAAGGAACTCAACGTGTGTGTAGATTTCCTGCATCTTCGCGAATACGCTCTCCATGAACAGAGAACCCTCGCACTTAATTCTTCGTGTTGCCATAATTCATTTGTTTTTATTAGTTATTTATCGTACTGCCTAATTCGCAGGCAGTTTTTTAGGCTGAATTTTTCAGAACACAAAATCCACATAAACAAGGCGTGAACCTTTGAACTCGCTCCAATAATTCACATTGTCGTACTTGTACGCCTCGAATTTTTTGGAACTTCTGTTGTACTCGTCACGCACCCAAACGGGAGCGGACTCCGAATTTGCCAAGCGGAAAAACTCGTCACGCTTGACTCTGCGCATTTCTATCTGTCTCATAATTCTGTAAGGTTGATTTATCGTACTGCCCCACATCGCAGGGCAGCATTTAGGCTGAAAGTTTCCAAGCGCAATTATCGTACTAATCACTCTCCACATTGCAGCCGAACAGGAATTTTTCCAAGCGCAGCGTACTGCGGTACAGCTCAACGCAGAACCATCGACCATTTTTCGTACTCGTCCAGATGAACGTCACAAGAAGAGCGTAGAAAATTCCAAGCACATTCCCAATTATCGTACTGCTTACAAGCAACACACACGGGAGCAACTGGATAATTCCAAGCACAATTATCGTACTTGAATAGATAATCTGTCTTTTCTTCATAATCTTATAATTTTATTGGTTGGTATTGTTGGCAGCGCAATGCTGCCATGATTTTGGACGCTCGCTATTATACGATTGAGTAACCAAGACATAAAGCGTAAAATACTACATAGCACATGGTTGAGAAATAAATAAACTCTTTCATAATTCTTTTTTTTAATTGTTAATAAAATGGTTAATGGTGGCAGCCTGCCGGCTACCTTTTAGGCGTTAAACGAAAACACGATAGTACGCAAAGGTGAGAAGGAGCATATCCATTTTATTGTCAATGTTGATAGCGTGTGTTTCAACGCCTCCGCCTGATACTATCAGTTTGCCGTCCTCAATGTAAAGAAATGAGTATCCGTTCGCAGGCTTCAAAAAATGATGCTTGCCCTCGAACGTTTCCTTGCCCTTCAGCGTTTCAAGGAAATAATTGTACATTGCTGTTGCTACGCTTTTTTCTTTCTCTTCCATAATTCAATAAATTTAGTTGGTTGATAATAGGAGCTGCGTGAATGTCACCACGCACGCAGCCATTGCCAAGGAGTCACGCTCTCTTTGCGTGTCCCAGAACGCTGCACCATATTGTACAGCGTACCCCTTTGGGCATTGTCGCCGTCTCATAGAGAACGGCAGCGAGTAACCGCCCAATTCCTCGCACGTTTTCACGAGATAATCCCGCACGTCGCACACACATTGTGTGCAGTTAGGCTCTACGTACAACCTTATGAACGTATTGCAGATTTTTTGGTAATACCTCACACGGAATAAGCAATAACTATCCGTGACGGCTGCTTTTTAACCAGAGCGCGCAGCCGTAACAAGCGCAGCACGTTAGGAACTCGTCCATGTGTGCCAAACGTAGAATATGAATTATGAATTATTTTTAATTTCTCGCAGTCCTCACGCCGGACTCGCACTGCTTCCTCAGTTTGCCGTCTGTCTTTCCGCTCTTCTCGTTTCGCTGCCTTCAGTCGTCGCACATCAAGCAGCCGCCTTGTCGGCTGCGCTGCTCTCTGCGCTAAGTCCGCCGTGTGTGGGTAGTGGCTATCTACCTGACACACGCCGCCCTGTCGGGTTATTCACCCGACCTGTGCCTGTGCAAGTGACAAACAAGAGAGTTTGTATTGCTGAAACAAAGGTTAGCGGAATTACAAACGGCTTCCTTCTGGTCGCTGCCGTAGGGCTATTATGTAATAATAGCGAGTATGTTAGACGCTATAAGCGGAGTCGAACCGCTTGAAATTTCCAAAATAGCGAGCACGAAAAAAGGTGCACCGAATAGCGGTGCACCCTGTTTCGTGTGTGTTGTGTGTTGTGTGTTACTTCTTGTCTGCCTGTTTCTTGTCTGCCTGTGCTGCCTCTTCTTCTACTGCTGCGAGTGCAGCACGTGCAGCAGCGAGTCTTTCCTGTAGGCTCTTTCTTTCTGTCTTCTTATCCTCGACCGCTTTAAGGCTCTTTTCGTAGTCCTTAACTGCTGCGAGCACATACGCTGCAAGTTGTGGCAAAGAAGACACAAAGGGCGTGTTTATTTCCCTGTTAGTTTTAAACCACTTTGCAAAACCACTCAAGCCCCGTGTGTGTGCCACCGCCTCAACGGCAAAAGATATTGCGACGTTTGCACATCCGCTAAACTCATCATTAAGCCAAAGGCAATAATTCACTGCGTTGTCGTAGGCTTGTTTAGCTTTCGTGTACTCCTTATATAAAGAGTACAGGGAGTCGTAAGCCGTTGGGCGGTCTGTGTCTTTTTTCGCTTGTTGTTGTACTTCAGTATTAAGCAATTCGCACACTGTTACATTGTCTACAACTGATTTTGACGCTTTCAAAATGTCTTGTAATTCCTTGTTGTTCATAATCTTAATATTAATATTATCTGTTGCGCTCCTCTCTTTCATGTGTTCCGTGTTGCGGAGCGTATGCCACACGGAACACAAAGCCCCCACCGCTGTGGGTAACTTGTAAGGCTTGCACCTTTACAGGTGCAAAGGTAACGAAAAAAATCGAAAGTTACAACCCCCTATTTTAAGGCAATTTCAACCGCATAAATAGCTGAAATACAAGTAGTTAGATATTTTAACACTTGTTAAAAGGTGGTCGATATTTCCTATTATTATTCTATTTTACGCCAATTTCAGCCGTTTTCATTTGTAATAATTCCAAACGGCAAAAAGTGGTTACAAATTGTAAGTAAAACAGGGCTAAAATGTTAATTTGTAATTATTACAGAAAAAAGTGTTAAATTATTAACATTTGTTAGTTGATTTAAATCAAACCTATTTTATAACTAACTGATAATCAGCGTTTTAACCATATTTGAAAAACAAGCAAATATTGTTTGCAAATATTATCATATCTGATTATCAATGAGTTACAGGTTTCAAATCGAAAGTGTTAAATTAACAAAGTTTAAAACATCCCCTATTTTTGGGGTTTTGGATAAACATGCGTTTTAAGAATTAATATACAGGCGTAAATGCTTGATGTTCAAGCGGTTACAACTTTTTATAATGTAAAGCAAGGCAAAACAGGAATTTTTATAATTAACACTTATTAACGTTATATTATTGCATATAATATAAAGAAAACAGGGTGCGCCCCCCCTGAGAATTGACTATTTGACGGCATAGTCACCTCTTTTAAAAATTTTTTCTTCCGATTTTTGACTTTGTGTAAACTTATGTTCCCATTTGTTAAAAACTGTAAACTTGTATATTTATGTATATTCAGTTTTGTTAACTTCCTGGCGGTTGAAACTGGGAAGTGGAACATCTCTTTGTCGCCGAATAGCTATGTATATTTATTATACACTCGATGTAGGATAAAAATGCACCAAAAACCTCGTATTTACGGGAGTTTGTGTATGATTGTAGAACTTATTTTGTACCTTCGTTTCAGAGGCATGTGAGGATAGGGGTTGAGAACCTTATCATACACTACCTACACAAACCCCGTGTTTATCGGGGATTTGGCTGCATTTGGAACCTACATTAATCGTTCATTTTCTGTTAATCGGAATTGACCGTCTCTACGGACTGGTTTTATCAGATGCAAAAGTAGTAAAATTAATTGTAAAAGTATGGGAAACGGAATGGAAAACCTCATGGAAAGACTTGAAAAAGAGTTGGAGGAGGAAAAGATGGCGAGGATTAAGCGCCGCAGATGGCGCAGGCGTTTCATGTTGTTGATGGTATTCGGAGTGATAATGTTTTCTATTTCTGCCGTAACGGCTGCATTCACCAAGTCATTGGTAGCTGGATTTATGGTACTGGGTCTTGTATGTATGCTCTCATATCCGCTTTATCAATTATATAACGAATGTGAATTATAAAGTCGGGAATTACAGAGGATAGCATGTTTAGTATGCCGATAAAAGAAGTTATAGGTTATTTTAAAATAATGGTTTAAATGAAGAAAAAAAATAAAAATAGACGAATACTCTACGGGTATCACAATTTGCGCGAGTTATCGGAAAGAGCTTTGCGAAATCTTGATGGAGCGATGGATAATGCCCATGATGTAGCTGTGATGCGCTATGTGTTGTTGCAGTTCGCTAATTGGTTCAAGACTGACTTCAAGAAACTGCCACTATTCGAGAGCGACCCGTTTGTTGACGACTGGTGTAACGGTATGGCGAGGAATATATACCGTTATATGTCAGACATTACAAAGAAACAAGAAGGTAAAAACAAGAACGAGATATGAAACAGGAGTTATTGGATGATTTGCAGCGTCTGCTGAAATGCCCTATACCAAAGGTGCAGTATGCCGGTGATGGTGCTCTTCACGCATGGTACTGCGAGGCGCAGGAGTTGAAAGAGCGTATAAAATCGGGAGAGCCTATAGACATACAATGGGTGACTCGTCCTCTCAATGTGCTTGTGGTATCTGGTGACGGCACGCTGCCTGACGGTGGTAAGTATGGTTGTTGCAATTTTTTGCGTCATCCACGTCAATATTACGATGCGGCAATAATCTTTCGTTACTTTGTGTTTGCCATTGTTGTTTATCACAGCAATAACAACCCTACGGAGGGCGATATAGATGCCTACGAGCTTGCGATGCGTGAGATGGAGGAGATATGGGTGCCGTTCAAAGAAAGGAGTAACAGTGATTGAGAAAGAAGATATTAAGATAGGTTTAGAGTTCATTCTTCCGATCAGATTGAGAGAATACGAAGAAGAGGTGGCAAGATTTCGTCATCGTCAAATAATGGGCGAAGACTGTCCTGTATTACCGAGGTACAGGACAGATTTAGAGACTCTTGAAGGATTTAAAATCATTGCAACCGTAGGTCGTCCTTTTTTTAAGGTTGTAGATAGTCCGAGAGAGTATTTTGAGACCTCCTCTAAACCTCATCATTTAGGATCCTTTGTAAGAGTAACTTGTGACGAGATTGAAAATGAGGTATTTTACCTTTCAACTAAAGATATTGTGGAGCGTGGTGAGACATTAATATAGAAAAAGGTTGAATCAAAGAAAGGAGTAGTAACAATGATTAACAGAGAGGACATAAAGGAGGGCTTGAAGTTTAGGATGCCCAACGATATAATCAGGAGGAAGTATCAAGTGGCGAGCTTTTGTGTTGCCACGGATATGTGTGAATCCATCCAGTATCTGACAACGCTGAAAACTCCGCACGGAGACAAAAACTATGTAACGCCCAAAGTACCGCTTTTCGAGGTGTGCGGCGGTCCGAAACTGATAAGCTCCGCCGACAAGAACGACCCGCATCGCGCATGGGTCAGCGAGTACATCAAGGTTCGCAGCGATGCGATCTGGAAGAAACCGTTATACATATCCCTGAGCGACGTGATGCAACACGGAAGACGTGCCATCGACGCTAATCTCTGCCATATTTTCAGTACAGAGAACCCGAAGAACGACTGGGCGTACAACTTTATTTGTGGTGGCAGTCGCAGCGGCGGGAAAAAATACCGTATGGAGCATTACGGATGTTCCCTTGATCCGATTGACGTTCTTTCAAAGCTTTCCGCGTTTACTGAACAGCCAACTGGAGATGCCGATGCGTTCCGCGACATTACCAACGGCATGTACGACACCTTCAAGGCGAAGAATCACGACTACGGCAATAGCTTCTCGGAATTGTTTGCGGAGTGCGGTATGACATACGCCTACGGGCACCTGTCCGAGAAGCTAAAGCGCGTGAAGTCTCTGATGTCTGACGAGGCGAAGGTGAAGGACGAGAGTATGAGAGACTCATTGCTTGACCTTGCGAACTATGCGATACTTACAATCATGGAACTTGACAAAACAAGTATGCCGAAAAATGCTCCGGCTGAGGAGAAGTACGACTGGTATGGGTCGCCTGCGAATATCGAACGGATATTACAAAGAGAGTTCAACAATGAAATGCAGAAAAATGACTAAGGACTGGAACGGAAACGGCAAGAGCACCTTCATAACAATCGGTGCGAGCAATCACACGGACAAGGAGCGTGAGGAGCACGATTTCTACGCTACGAGCCCTGTTGCGATTGACAGACTTGTCCGCAACTTCGAGCTGCCGAAGAAGATTTGGGAGTGCGCTTGTGGTACTGGATGCTTGTCAGAGCGTCTTATTGAGTTCGGGCACGATGTCGTGAGCACCGACCTTATAGACCGGGGGTACGGCGATGTGCAGGACTTCTTTAAAGCGGATACGATGCCCGACAGCTGCAAGTGCATACTGACCAACCCACCCTACAAGTACGCATCGGAGTTCGTGCTGCACTCGCTTGGCTTGCTTCCTAACGGAGGCTTGTGTGTGATGTTTCTCAAGACAACATTCCTGGAGGGTCAGAAACGCTACGAGAGGCTCTATAAGAACACGCCGCCTAAGTATGTACTGCAATTCTCAAAGAGAGTGCTGTGCGCAAAGAACGGCAAGTTCGCTGCAATGCGCAATGGTGGCGGTAGTGCAGTCAGCTACGCATGGTTTGTATGGCAGAAAGGTTACAACGGAGAAACAACCGTAAAATGGATATGAGCAAAAACAGATACCGCAACAAAGCACCCTACTCCACCCTGCATCCCGACGCAAGACATTGGACTCGCAAGGGGAACTCGTGGAAGCAGAAGATTGGCTACGATACCGAGGATGAGGCATGGGAGTTTCTTGAGCAGAACCCGAAGCTGAAAACAATGGGAGAACGTCCGTATTTCTGCGAACTGTGCTCTAAGTGGCATATCGGAAGGTTGCACAAATAAATATTGAGGATATGAACGTGAAAAGATGGTTGAATGACTGGAGTGCAGAAATGTGTTTTTTATCACTTTTTGCCTTAGCGGTTTTAATCTTTGGTTTTGTTATTTGGCAAAGTGAAAAATACAAGAACGGCGGATTTGTTAAAGACGATACGGTATGGTATTCTGCAACCATTGTTATCCATTACCCTGACAAAGCGGATAGCATAAACATCCGTACATGCAGGGTTCCGTATGTTCGTGTCGGGAGAGGGTGGAATAGCTTGAACTATACAGATCCGTTAGGGTATCATTATATCAAATCTATTGCGCCAATAGAAATAGTTGACATAGTTAAAATAAAATAGTTGAGATATGAAGAAGTTTTTATTATTTGCATTAGTTGCGGTGGTGTCGCTATTGGCATCGTGTAGCAGGAGTCAGAGATTCCAAGGAGGCAATCGTAAGTTGTACGACACTATTACGGTTTACTCTGTCGATAAAATCGTAGAAACGTCTGGTAACAAAGAATCGTTTGGTACAGAGACCTATTATCTTGTGGCTACAGATAAGGGAGCGTATCGTATAGATTTGTATGGAGTCTGGGGTAATGCCCAACTCGTTGGAGTTATAAAACAAGGTAGGACATATATCGTTAAAACACAATGGTTTGATGCTCCAATCATTAAGGAATACAAGCGTATAACTAAGCTAATTCGTGAATTATGAAGAAGAAAGGATATTACGAATATACACCGCAGATTTACCCAAGGAAACTTTGGGTGATGTACAATACGTCGGAAGAAGAAATAGACAAATGCTTTACCAACATGAAAGGCGAGCCTCTTGTTCACAACGGCGAGCCTATGAGTGAAGGAAACTACGGAGGTATGGTTTATGACGAATGTATGAGTAAGGCAGGGAAATACTTCGGTAATCTCGTTGTCTTTCCAAAGAAGAAGGATATGACTATGAAAAATATCTGCCATGAGGCATATCATGTTCTATCGTCTATCAACGATGCGTGCGACTTGGAAAGGATGTATAACGGCAGAAATGAGCACCAGGCATACCTTATGGGTTGGATATGTAATTGTATCAACAACGCTCGTTTGGGAGTCGGTGATTTTATAGAAATTAAAGACAAGGAGGAATAGCTTATGGATAAAAATGAAAAATTAAAACTTGGTGACATTTTTCTTGCGCCAAAAGAATTTTTTCTAAATAATTCTGTCGGAAAGCTAAAGCAGCAAATAGAAAGTTATGCGGAAGTCAGAAAAGATGGCAGGGTTATGTGCGCGGTTGTTGAGGATGTAAATTCAGTTTTCCCCCACGAATCATTATATACAATCGCTGTGAAACAAAAACAATTTGCACCTCAAATTAGGGTTTGTGTCAGTAAGGATTATAACCTTGATTGTTTTGAATTACTTTCTAAAGAAAAAATGAAGGTTGCTTGTGTGCTTTGGTTTTGTTTTGGGGTTTAATATAGGAGGAATAGCTTATGTTTTTGGGATTTGAAAACTATCGCGACATTGATGTGCTAAAAGGAAAAACACTCGTTGAGGTCGAGAGAAGCCATTATGACTCAAACGATGCTTTGTTTTTCAAAACCGCTGATGGAGAATTTTACATTATGACGCACAATCAAGACTGTTGCGAGAATGTATATATAGATGATATTTGCGGCGATTTCGCTGATTTACTGAATGAGGAAATACTGACAGCGGAAGAGTTAAACAACGACTATCCTGTAGATGAAGAATGTATTGAAGATACTTATACTTGGACATTTTATCATTTAGCAACGTTTCATGGGGATGTCACTATTCGATGGTTTGGAACAAGTAACGGCTATTACTCCGAGAGTGCGGAATTTTACAAAATTAGTGAGGAAGATTATAATGTTCATGTAAATAGGAACAGCTTATGATTAAGAAAGGAGATAAGCGCAAGAAGCATTATAAGTGCAAGGACTGCGCAATGTTTGCGGACGAGGATGCAGATGGCGCACCCTATTGCCTCGCCAAAGACCTCTACACGTTCGTAATGGGCAAAGATGAGGCTTGCGAGGAGTTTGTAAAGTGGAACGGTAAGAAATAACAAACAAAAACAAAATGGAAAGAGAGAAGATAGTAATAGAACTTTGTGGCGGCAGGATGCCTGAAAAGGCACACGATGCCGACGCGGCGTATGATGTGTTCACCAAGGAAGATGTAAAAGTGCTCGACTATGAGCGCTATGCAATACCGCTCGGCTTCAAAATACAACTGCCCAAACACCTTGCAGCAGTTATACAACCAAGAAGCGGAATGTCTGCAAAAGGTATGCCCTCCTAAAAGATGTGGAATGGCGAAATCATTAAAGAAAAGCGAATTGATGCCGATGTTGAACTTGGCTTGATAGATAGCGGCTATACCGGCGAGGTGAAAGCAATCGTGAAAACCTTGGGTATAGGTGCTTTTATGTCAGGAGACATTTTTATCCCTGCCGGCACAAAGATAGCACAGATGCGCATTGTGGAGATACCGAATACGGAACTTGTGAGCGGTGTCATCAAAATTCAAGAAAATGATGACAAGAAGCGTGGCGACAACGGTTTTAATTCAACAGGAGTAAAATAACATGGCAAGCAAGACATACATCGGCATAGACCCTGGCTCAAAGGGTTTCATAGCAGTAATGCACCCTGACGGCACGCGCGAGTATTGCTCCTTACAGGATTGTGACTATCACGATATTGCGCTGTTTCTGAAAAACATCAAGACGGTGTGCGAGGAAAATTGCGTGTGCTGTATGGAGGAGATACACGCCATCTTCGGTTCGTCGGCAAAGTCCACATTCTCGTTCGGAGAAACGTTCGGAGTACTGCAAGGTCTGTTGATTGCGCTTGAGATACCCTATCATCTTGTACCTCCGAAGACTTGGCAGAAGGAGATTTGGATAAGTCACGATAAGGTTATCAAGAGTTACTGCGGAAAGAAAAGCACGGACAACAAGGCGACATCCATCAACGCCGCAAGACGATTGTTTCCGACCGAAGATTTTAGACGTACAAGCAAGTGCAAGAACGTAGACGATAACAAGTGCGATGCAACGCTGATATGCGAATACGGGCGAAGGAAATGCCTTTAAAGAAGATAAAACATTGTTTAACTAAATAAGTATAGATATGGATTTTGGAAAGAAGTTATATTGCGGCAATTTTGTGGTTACAAAGAAGTCGCGCAGTCTAAGTAAGCAGGAGTTGAAGGAACTCCGCGACAAGGAAGGTATCCGTGAGGATGTCCGCAAGCATCTGACACGAGGCTCGCTTCCGTACATTTGCGTCGAAACGGTCGGCGGCGGATGGAAGGTGGAGTTTGGCATCGGCACGACGATGTTCGAAGCAATCGACGCGCTCGGCATGGTTCGTGACGAGAAAGGCGATTGGCGCACTCACGGAACGGAAGGCAAGAACGCAGAGGCTATCTTTACCGGCATGTTCGTTGATACTACCGTCGTTGGTGATGCGGAGTATCAGACAGCAAAGATGAAAGCCATGAGCGAGTATATAGAACGAAACACAAAGCATGACAACGAACAGCTATGGGTGGAAAAGTAGAGAAGCTTTCGGCTAAGATGAAGTCGCAGGCAGTCGGCTTGGGTCTGTGCCAGCAATGGACTGACGAATGGGCCGACGGCACGTCGAAAGACGAGCTTGTCGAGAAGTTTGTCAGAGGCATTGACTTCTGCATAGAACACAACTTTCCGTCATGCGAAGTGATACGGAAGGAGTTCGGAGATGTCATTCACGACCACGGCGTGTACGTGGACGAGAACGTGATTGCGGACGACAAGCCGACGGTGATATTAAACGGAGAGTGCGTCGCAGGACTGACCTACTCTGGCAAGAGCTGCGGCGACATATATGTAAGACATGACTGCGAGGCGACTGTATTTGTAAACGGCCTTGCGAGAGCGTTTATCAACATGTACGACAATAGATCGGAAAAGCGGCGTGTTTGCTTATGTAATGGATCAGCTAAATGAAAAT
>OGNP01000003.1_pt1 | contig 147085 bp, 215 predicted proteins | sample 1573531 | NCBI WGS metagenome assembly OGNP01 (sample SAMEA2581984, study PRJEB24529) | metagenome | biome: Human gut stool | place: China | collected 2011 | reverse complement strand
GAGGGAATCGCACCCACTCGAGCTCGAAAGCACCGGTTTTACAGACCGGGGTGTCTACTTTATCACTTTACTGACCCATATATAAAAGCGCCGAACATCCTATTAGAACGCCTTCCCCATGCGGGACTTCTATTGTTTATTTGCTGGCAGAATTTGAACCATTAACCATGGCGCTATTAGTGGTGCGGGAGAAGGGATTCGAACCCTCACGAGCCAAGCTCAACGGATTTTAAGTCCGTGGCGTCTACCGGTTCCGCCACTCCCGCATAATGCACATTTTTATGCTGAGTTGTGCTTCTCACCTTTCTCTTCTTCTTCCCCGACGGATGAAAGTATCTTCGGCATATTCGGTGGGGAGTGCAGGACTCGAACCTGCGGCATCGTGCACCATAAGCAAGTAGTAAAATTGCTGTTACGGTCTTTGACAAGACCAAACTATTAACGCGCTCTACCTACTGAGCTAACTCCCCGTATTAAAAACGATTTTGGTTAAGGTTAATCGTGAACCTTGTCAGTGTGCTACTACGCCAAAGGCGAGTCCTGCAGGTCTACTCGCCACTCTTTAAATGGTGGACGCTTTCAATCCTACATCCTGACAATAGAAGTCTTATTTACGATTTCTATACGTATTGCTTCTATTACTGGCACCGCTTCTTCGTGTTGAACGAAGACCTCTTGGTTCAGAGCCAAGCGTGCAGACCGCTACACTAAAGCGGTATAAAGAAAATAGAATAACTTAGATATAACTATAATGCGGGCCTTCGCCCTACCAACTGTTTAATCTTCATCTATATTCAACCATTGAGGAGACAAGTCTGAGCTTCGAGGAGCGACCTCTAACTTCTTGCCCCAGAACTTTTGTTCCATTTCTCAAAAGGGATTGATTACCCTTACCTTTCACCCGTCATTCAGAAATTTGATTTTAGAACAAGCAATATCTTATTATCTAATCATCAAAGTCTTTGCACATTTGGGCTACTCAGATCATGACCTTATCTTATACCCAGATTTCTCTGGTTCAAGTGCAAACTCTCTTGTTGGCATTTCCAAGGATTGCCAAAGTTGCCACACTTTAACCTAACTTGGATTATTCCCCACAGGGGCGTCTATTGCGAGAGCGATAAGACAGTGTTTTTAGATGCGATTATGTCAGCACAACCCTCCTAGGAGCCGGTCATTCGACCACGAGAACTCTAATGTCACCATTAAAGCCCATTACGGATGGTTGGGGTATCCTCCATTATCCGATTCTCCCAGCCTAAGCTCGGATTGGGTTTCTCAGCCACATGACGTTGTGTCTTCACTGAGTTGCATTATAGCCATATCTAAGTTATTCTATTTTCAAGGTACAGTGGCAGCCGGTAGAGGAGTCGAACCTCTAACAAAGGAGTCAAAGTCCCCTACGTTACCATTACGCCAACCGGCTATAAATACAAGACGCATTAAAGAAAAGACTGTTTATCAGACAGTTGCGTGAACCATTCCGCCAAAAAGCCAATGGGCTTTTACAGGATTTGAACCTGTATCTTCTTAATAGAAGAATTGCTGTATGCGTCTTTAAAAGACTACTTTATATCTTAATTACACTCGCTACCATATCACTTCCAGATAAATCTTGATAAATCTCTTCCAATGAAGCATTTTTATCAACGATATATCCATTCAAAAGAGAATGTTTCATTAGAGCTTCTTTTTCTGATTCGGCAGAAATTTTCTCTAATTCAATCTCATTCTCAAAAAAGCTAAGAACTCCAACAACAAAGTCCATAATTATCTCCTTATTAAGTGGTGCCCGGTGACGGGTTCGAACCGCCGACCCCATCCTTGTAAGGGATATGCTCTACCAAGCTGAGCTAACCGGGCATTTAATTTAGAAAGATGTTTCTAAATTCATCCTCGAGCATGAAAAAAACTTCGCTTGCACAGCCACCTTTGCCTACTTGAACATAAGCAATCATTGCATCACCAGAGTTAGCATCAAAACCGCGACAAACGGTCTTAACTAAACCATAAGGATTAGCCCGATAAAACTGACCCATGCCAACAAAATTCTTCATTTGAAACATCCTTTCCTTAACTTTCTATATATATTATATCATTTATTTTTTAATTTTTCAAAAGTTTTTCAATCTAGGCTCAAAAGGGCTTGTTGCATAGCTCCATACTTCTTAACTTCCCTTTGCACATAGAAGCATTTCATAGCATAAAACTTAATAGTAATAGAACTATTTGGTTTTCCCAAGTATTACATATACATTTGTTTGCTGTATTGAGCCTTTATAGGAAAGGAGTGATACATATTCTCGCTCTAAGCGAGATGGTCTGAGTGGTGGGACTCGAACCCACAAGCCTCGTGAACCCAAATCACGCCGTCTACCAGTTGACTTACACCCAGATATTCGGGGTTTCTCGCACTTCCGCAGATTTCCATGCCTGGTCCTTACCGTTTCCTCTAATGCTATATGAGGCACCGACCCTGAACCCTTCTGCTCTATGCCGGTTGTGTACTGATACCGGAAAACATCTTGGGGACTTTATTTTTACCTTCGTTGCTCCAATCCTCGAAGGGTATCTCGGAATATAGCTTTCCTATTATTGGCTCGGATTTAAGGCCCTACGATTTATTCTTACTGCCTTTCGGACTTGTATGCAAGATACCAATGTGGCGCAGAGGGTAGGATTTGAACCCACGGGCCTTTCGACCGCCTGCTTTCTAGGCAGGTGCCATAAACCAGACTCGGCCACCTCTGCATATGGTACGCCAGAGAAGATTCGAACTCCCACTAGCCAAGGTCCGTAGCCTTGTGCACTTTCCATTATGCTACTGGCGCAAATAACTAGGCTCTATGTAAAGTCTGATTAACTGTCAGATGCCCCATCAAGGCGATAATTGCTGAATGAGCCTAAACTTTAGTTGCGAGTACGCAACCAATAATTTTTCATTTTATATTCTGGATTATCTGTTACTTCAACAGCATCATCAATAGGAAGTTGATAATTGCGGGCCTGCTCCTCGGTTTCGAACTCAATCTCCGCATAGATAAAAGCTCCATCATCCACGATTGAAACTTCTAAAGGGTATCCGCCGCAATTAAAGATATAATAATCTTTCTTAATAGGAGGCTTTCCTACGAACTTTTTCACTTCATTAAAGAAATCTTCGGAAACTTCCTCTTGAATCTCTTCTCTTGTTAGAGTTCCTTCTCCTTTAATAGTTAATCTAAATGGATATGGGCTTGCGGGATTATGTCTCAATCGCACTTCAGGGCTTGTTGAAAGATAAAGCTGTTCGGTCTGAGTATGAACGATTTGCTTAAATTCAGTAGGAACTCGATTAAGAATCCACTTTCTTTCAATCTCCATTTAGTCGTTCTCCATCTTATATCCAGCATCCTCATAAAGAATATCGCTTATAATTATACACTCATAGCCCTCATCCCTTTCAGCTGAAACATTTATCACAGTCAGTGGCTTTCCATCAACTATCGTTTCAGAAAAGACATCAGAGACTTTCTTCATTGCTTCCCAAGGAAAAGCCGCCATCGCAATAACGCTTCGCTGAATTTCTCTATTTTTAGAGGTAACTGCCTAAATCTTTACACTATAGAAGTACATAAATATATCCTTTCCTTTTCTTAGATGGTGGAGCCGGCGGGAGTCGAACCCGCGTCCGAAACACCTACATAATCAAAGTTTACTTACACGATAGTTAAATTTTATCCATTAAGTGGGATGGGCTTTAACAACCTCACTCCGTTAAGCGTACTGGTTTATACCTCCACCACTTTGTTTAAGAGAGTAAACAAAGAAACTCAAGGGTTAAGCGGCGAGCTTAGCTCAAGCCGCAAGATAATTCTCGAAATAATCGTTGTCAGTTAATTTTGTTTGGCTCTTTAGGCGATACCATACCCGTGAACTTTAATTTCTCAATGCCCCGTCGAAACCATTACGGCCCCATGTAGGCTCCTCTTGCTTTGAGGTTATGAGGTTATAGAAAAAAAGGAAGACCATAGCGCAAGAGGAGAGATACATAAACACTTCAAGAAATTTGTCCTTGCGGACTGGTGGGTCGTCGAGGACTCGAACCTCATTCTGTAGGGCTTCAACCTACCGCTCTACCTGTTAAGCTAACGACCCATAGGCTTTCCGTGCGAGGCGATGCTCAACTCGCAAACAAGACGCGCGCTCTTGTGTTTTCCACTTTTAAACTAACGGAAATGGTACCCCAGAAGGGACTCGAACCCCTGACGCCGCGCTTAGAAGGCGCGTGCTCTTTCCAACTGAGCTACTGGGGCAAATAGTGGGGTCAAGCTACCCCGGCCTTCTTTGCCACCTTGGCAAGCACTTTATAATCTGTACTATCTTCTGCAACTAACTTGCATGGTTTGCCAATCAAGGCAAACAAACCAAGGAGACTGCGAGCATCAACCATAATCATACCATCGTTAGAATGAACCCAAAGCACATCTGGAGTTTTACTCGCTACGGTATTTAGACGTTCAACATCATTGGCACTCTTGATGTTAATATCCATTACCATTTTTATCAACCTCCTTTATATTGGCAAGACGGGTAGGATTCGAACCTACAGTCATGGTTTTGGAGACCATTGGTTTACCATTAACCGACCGCCTTATATAATACGGTTTTGACCAGACCGCAAACTGGATGAAAAGAGAACCAAACAAATTCATCATAGAAAAGAGAACCGAATTCTGGTACTCCGGGTGAGACTTGAACTCACGACCTCTCGATTATCAGTCGAGGATTCTAGCCAGCTGAACTACCGAAGTAGATAAAGAGAGTTTACACAGCTCGTTAAGTAACCACGAATGGCACCACAATCTTATCTTCCTCTGCTTAGAGCTCCTCTTCAACCATTCCCTCAACTCTCAGTTGGTTCGTTTCGGCGTCACCCGCATTGAGGAGAACCACTTCCTCAGTCTGAGGCCTTTAGGCATACCTCGACAACAGCCTAGCGTTATGTCCGCTAACATTAAGGTTTTTTGACACCCGGCAATACCTTCAACCTTTCTGCCAAAGGATGGCATGGCTTCTCTCTATACTTCTCCGAGAAAGAGTTTTCCGCAATATTGCAGAAATGGAGCAAGATACCGGATTCGAACCGGCCCTTTCTGCTTGGAAGGCAGACGTGCTAGCCGCTGACACTAATCCTGCATATTAGTGGTGGTTTTTCCCTTACAACAGGATCGAACCACCAAACCCATCATAAGAGGTGTTCCTCATACTTTCACGCCCATAGGAACCACAAAGCCTGTGCGCCGCTTCTGCTCTTAGAGTTTACATCTTGAAACCCTGTCAAAGAAGCAGTAACCGTCCTCTAAAAGTCACCTCTACGCAAAGCGAGAGTATAGTGGTGCGTGTGGCGAGATTCGAACTCGCGACTCCCTGCTTAAAAGGCAGGTGCTCTAGCCTGCTGAGCTACACACGCATTTTGGTTGGATGTTTCGCCAACCCGAAAGGAAAAGAATATTTTTCTGGCGCGTCCTTCTCTCGTACTCGCGCACTACAGGGTTTATAGGCTCTGTAGCCAACCTTAACCCTCTTCAGGCCACATATCTTCGCTGAAAAGCTCTCGATACTTATCGTCGTCAACAATTAACTGCCTACATTTGCGGGCCTCATGCTTTGCATCGTACCTATCAAGGAACCTAGAATCATCAGTCAAGAATCCCTGAACTAAATCTTCTTTATCCCACTCATACCCCATTTGATATGCCTCCTCAAAGCAATCTGCATGGCGCTTCCCGCAAATAATCACGGGGTATTCGCCGAAATGGGGAAAAAATTTAATTGCAGAAGCAATAATCATTAAAACTCAAACATCCTTTCCTTAACTTTCTATATATATTATATAATAAATATTAAAAAATTTCAAAAAGATTTTTGTGCTTGAGTTTTCTATTAAAGGAACCCTTTCCTTTCTTTGCCCTTGTTATAGAGCCTCTCCGTTTAAAATGGAGATATTCTTGCAACTCCTCTGGAGATTTCTTTTGAACTCGCTTTATAGTTTTTAAATCCATTTTACTAGACCCCCTTTGGCCATATATTATCAAAAATATATTAAGATTGCTGAATAGGTCTATGGGGTGTACGACGAGGTTTGAACTCGCACCTTTCAGAGTCACAATCTGATGCTCTACCAGTTAAGCTACGCACAACATATTGGCAATAGATTTTAATATCAGGTATTGGCCTCCGGCCTTTGCACTCGGAATTGGCGGTACAATTCTCTGCGCCCTATCCAACCCTATCCGACTCGGTTTACCATACGGACTGCTTGATAAAGCGGCCACAATATCTTACAGGTAGGAGGAATCACTCCATTGCCGCGTTTAAACGCCTCTGCCGAGGCTGGAGCTGGATAAGAGACTCGAACTCTTAACCTATCGCTTACAAGGCGATTGCTCTACCTATTGAGCTAATCCAGCATATAATAGCCGATATAAACCTCGGCCCAGGTTAAAGAAGATTGACAGTATGCTCGTTTCCACACTATACACCAACCGCCAGCCTAATCGCCGGCCGCATGGGAATCGAACCCATTCCTCTGTCTTGTGGTTTTGGCCCCCTGTCCCTCTTGGCGTCCGCAGCAGTACCACCAAACTTGTCGGACTTATTAAGTTGCTTGTATTATCGCCGCAAGCGAACGGAATAGCTTAGTCGGTTTTCGCTATTAACACAAATCGCCTCGTTTATATGCGGCCGGCATATACAACAGTGTCTGTCCCGATTGGCGATTGGCGAAGGGGAGAGGATTCGAACCTCCGGGTCACATTTCTATGGCCGAGGGATTAGCAATCCCTTGCATTCAACCACTCTGCCACCCCTCCAAATATGTTTCCTCTGCGTTTCATGGGCTTGGAACCAACACCTCTCGGTGGCCGCATTGAACATATAAGTTATCTTACCTATTGCTTGGGATAACTTCTGTTTCTGCGAAAATGAAATCATCAATATCCATCATTTTATTACCTCCTTGTCGAATATTTAAAATGGTAGTGCCCTTCTGACAGCCTATTATCGCACTTGAGAGGCTCGTAAGCGTCTCAGAAATAGGTTCCCAATGTGTCAGTCTTTTATGGGTGCAGAGGTGAGAATCGAACTCACGTAATCGAGTTTATGAGACTCGACAGGGAACCAACACCCTCTCTGCGATATACAACTATTAGAGCTATAATCAAAATATATTTCTGTTACTCAATGCCTAGACGCTTCTAAGTTGGTCTGCATTGCCACTCCTGGCCCACGCCTCACATACTTCACATTTTGAAATAACTCTAATAGTCACGGTACTCTTGCGCCCCTCCGCTGGATGTATCAGCCGGAACCGTTTCACTTTATAAAGCAAGGGCGTGCCAATTAATAATTATATTCTTGCCGTACCATACTCTACGCACAAGAAAGACCCGTTTTCTCCGTTGAGCCGTGGAGTCCATACGTCTGGTGACGCCTATGAGATTCGAACTCATATTGCCGGAGTGAGGTTCCGGCTTCCTATGCCATTTAGAGGAAGGCGCCATATAACAAGCAGTTTATCGACTTGCTTAGGTCTCCACTTATTTAAGTATTGTCAATCTCAATAGTGCCACACTTTGTGAGCACCTGCACGGGAGTTCCCTTCAAATCTGTATCCTCAAGAGTTCCGTAATCACAAACATAAACATTTGTGTTACCAACCTTGCGAAGCTCATTCCCGCAATTAGGGCACTTATGTACCTTCTCAGCTTCAACCGTACACTTAATACCGAGGGCCTGACCGAGTGCGACAAAAGAATTGAACTTCCCGTGAACATTCTTCATAATAAGATTTATCTCCTTTTCCTATTGATTTATGGTGACCCGGACGGGATTCGAACCCGTGCTTCTGGCGTGAAAGGCCAGCGTCTTTACCACTTGACTACCGGGCCAAGTACGCACTTTTAGTATCTTATCTCTATCATCTACTTTATTAAGATACTAACTTTTCTTCCAGTTGGTGAACAGCGGCGTCACTGAAAACCACCTATTTCTATTGAGGGCGGAAATAGGTAATGCCCTATTGTTTTATGGCAATGAAATCAATAAAAACCTGTAATCATTAGATGGTATCATATGTATAATTGTTAGTAGATACCTATGGTGGAACATACGAGGGTCGAACTCGTGACCTCCTGCTTGCAAGGCAGGCGCTCTCCCAACTGAGCTAATGCCCCATACTATAGTTAAGATGATTGGTCGTGTCAATCAAGGAGAACTACGCTCTAATTTATCGGCTACTACAGTCCAATGTGCCAGGCATCAACCCGAAGGGACACCGCATTGCTGGTTCACTTGCGCGCTATCGCTGCCTATATACGACTTGCGATACCTTGTTCTTTCTCAACCTTGTATAAATATTATACAATATTTTTTATTGTTTTTCAAATTGGCGATGACGACGGGGTTTGAACCCGTGACCTTCGGCGTGACAGGCCGACGTTCTAGCCTACTGAACTACGCCACCAAATAAGGCGAGGAAGGGTCGTACGCACCCCGTGCGCTTTGCGCCTCGTCGTTCGCATATATCACACTTCTGACTTATTGGTCATGGAAAATCAGTAGAAACCATGGTGCACCTGACAGGACTCGAACCTGCACACTCTTTCGAATAACAGCCCCTCAAGCTGTCGTGTCTGCCAATTCCACCACAGGTGCATATAAATAGAAGAGCCGGCCAGACGGTTAAACTGAGCTACACCGGAAGTTCTTGTGATACAAATTTTTTCTGGACAGATCCTTTCGCGACTCTTCTTTGGTGTTCTCGGCGAGAGTCGAACTCGCAACATCGTGGTTCTAAGCCACGCGCGTCTGCCTATTGCGCCACGAGAACATAAAAGAGCAACTATTTGTTTCAGAACCACCCGTCGCTCTATTGGGCCAGCCTTTTATTTTCCTTCGCAGTGGACGAATTGAGAGTTTAGGGTTAAAGTCACGACGCTACTCACAAACTTGACTCTGGCGGATCGCCATGGAGTTGAACCATGCTATCAAGGTTAACAGCCTTGCGTTCTACCGATGAACTAGCGATCCATATTGAGGATTATGAAATCAAATCCTCAAGAGTTTTGAAATACTTCTCTTCATCAAATAAGATTGGCGTAAAATCATCTAAAGAAATTAGACCATTTTCAATTCTTCTGTGACAATTAGCACATAGCATTATACACTTTTTTGCTTCATCTGCATAAGCCTATTTACTTCTTGTAGTAGAAGAATTTGCGATACCAAAACTTTTTGTAGATGGGTCAACGTGATGAAAGTCGTATAACTGAGGTGCATCCCGCAATCCGCAGTAAGAGCATTTATGAGAAAAACCTTCCACCAATGCTAGCTTAATTCGTTTTCTAAAATTAACTACATTTTTTCCACTATTTTTCTTTAAATGCTACTTACATCCGCAGCTCTAAATAGCTCCAGAAGTTAAATGACCTGTCTAAACTTCTTTCTCGTTCCCACATTCACATCTACATAGCCAATATGTTTTACCACTTCTACTTGGAGCTTTTGAAACTGCTGTTAATGCTCCAAATTTTTGTCCAGTTAAATCCAACGCTGTCGGCATAACAATTCACTCTCCTTTATATAATATATAAGAATTAGTGAATTATCTTTAGCTCACTTTACCCAAAAATTTTTCTGAGCTACCGACCCAAGCTCAAGGCAGAATAAATAAACTTTCTTAAACCAAAATAAGCGTTTTATTTGTAAATAATTTGCTGTATCTGCCTTATATAAATATTATAACATATTTTTTATTGTTTTTCAAAAAGATTCAGTTGTTTAGCTTCATCATAGGAAATACCAAAGGTATCCTTAAAAACCTTGAGAAAGTTTTCCCACTGTTCCTCTGGCCCACCAATGCCGCCATTCATAAGCCAAAGGCTATCACAAACTACATCTTCATCGCTGTAACAGGACATAGCCTTAGCGGCGAGTTGCGCCAGATATAATTTCTTATCCATAAACAACTTCCTCTCTCACTTTCTATAAATATTATATCATATTTATAAAAGTTTTTCAAATAATTTCAAGGCACTAGATGGCTTCCAAAATGGGATTCGAACCCATAACTTTTTATTTCAATTAAAACGTCCAACCATTAGACTATTCGGAAAATAACTTTGCTATATGTGCCTTCTGTGATACCTCTTTCGAGGGCGTGCAGCGTTACGCCTATGGTCCCGCGCCAGGGATTCGAACCCCAAACCTCACGCTAATCTGGCGCTAATACCGGGTATAAGCCGGCTGCTCTACCGTTGAGCTACCGCGGGATATAAAAGTGAGTATAAAGCCCTCACTTGCGGCTTATAAGTTCTGCTGCAACAGAACAACTCACATAAATATTATACAATATTTTTTATTGTTTTTCAACTTTCTTAAAAATCCAGCCTTTGGTATCTGGATTACCTTTACCGGTCTCCATGGCCGCGTAAATAACATCAAGAGCATGAAGAACCTGGGCCGCAGTTTTAAATCTGCCCACATGAACGAACCCTTTTACTTCATAAATCTCTTTAAAGGGAATTTCACGCTCACCCTTAATCGCCACTCCCGCAATCTTATACTTATCGTCATCAATAGCAGGACAATTCCTAATCGCTTCATTTCTGCGGGAACGCGGCTGTTTCGCCGTCAGTCTGCGATTCATCAGCTCTTCCGGGCTTGCAGGATTAGCCTTGCTTTTACCATAAGACATCTTGACCTTAGGTACTTTTACCGGCTCAATCCCATCAGGAAGAGTGTATCCATCAATATTTTCCCAAACGTATTTCAACATCCAGGCATCTTCTAAAGCATTATGATTCTGAATTGGATCCTCAGAAGAAAGTTTCATGGTCAGATACGCAGACCTAAGACCAATCGCATCCCTGCGAAAATGAGACGCCACCCTTTTGTCAACATTTTCACATCTATTGTGAATGTATTGCAGAGTAGTAAGAGCTTTCATATCAGTCGTAAAGCCCATAGAAGCTCTAAGAAAACCCCTATCACTCTTGCCGTAGTGATAGAAAGTATTTTCTTCATCAAGAAAGGAAAGGAACTCTCTAACTCCTAACATTGCTTCTTCAAGACTAGGAGCCTGGTCTGCATCTTCCTGAGAAACTCCTGTCAAAACCTTTATATTATGGTCAAGTTTCGTATGCGGACGAATGAGACTATAAAATGTATCTCCATTCTCTGTTACCATACCAATAGAAATTGCTTCATTGGTGGTGCAATTAGCTTCCAGGTCGAGATAAATCTTCAAACTCAGAACTTCCTTTCCTTAACTTTCTATATATATTATATAATAATTTTTTTTAATTTTCAAGAGAGGCGTAAAATCTAAAGTCTTTTCTTTACGCCTCTCTTTAGTGAGGGAAGTGTACTATTATTAAACTTTATACTGAATAATTTAATTACCCATACCCAAAATTTTTAATCAAAAATTCCAAGTCTCTTTTTTAGCTCTTCGATCTTGGCCTTATCTTCAGGAGCTAACTCAGTAGGAGTAAACTCAGTTGCTGGTGCCCCTCCTGAGCTTGATGTAGAGGGCGCATTATCTCCACCACCCGCAATCGGTGTCTTTGGCATAGTAATAGAAACCGCAAATTGAATTTTCTCTCCATTTACGCCATCTTGTGCCCACACATAGATTTTCTTATCTTGAATTCCAACAAAATCTTCTCCAAAAGCCTTGCAAATTATATCCATTACATTTTGACGAGCTGCATCTCCACGTTTAGCCATTATTCATCGTCCTCCTCGATTAATCTATCCTCTTGTTGCATTAAATTATGGCACTTTTTACAATATGGTCTGCCATCCATCCAATAAATTTCATCTTCATCGTATATTCTACGATAACAACTATCACAAGTCAAAAAGAAGTCCTCATCTGCCTCTTTTTCTGAAATACAATAATCACAAAGAAATGAATCTTCACGTTTAATGTATTCGGTTCCACAACATGGACAAATTGGTCGTTCCCCAATTTTAATTTTAAAAGCATTATTAAAGAACACTTCTTCAATCTTTTTGCTTTTATTTATGTTTTCAGCATACTCATGAAATTTATCATCGCTCACCGATATAATAGGAGCATATGTACTAGAGATAATTAAATCAGAATAACCGAGATAGTCATTTGTATCAATCACGTCTCTAGTGTCAAAAGTTCGTCCACCTGCGTTGATCTGATTATATGTAAGCATCCCGCTACTCCATTGAGATTGGATTACTTTAAAGCCATAATCAATCGGTTCAGTCATTTCATTTTTTATTAATGAAACTAACATACTATGGACACTAGATAATAAATCTCTAGATTCATATGGATATTGTCTATTGTAGTAGATATTTCTTTCTCCATCTGTATGGACTAACATTCTCCATTTTTTGCTATTCCATGTCATTCCTTTTGGTAAACATTTTAAATATTCCTGTTTCCCATTTGATAGATATGCTACTATTGTAGTCTTATCTACTAAATAACTTAAATTTCCACTTCTATAATCCCCGTCTAAAGATTGACATGACCACCAATTTTCATTATTCTCTGATATAGTAAGAAAATCAATAGGATGAACAGATAAATATAAATATCCTTCTATTTTATTCTCTTGAATATATCTTGATGCTATGTCTTGCGCCCATCTGACAATCTCATTACTATTAAGAAACTTTTTGAAAGATTTTGAGAGCTTTGATCCTAACGGAATATTAAAAGATGGATAAGGTAACATAACTTTATTATCAAAGAATCCATCTTTATTAACGCGCAAAAATAATTCAAATTCCTCTGTTAGAATCCCGTTTTCATCAAGAGCCTGTAAGAACTCTTCAAATCTTTTATCTCTCTGTTCTTCTGTTAAGAAAATCTTAACTGGTTCTTTACTCCTTAATACCAACTCTCCACCAAAAAGGTTGATTATATCCCTTTTAGCCTCTAACCATTGAGAAATCAAATTCTCCGAGTTTAAATAAAAGGGGTAATCCTGAGAATGAACAAGTATAGATTCAAAATCATTTTTTAATTCTCTTAAATCTATCATCTATATGCTTTATCTCCCATCTTATAGAGTCCAGTCAATAGGTTCTCCTCCCATTGAAAGCAATAAACTATTCGCTGTTGAAAATGGTTTACTACCTTTAAACGAGGGAGTTCCCTTACATGGCTTACTTACACTAAAGGGACTTGGATGGGAGGATAAAATATAGGCTTTCTTAATTAAATTCTCTCTTGCTATTCCCGGACCGTCCCATACCATAGGACTAGAATTTAAATCCTTCAATAAATTCTGAGCATTAGCTCCCCATAGCATAAAAACAATAGGCTGCGGTAACTGGGTAGCAGCCTTTAATATTGCTGTTGTAAACTTATTCCATCCCCAATTAACACAACTATTAGCTTGATGTTCATAAACGGTTAGACTAGCATTAATGAGTAATACTCCTCGTTCAGCCCAAGGCGTTAAATCTCCTGACTGCGGGATTGGCAGCCCTAAGTCGCTATTAAGCTCGCTAAAAATATTTCTTAAAGAAGGTTGAATTGGACTTCCATCAGAAATAGAAAATGCCAGACCGTTGGCTGCGCCTGGAGTATGATATGGATCTTGCCCAACGATACAAACTTTTACATCTTCAGGGCGCGTGAGATTAAGTGCTCGAAAAATTTTATCCTACTCTGGAAATAAAACTTTCCCTCTTGAACGCTCTTCCAAAGCATAATTTTCAAGTTGAACACTTAAATTCAACGCGTCTTGAGGGAGAATTTCTGACCATTTCATTTTAGAAACACTCCTTTTATTATCTTTATAATTATATTATAATATATAAAAATAATAAAATCTAATTTTACTTTTTACTAAGTTGAGCTAATTCGTTTAGACGAGAAGCAACAGAGAAATAAGTATCGCAGTAGTGACAGTGATGACCTGGGATATTACATTTTTGTTTACAGTTTAAACGAGTTTTTCCAAATTCTTCCTTAAATAATAGATTATTTCTTGAAGGTAATCCATCAATAAGAAGATTTATATCATAATTAAAAGAACCTCTAGTATAGATACTAAATAATGTATCTTCCTTGTCTTTAGATGGTTGACTAAAATCTATTACATCAATAGCAGAATAGAGGCTAAGATCTTCTGGGCGAATAAAGAAGCTCGTTGGTTTTCTTTCTGCGGACAGTGAGGCATTAGGAGAAATAGTGGGTGATACCCTAATCTTTATATCTCCTTTATATTTCTCTAATAGATCCATTTGAAACCCTAATGGTCCATCTATATAGATGTCACTAACCTCGGCTTCCCGCAATTCTTGAAAAGTTTCCCAATCAGTAACAGGGAAACGCAAATATCTGTTATACCCCATGTCTTTTAAGTCTCGTAATTGTAAGATATTTCCACATTGAATTGTGTAATTCTATGCTATTGATTTTACTATATCCACTTGTTCAATTAATCTTGTTAATTCTATTTGAACTAAATCATCTGGAATTATAATGTTATATCTTTTTGTTGGATTTTCTTTGATAAATTTAATAATAGTTCCTAGTTGATTATAAGGGCATCTGATCTCTCCAGCATTTTTCTTATTGTCAGAATGATAATTTAAACTAAATATCATTAAACAACCCTCCTTTATTATATATTTATTATAGCATATAATAAATAACCCGTCAATCTTGAGAAGAAAATGCCAAATTGACATTGTGCTTTTGCTTTGTTATAATAAATATATAATAAAAGTTAAAGGAGTTTGACCTATGTTTCTGGTTATTATTGCTATTGTTATTGCTATTATATTATGTGCGGTATGCCACATTATGAATTTTCCGGGAGGGCCTTCTGGTTTTGCAATTTGTACTAAAATGTGGATAAAAAGAAAGGTAGCTACTCTTCGTAGCTACCTTTCTAAAGGTTTTAATTAGCCAATTCTGCGATAAGCAGAAAGCTTCTTGCTCTTTCCACCCTCGCTAGAAGCAGGAACATTCACAGTCTCCTTCACAACACGGTTAACCTCAGGAGAAGCGAGCTGAGTCAGACGTGCAGTTACCATCTGAGCAGAAATATCCTCGTCGTTCAGAGCCTTTACAATATCGCTGATGGTCATAGGCTCATCGGTAAGAACATCATAAATCTTCTCACGAAGAGCATCTCCCTCGACCTTCTTAGCAGCAGCTCTCTTAGCGGCAGCAGCAGCCTTATTATCAAGGAGCTCAACCTCATGCTCAATGAACTCGCGCAGACTATCGTAGGTAATCTCTGTGGACTCGAGAACGAGACCCTCGCCCTCAGCGGCGGACAGAATGCTCAAAATAGCATTATAATTGGCTTTCTTAGTGGGCTTCTTTACAGTGTTAGACATAAATTAATCAATTCCTCTCTTGTTTTATTGTATTTATATTATATGATATTTTTTGAGTAGAGTCAAGAAAATTTCTTGGATTATGAGACACAATGAACTGCATACCATGCAAATTCTCGCGTAACGCCAAGTTCACGGAGAATATTTTCCACTTTATCCATTTCGGGAATGATTTTAGGAAGCGTAATCTTTCTGGCTGTACCTTCCTCGATAGCACCGCCTATTTCAACACCGATGACAATATCACTGGTATCGGTATAACAGTCGGCTATGTGAATAAAATTACAATTTGTATCCCGAAATTCATCATTCTTTTGATTAAGAATGTCAATTTCATTCTTATCAAGAAGAACTCCGTAGACTATTTCAGTGCGATAATCAACGCTCATTACAAGAAATCTCCTTCCTCACTTTCTATAATTATTATAACTTATTTTTTTGTTTTTTGCAAACCGATTCCTTGAACTAAAGTGGTAATCAGATTGCCAATTTTCCGATTATAGTAAGGAATACAACTGATTAGCCAACAAACTGCTGTGATACTACTCAATGCTTTAATAGTTTTTTCATCGGCCAAAATAGCTAAAACAAAGAATGATGCGGACATAAAGGTGTCAAGAATGATTAATAAGGTATTTATTTCATCTTCACCCACTCTTTTGCTCTTGCTTTCTTATCCAACAGGGTAGACAGATCCGCAGGCTTCTTCATATGGCGGTCATCCCCATCACGAAATTCGTCCCATCCGAGCAAGAGATACTTTAGATGATCGGGAGCGTCATCAGGAAAAGTATCAGTCGAAGCGATATACCAACCAATCCCTACGGCATATCGAGCTACGGATTCCCGCAACCAGTCTTCATCCGCAGCCTTATTACCACGAATTACAAGGATAGGGCCGTTATCAAAGCCTCTTGCGTGCTTCAGTCCGTCATACCCTTTATCAGTATCTACAATTTTCTTACCATACGCTTTGGCGAATTCAGCTTCAGAATACCAACGAACATCTCGATGGTTCTTGGTATTTGGGTGTTCTACAGTTACATAATACTTGCCATTTTTAATAAAAGGCTCTTCAGTGATACGCTTATAGGACTGAAAACTAGGAGCAACAGGCATAATTTAAACCTCCTTAACCACTTTCTATAATTATTATATCATTATTTTTTAATTTTTGCAAAAGAAAAAGAGCTTCCTCAAGAAAGCTCTTTGCCAATTAATAGACCATAAAAATATCTTTCATCATTCTCCCTCCTTGATTTTATAATCATAATCAAGTTTTTTGAGAAATTCACCAAAATCATATCCAGAGATAAGACGACCAAATCTTGCGATAAACTGAGTTTGTGCGAATAGAATAGCAAGTCGATATGCCTCATCCGCAATCATATACTCGGGAGTTTCCTTATCAATAGCAAAATGGCTCTCAAAAGTTGCATCTTCAATGGAACAAGTAATAATAGCAGTCATTGGCAATCCTCTTCCTTTCTTATTCTTTATGTATATATTATATTATAAAATATATAAAAAATCAAAAGAAGAAAGAGGATGGCAGAAAACCATCCTCTTTAAATTACTTATTCTGAGTATTGAGGTTGAAATTGAACATATTGCCAAAGGGATTGGAGTTACCGGACAGCATAGAAATCATCATCAGCTTGCTCATATCCATGTTGCCGAAGGTAGAATCTTCATCCTCGTTGAATACCATGCTAGCCATGATAATAGGCATAATATTGCCGAAGGGCTGCTCCTCGGTGGGAGTAGAAGAACCAAAATTGAGGAAAGATACGATCTTGGTGATGAAATTAAAGCCGAACATATTGGTGATAGGAATGACGGTCTTTACCTCAGAATTGATAATATCTACGACTCCGATATTAGAATCGGTAATTTCAGTTACATACATGGGTTTCTTTTGATGGATAATCAAATCACCTGCGGAAATATCTTTAATGGTAGCAGGGATTTTATAAATCATGCCCTTGAAATCAAAAGTAAAACCAGTTACTTCGACAGTCTGCGCGGTTGCGGGATTGTAGGTCAGCCAACGGTAATCTGCGGTGAGGACAGCAAGGCCGTAAGGAGAAATAGCCACGCCTTCATTGATGGGGCCGAAATCAAAATTCATATTAAGCGCAGTTTTCTTCTTCGCAGGCATGGGATAAGCGGAATTGGTATCAGTCATCTTAATCAACCTTTCTTTCATAACATTTACAAAACCGTAGGTAACAGGGATCTCGTAGTGGAGGGAATCGCTAGTCAAACATAGGTGGATTTCTCCGTTTTTGAGCTTAGTTTCAACTTCAAAAATTAAATCTGAAGAAGCAAGTTTCTTTAGAAGTCTCCACGATTCATATGGAATTTTATAATATCCAGACTTAGAATTAACTCTTTCAGTATATTTATTTAAGATAGAGTCAATAAGAGCAGAGGGGAGAAGATACATAATTACACCTTCAATCTCTTGTTAAGCTCGGCAATCAATTCCTCATTGGTGAAATCATTAAGAGACTTGTTAAAATACTGGTTTTTGTCGAGGATGAAAGCCGGCGCGAGCCCGCTGCTGCCGAGGCAGTAGGTGCGGCTCGCAGATCCATCGGTGTAGACATAGCAAACGGCGTTCGAGGCCCAATTATCCTTTTTGGGACTTCCCCAAGGGGTAACCAACCAGAACGAATTCTTGATATGAGGAGTCAGAATATGATTGTACTTTCGGTATTCATCGAAAGTAAGGGGCGCGACAGTAGTATTTAGTGTGCCGTACCCTTTATATCCATCCATTGCGGTGAGATCGACATCACGGGCGATAGCCTTGATACCGGTATTTTTAAACCAAGACTCAATGGTCTTCCGCGAACCACTCTCTTTATAGTTATTGGAGTCTCCAAAAACAGAATAAATTTCTACCTCAAGGGCAATCACGAAGGGATTACCATTAATTTCGCCAAGAACGAGGCACTTTACTCCATTTACAGTAATAGTTTCACCAATCATGTTATTTCTTCCTTTCTTAATTAGCAAATTCTTCAACCATGCGGGACAACATTTCAACTTCATCATCAGTTATATTTTCTAGGAAAATTCCATATTTGCGGCAGATCTTAGCTTGTAGGTCAAAGTCATCTTGCGCTTCTGGGGTTTTAGCAAGTTCTCTTGCCGCTAACTCGAAGGAGCCTGTATAGATAAGAAATGACATATTTATTTCCTCTTCTCTATAGAGTCGAATTCGTGAATTAGAATGGCTCCATCAGAGATCTTTTCTGCGCAAGTAATGTGTTTGATTTCATATTTACTTTCATCGGGGCAATAAATAATATGCCCACTTTTCAGCAAAGAAAGAAAGTCACTTTGATAATAGATATTGCCTCCGTACTCGTTGCAAATTTTGAGACAAATCTTATATCCTTCATCAACAGAGTAAAGTTCATCCACATCATTATTTACTTCGCATAGCCGCCAAGTCGGATCTCCATTATTTATACTAATTCCGAGAACCGGGATAGGACTATAAGTTTCTTGGATAGCAAAGAATTTAGCCCTTTTGAGCTGATCAGTGTCAGAGAAGCCAAGGAACTCACAAATTTTTACAGTAGAGTTCTTATATCCTTTTGCCTCAACTAGCTTACTAATCTCCATGATTTTACTTCCTTTCTTACTTTCTATATATATTATATAATATTTTTATAAAAAAATAAAGACTCCCTTAAAAGGGAGTCTTTATTTACTCAAGGCTAATGCCATATCCATCTTGGATAAATGACCCTTCTGGAATATAGATATTATATTCTGTAGACCAAGAGCCAAACAAAACATTTAGGACGGGATTTTTAAAGCGGACAGTGTTTTCTGTTGCATATGGAGCGTCGGAAGTTTCTTGAATGTAAGTTTTATCTGCTTTAATAGACTTTGAAGTGATGCCTTTATCCGTTTGATATAGGAACGAATAGCAAAGTCCATCTTCTGAACTAAAGTTATCACTTAGTGCGATAATATCATAGGTTGCGATAGTTTCTGCTGAATAGGTTTCGGGGTTTGCACATTCAATGATGAATACGCATACTACGAGTGATAGAAATGTTAGAAATATAGAGCCAAACATGGAAAAGAGTGAGCATACTATATACTCGATAATGCTGTCACAACCTGCGAGCAAAAAGATGAGCAGCATAATACAGAAAGCAATAGGTAGAATAATAGGTAGCATTATATTAACCTCCTTTATATATAAATATAATACCATATAAAATATACAATTTCAGATGCGGGAGGGCATACAACGAATCGTCATAATTTCTCACGGATGCGGGAAAATTTTAGGCAAGAAAATTGCCAGTCCGCAGTTGTTATATTGTTTATTTTTTTAGAAAAAAGTTTAACAAATTTTAGGACAAAGCAGAAAAATTATGGTATAATAAAAGTGAAATATAGTAGAGAGGTGATAATATGAATTATTCGACTGTTTCTGTTAGATTAACAGAGGAAGAAAAAAAGACTTTAGAAGAGTTTGCGAAGGATAGAGATTTAACTATGTCGCAAGTAATTAGAAAAGCAGTAAAAGAATATATAGAAAACCATTCGAACGACTAAAGGAGACGAAAACAAAATGACTAATAATTATAAGGTTTTTACTTTGAAGTTAGCTAGAAAGCTATGTGAGTTGGGATTTAAGGTTGTTGGAACAGCACCAAATGCTTAGAAACCTTGGTTAAATGTTTATCTTTTTGAAGATACTTAGGAATTAAGAGAAGCGATTGAGAAATATAAGGGACAAAGTTCGCTATTGGAGGATGATTGCCATGGCAGACAAAAGAAGAAGTCCTAATTAGCGAACAGTAAGTCATATTCATAAAGAGCCTTGTAATACTAATAATATATATGCTAGAATTAATAAGGATGCTTTATTTGCGGCGAGAAGAGAACTTAGTGATGGTGAGTTTTCTTTATGGATATTTTTTGCTAGTTAGTCAGAGAAGTTGACAGATTATGATTTTGGCCCTACTATTATTGAGAGGGAGTTGGGTATAAAGAAAGCTAAATATACAAATGCAATAGAAGGATTGGTAGAAAAAGGGTATTTGATTCCTCTTGAGAAGAAGGGGTATTACGATTTTTACGAAGTTCCTAAAATTATTGACGAGGATAAATATAATTATGTCGCTCCCAACGGAGAAAAATTTTCGTTTTAATTTTCATGTATTTCTGAGAATACCATGAAAATTTCATAGTATTGTGAGAAACCTATGAAATCATGTATTTGTTGGAAAGTTATGAAAATTTCATAGTATTCTGACAAATACATGATTTTAATTGAAAGATTTATTTCATGGTATTCCAACAATACTATGACATGGTATTCTGACAATACCATGAAAGTAAATAAAAATCCATTTCATGGTATTCTGACAATACCATAAATATAACATATATAAGATAACAAAGAAAAGACAACGGCGACTTTTTCATGTATTTGTGAGAAAGCGATGGATAGGGAGGATAACCATGGAAGATTTTCAGAGGTGGGAGGATATTCAAGGAAGTATAGATGGGACGATGGGAGCAAATGATTTAGAAAATCGAATTGAAAAGCTGGAAGAAGGTTTTAGAAAAATCGAATCAAAAATTAAAGGGAAAAGTCAAGAAGAAGAGTAATGGGTAGGGTAAGAGAGATTAATAGAGGTAGAGGAAAAGGGATTATTGAATCTATATGAGGATTCGAGTTAGATTACAAGCGAAGCCATAAGAAAGTGGATAGACTATAGGGAGAATATAAGTGAAATTGGAGAAAATTAGAAGAATAGTAGAGAAAATTGGAGAAATAGTAGAGTTGGGTGCCGATCGGGTCTAGGTACAACCATCACAACACTCGTCAAAACGATCGTAAACCTAGGCTTCCGCGATTCTTCTACTTCTTTCCTCTTGTTTAATAGCAATAAAAAAAGAGAGGTATCTCTACCTCTCTTTTATCTAAGCCCTCTCAAGAACTTAGCTACCACATCTTCATCATTGTTGCTCTTGATGGAAACGGAGACCGATTCATTTCGCATCTCCTGAATCGCCTTCTCAATTATCTTATCAAGCTCTTCCTCTGTCGCTGCAAGTGCATCATTGATATTATTCATCCCGACAATTCGGGCAGAAATACGAGCAGTCTCAGTGATAGCCTCTGCATATTTATTGATAGTATCAGCATCCCACTCAGGGTGAGAAGGAGCATAAATAAGAACTGCAAGCTGTCCGATATGCTCTGCATCAAGATGCTCATCATCAACAGCATTTAGAAAGTCGCACTCAATTTCATCCAAAGCTTGCTGACGAGCCTTCCGAACCTGATTCTGCTTATTAAAGACATTTAGAGCATCAGTAAACTCCTTAGCAATATCGTCGAGAGACGCACCGCCATCAAGAGCACATTTAATCATATTAGTATAATCCATGGAATATATTCCTCTTTTCTTTCCTTTTATATTTATATTATATAATATTATTTTATAAATCGCAACCGATCGGCCCTAGCTTAAAGATCTTTTATTCTAAAATAACTTCTCTGATTGAGGCATCGACTAGAAAATTCTTAGCTAGAGAATAAGTCTTTTTAATTGTATCTATAAAAGTATAGAAAGGGTGAACATCAAGAAGATTTGCTGAAAATGAGGCAAATTTTGCTAATTTTTAAGTAATTTTATTAGAAAAATGTGCGTTTTTGCTAGATTTTTAGAGAATTTTCGCTATATTAAGAGAAAAACAAGAGGAAAAACCTGCGGACCGATCGGTTTACCTAGTTAAAAGTAGAATTTTCTAGCTATTTTTATTATAAAATCTCGTTAAACCGATCGGTACCGCAGAAAAATCTCTCGGTGGTATTTGTTTTTCATAGCAACATCTTTGCTATTGTTAGCTGTATAGGGGATAATATTAGTCTTATGAACACTTGACAATTTTGAATTTTTTTATTATAAAAAATGGACGAGAAAGCCGCTATTGCTGGACTGATCGGAGTAAGATAGAAAACCGATCGGATTATGGTATAATTTCGGGAGATTCTAGACTAAGTTGCGTTATGGCCAACTTGCTATGAAAATTTTGCGCTATGGTCCGATCGGGGAAATTCGGGCCGAGTCGCCCGCGACCGGCCCGCCAAGTTTAATAAAAATGAAAATAAAAAGAGGGCCGAAGCCCTCTTTATTTTAGTAATTATCTCTTTCTTCAAAAACTCCGATGGTATCAAAATCAATATTGTGGAGATTTATTCTAAAGTCATCCTCATATGCCAAGGAACAAACAATATCGCCATATGTTTCTACATAGTCAGCAATAGCAGTTCTGACAGCCTTCCATTTTCTCTCTTTATCTTTATTCTTTCTTGCTTGCATTTCTTTTTCACAAGCGGAAAGAAGATATTGCAAAGTTTCATCATTCATTTCCGCAATATTGAATCCAGAATTATCCATCTTAAAATCTCCCTTCTTTATTTGAAAATCTCGGTTGGAATTTCATTAAAAATTTGCTTGAATTGTTCCATAGTAAGCTCTTTAGCCGCTCTTTCAACTCTTTCTTTTGACCAATCGCAAACCATTTTACAAGAAACAAGTTCATATTCATATCCAGAGATAAAATAGATTTTATCTGACATTTTGAATTTTCCATCGGGAGGAGTATTCCCGCCCAAAATCATATAATCGCCGGTTTCTTGATTTTTCTCCGATTGCTCAACATATCTTTCAATATGCTTTTTGATATAGGTTTCTGCTATTTCAATAGCTTCTTTTTCAGTTCTGGCGTTAATATAGGATAGAGTTTCCATAGGGTCATTGTAAAACGTGACTGAAAATCTATAAGCCTCTCTGCGGAAAATTCCTTTATAGCCCCAACAGTGATAAGTTACCTTGTAACTAACTCGAAACTGCTTCAAACTCTCCATTCTCTTTGACCTCCTTTGTTGAGATAATAATACCACATTTTTAGGAGAATGTCAAGTAGTCATTTTGCACAAAAAATCGAGCGAAAATTATCTAAAATGCAAATAGAAGAAAAACTCGGTCCGCGGCGCACGCAAGCGGACCGCCCGCATATTGGGATAAAAAAACCACCCCATTTCTGGGGTGGTTCTTCTTAATTCAGAATAACGGGGTATGCCTTGCGGATAATGACTGTTACCATGCGCGGGGGCGTATCACAGAGAAAACGGTCATTTCTGATAAAATGTCCAATTCCCATATTTTGCCATAAAGTCCGGTTCAAGTCCTCATATCGAAGGGTATTATACTTAGATAACCGGATATACCAATCATAGGAAAAAGCACTATCCGTAGGCATAGTATAGTCTCTCGCTCGTTTGTAATTCCTTGTATGCTCGGCGGCACGTCTTTCAAGGTCGTTTGTCGTGCCAATCTTGAGAATATAGCGCCCCTTTACGTCTACATAATGCCCGACGTATAGAAACTCCTTTTCCCGTGTCTGTGTGCTAACTATGGAATACCTCTTTTCTGGTAGGGCTGGGGTAGGCCAGCCCTACCCCGTTATTTTTTCGGTTTACGCTTTTGCACAAGCGTTAACTCGAAACTATCCCCACCGATAGAAAACGCAATTTGGCGTTCCTTGTTTGTTATGGCAAGGTCAACAATCGAGAATTGACTATTTTTTTCCAAAAAGTCCGCCAGCTCTGCGATTATGCCGCCTTTAGTTGCGTTTGGCTTGCGTTGCCGTGGTGTAAATTTGTAGGCGGTAGGGGTTTTTCTTGTGCCAGCATGGGCGAATTTCTGCGCGATTTTCGCTTTATCGGGCGATAAATCGTATTGCGTTTTTTCGCCAGCTTCCACCGCCTTGTCATAGGCCAATAGCTCCGCCTCCTCCTCTGGTGTCAGTTGGAGAGGCTTATATCTCGATAACCTCTCGGCGTCAGTGATACGGCTCGATATAGTCTCACCCCCCTAAGATAGAGTAGGGCGGGGATTTTCACCCCGCCCTATACGGGGTTACGCCATCTTAAAGAGAGACTTGCCCTTCTTCTCCTGACAGGTCACACGGCCGTCCAGCTTGAGCATCCGCACAAGGGCGGCGGCCTTCTGAGTGGAGAAAGCGGCCAGAGAAGGCACAGACTTGAAAATGTCGGTACAGGTCACGCCGTCGGTGTCCTCGGGCAGACCGACAAGATACTCCATAATCTGCTCCTTAAGGCTCTCGTTCTCCTGCTGAGTCGGAGTCAGCTTCTTATCTCCCCCGGAGCTATTCTTCTTCCGCAACAGCTCCAACTCATGGTCGATAACAGTCATGGCAATCTCCATGGTCGTGCCATGCTTTACCTCGCCGCCGGTCAAGAGGGCCTTAATGTCCTCAAAACGCTGGGCCTTGGTAATGCGGATTTTCTTCTCACTCATAATGATACATCCTTTCTGGTTTTTAGGACTGTCCTTGTCCTTTGATTATATTGTACCACACTATTAGGAGTTTGTCAAGAGGTTTTTCAAACTTTTTTCAAGAACTTTTGCCCTTTACTTGTTTGCCCTCTCTCGTTCCCCTTATAGTGTAACACACTTTGGAGAGTTTGTCAAGCCCTTTTTATTCACTTTTCAAGGTTCCTTGCCTTGTTTTCTGTACTTATTATAGCACACTCACAAGGGCTTGTCAAGGGGTTTTTGAAAGATTTTTGAAAGTTCGCTGTCGCTGTCTGCCGTTCGTCTCTCTCACTTTCTGAATGTATTTTACCATACCAGAAAGCAGATTGCAATAGGCAAATTGCACAAAAAATCAGAATTTTGGGATAGGGCTTTTGTGCAGAATTTTACACAAAATGGGGCTGAAATTTTTGTGCAACATTTACAAAGAAAAACTCGGGTCGCGCCGCCCATGCGCGACCCGCCAAAAATAAAAAATAAAAAGAGAGCCGAAGCTCTCTTTATTTTATCCAAAAAGACAATTATCCAAAAAATCAAACAAGTGTTCATCCTCAATGGGAATAGATACCAACATATCCCCATTTTCATCTGGTTCATCATGACACCATCCCATACGCTTGATAATTTCAAGCGCCATGAAAACAGCATCTGGACAAAGGGAAGAGGTATATACAGTTTTTATTTTCATATTTAACCCTCTTTCTTTGAGTAGAATTGATCGACATAAAACTGCATCTCTTTCCGCGTCACTTTGGAAAGCATAGCCTTAATGGTAAATACATCCGGGCACGTCCGCTCAAGCAGAAAGCGGATAGCCTTATTTTTTAATCCTTGAAGCATCTTTATTTCTCCTTCTACCGGGCGGGGCATTAAGCCCCGACCCGGATTGTCGGAATTTGCCGCAGACTTGCGGAAAGCTGACGCTGAAAATCTGTCATGGGCGGAAACTCCCGCTTGTTCTCATACAGAGCCTTTCTCATGGGCTTATGCTGGCGCATACAATACCACATGATTTCCGCTTCAATCAGAACATCTTCCAGCCCCGTGTGGCTTTCCTCAAAATCGGTATTGCCGGAGATAAACCGCCATACGATTTCCGCAGTCTTGCGGGGAACGCCGTTAGCCTGCATATACCCATGTTCTTCACAGAACTTTTTATAGGTGGGCATCTGACAAATGACATCTTGTGTCATTTTCATAATGTCCCAAATTTCCACGCTGTCAAAGGGGAACCAATACCGGAACTTGGAACAAGTGACCCAACGCTGAGTAACCCGAAGGGCGTTATCATCAAAGCGGGCGTTATATGCGGCGACCTCCTTAATGCCGTATCGCTCGATAGTATCCAGCATGGCCTGACGGATTTCATAGGTAGTAGCCATCTTGCGACTGCCGGCACGCAATTCCTCCACATACCGGGGGATTTTCCAGTTATAATAGGCCGTCCGCATTAAATCCCGCTCGTCATTGAAAATGTCCCGATTTACAAAACTTGCGGTTTCATAAATATTGCCCTTGGTGTCTACGACCGCCCAGCCGCAGTCATACACCAAAACATTTGACATATCCATACGGATGCGCTCCGGGGTAATGATTTCCCCGTTCTCACCGATTTCAGCGGGGATAGTCTCGGTCAATGTGTTGGCGGTTTCTGTATCGACCACCAGCACATAATGTCGGCGTTTATCAATCATAATCTATCAAGTCCTTTCTTCTCTTGATGATATTATTATAGCATATTTAATGCTTGGTGTCAAGAGGGAAAAAGGAAAGACTTTTTAACTTAATCCTCCCGATAGCTAATCGGAATTTAGTTATTTTCTCTTTGCTTCCTCTACTTTCTAAGAGTTCGCGACCTCTTGATTTCTTGGCCTCTCCCTCCTGACATGATAATAATACCATAGTCTCGGGATAATTGCAAGATGGCATTTTGCACAAGATTTCTGCTTGAAAATTGTGCAACATTACAATAGAAGAAAAATTCGGCCCGCGGCGCTTGTGCGCGGGCCGGCCAAGTTATAAAAAAAATAAAAGCGGGGATTTTCACCCCGCTTTTATTTAATCCCTATGAATTACGGTTTTGAAAATGCTTCTGAGGATGCAAATGATAATCCAGATGCCGAAAGTGATTTTCCATGAGAAAGTGAGAGCGAACGCCCAACAGATGAGCCAGATCAGCAGGGCTGTGCCGAAGAAAGAAATTACGCAGGTGGCAAGAACCGCGAGGACAGCAACAAGAAAAGCAAACATTTTTGAGACCTCCTTCCTATCGGGGAACGCCTTAAATGGCGTTCCCGACCTTAAAGCACTTGGCCGAAGGCGACCAAAGGGAACCAGCCTTGCGCTTGGCGTCAGAACGGGCGCGGTCAACATCCTTACCCACACCCACGAACACATGGCCCGCCGCAGTCTTAAAGTAGAAATTCATCATAACAAAAACTCCCTTTCTTTTATGAGGGTTCTCCCCTCTTGATGATTAAATTATATCACAATGTAGTGAGATTGTCAAGAACTTTTTTACGTATTTTCCAGATATGGGGCGGGGATTTCACCCGCCCCTTTTATTTAGTCCAGATTGTTGATATATTCAATAATGTTTGTAGTTTGGGGGTCTACAGTATCCCCTAAATGCCAGCCGTTTCTAATTTTGTCGTTATCATCAAAGAGAATGAACGGCGGTTCATAAAAACTGCGGAATACGCATTTAGCTTTAGTTGTTCCATACGCCACACAATGGCATTTATGGGCCGGAAATTTATGCCTTGCAAGCCATTCCTTTTTGGCGGCTGTGACTGCTTTCTTATATTCAGGGGGGCTTTCAGGGGGCAACCATGTAATAACTCTAACCTCCCACCCTTTATTGATTGCGTTTAGAAGCGCATTTCGAAGGGCCTTCATATCCCACATAGGGGCGGCGTCTTGGAATGGGCTGGGGTCTCCCTTGCGGAGTTTTTCGAGCCAGTTAGGGACTGCATACAGATCTGCAATAGTCCCATCCATATCAAAGCAGAGCATTTTTTTAGTTATCATATATATAACCTCCTTTTGTTTTATTATACTACCTGTTGCCTATCTTGTCAACAAGTTTTTCAAAGAAATTTTTATGCCGATATACCTTATAAGGCATTGACGTATAATCCACATAAATTAGAGGGTCGCGCAAAAGAATAGCTTGCATATAGACCCCATAATTCTCTGAGGTGGTAGTACCACCAAATTGGCGGCGGTAGATTTCAGCCACAGTTAAACACTCATTAGGCCGAATAAACTTTGAAGGTTTCATTTAGTGTCCCTCCTTCTTTCTGTACTAATAATACCATAATTTAAGGATAATTGCAAGATGGCAAATTGCACAAGATTTCAAGTCAAAAATTGTGTAGAACTTACAAACAAGAAAACTCGGCGCGCTGTGAGCGTCAGCGCGCCGTCGAAATTTTGATATAAAAAAAGAGGGCCGAAGCCCTCTTAGTTTTCTGCAAATTGAGCTAGAAATTGCGCAGAAAGTCGAATCATATCATGCGCCGATTCTTTATCGTTTTTATAGCAAATAAAGCCGATTACCTCACCTTCTGCGATAATAGGAGTAACAAACAACGACTTTCCCTTCCATTCAGTACCCCAATTACGAATATTGAGCCATTCGTCCGGGGTCTTTGACATTCCGAAGGGGCGAGGACCGCACAAAAGACTTGAATTATCAAAAACCGACGCGGAAATGCCGTTAATGCTCAAAACTTTTTGAATATGTGCGGCCTGAGGAGCAAAAGAAGATAGTAGAGAATATTTCTTGAAAACCACTCCGCCATCTTCAATAAAGATTTCTAGCGGGTCGCCCTCCCGAATATTCATATTCCGACGAATTTCCTTAGGAATTACTACCCGGCCGAGATCATCAACGCGGCGCACAATGCCAGTTGCTTTCATTTTTTTTATTAGAGAGGGCAAGCAATAGCCTTGCCCTCTCCACCTCCTTCCTTAAAACTCCTTGCGCAGTTCTTCAAGCATAGTAGTCAGAGTGTTCATATCTCCGCCCATTTCCAACTTGACACACATAAGTCGGGTCTGCTCGTCAATCCATGTGTTAATCTCTGCGATTTCATCATCCATTTTCTGCTTGGCAGGAGTGTAAATGCCGAAGGTAGAGGTCTGGACGATATTCTCACAATATCGAGTTGTCTTGTAGCCCTTAGTAAGCATTTTCGCCCGGATAGTATCGTCCAGCTCCTTTACCGACTTGACGATAGCCTCCTTAAAAGCCTCCAGCGCATCAAACTCCGGCTGATACCTCTCCCGGATGGCCGCCTCCTTACAGGCAGAAATCTTGCGAACCTCATCACGGACATATTCTTCAATTCTCTTAGTAACACGCATTTCTAAAAACTTCCCTTCTGTTTTAATTTGAGAGGTTTTACTTGTTTCCCCTCTTGACATTAAATAGTATAACAGATTTCGGGAGAAGTGTCAATCGTCAAATTGCACAACATTTGCGAACATATTTTGTTGAAACTGCTGATCCAGAAAAAATCGGACCGCGCCCATCCTGCGCGGTCCGCCCGCGAAAAAAGACAAAAAGAAATGCCCCGAAAGGGGCAAATCTTTTAAAAATTTCCCTCTACATTGTCGCTACAAACCTCCCACCACATATCTTCATCCAGCAGGCCCAGCTCTTCAAGCCACCTGCAAAGTTCCTCTGCCTTTTTGGAAAGTGAAACCAGATGAACCATGCAATCCTGATCCCGGAAAACAAATATCTTGTCCTTTTCTTCGGTTTCCACTCCCTTCGGGACGGGTTCATTCCCATAGGCTTCGCCGCATTTCTGCATAAGCAGGCCCCGGTCAGTACCTACAATCTCCAGAAAATCGCCCTCGTTAATTCCGAGAGACTGGCGCACCTCCTTGGGGATAACCACGCGTCCCAGATCATCCATCCTCCGAGTGATGCCGATAACTTTCATCTTTATACTTCCTTTCTAAATTTTATGGTAGGCGCCTAGTTGCCCAGGCGCCTTTATCCAGTTTACAGCATAGACAGAAGGGCGTCAATGTCAACCTCACTGGATACGCGGTCGGCCTCCTCGTCAAAGACTGCCTTCAAAATGTCGGCCGCATCATCTGGAGTACAGGCATCCTCAAGCAAGAACTTCCCCAGAGATTGAACCAAAGCTGAATCAGCCGAATGGCGGTCTACCGTACGCATCGCCATATGAAGGGCAATCAGGCCATCCTTATCCTCCTGGGTCATCTTAGGCAGAGTAGTCATAATATGCTTCCTTTCTGGTTTATAGAGTTTTCCTTCTCTTGATAGTGTTATTATATCATAAAGGGCTAGGTTTGTCAATACCCTTTACATCGGAGTATTTATAATATATCCGAACATTGCGATTTCAGCCGTGAAGAATATAGCAAGCCAGAAATGCTCTTTTACCAGAGCCACTACATACTGGATCGTTAGGCAAATGGCAAGAATGATTATGATAAAAGTTGTCATATTTGTTTCTCCTATGGTGGAGAGGGATTACACCCTCTCCACCTCGATAATTTCCATGTCGAAATCTTCCCAGCAGGCCCCAAGGAGCATATCATGCCGCAGGTCGTTTTCGCTTTCGTAGTCCATATCCTCCAGAATATCCTGCCAGTTATCGGGATTATATTGCTTTTTCAGCCAGTCCCAGCCCGCGCCACGAGCTAACCGCAGATCATCAGATACACAGATAATCTTCTCACGATTATCAGCCATAACCACATAGCTTTTCATTTTCTTTTACTCCCTTTCTTGAGGGCTTTTGTTCTCCCCTCTTGATGGTCTAAGTATACCAGAACGGGAGGGGAAAGTCAAGCGATTTTGGGAAATTTCCTCTCGTCAATTTCACCAATAAACTGATCCAAAAATTGTGCAAATTGCCTCTTGACAAAAAATTCCGGCCGCTGCGCTCATGCGCGGCCGGCTGAACAATATATTTTGAATTGGAAAAGAAATTCCTCCCATTTTGGGAGGAAAATCTCAATCTACATATTCTCGATTTAAAACTTTTACAACCTCTTCAGGTTTACGTCGAGACCGGAAAAGAGCATCTTCATAGGAATAACCAGAGATATTGTCGGTCGAGCCATTTTCAAGCAAAATCTCAAATTCATACATATCTCTCAACTTCCTTTCTTTTGATAACTTAATTTTAACATAAGAATTTCGGGAAGTCAATCGGTACTTTCAACAATTTTCATTCCATTTGCTTGTATAATTCGCATAGCTTCTTCAAGAGAAGTATTGTCAACGGAGCCACAGTCGATACAAATATATTTTCTGCCATCCTTTACCATAGTAGTGAAATAATATTCTTGACCAGAAACAAGGCCCATCTACTCTCGTAGTCTTACGGGAATCATGATGCGCCCACTTGAATCCAATTTCCTTGAGAAAGTAGTTTCTTGCATTTTGATAAATAAATTCTAGTGACCTAGGTTCGTGCGAAAAACGACTCCATCACGGGAATCGCCGATTTGTAACAATCGGAGGGAATAATTACCACTCGCAAGGCATTTTCTGGCAGAACTGAGCCATAGGACAATTCTTACAAGAATCCTAGTTCAAACAGAACTCCAGAATGACCGCAAGAGCTTTCAGCACTTCTAAGGTCATTAGAAAACTCCTTTCTTTGTTTTTCTATATATATTATAGAATATTTTTTTAAAAAAAGCAAGGGCTGACTTATGCCAGCCCCAGCCTCTGCAACCAGACAAGGTGATATTTCCCCAATCTTACCAAAACTGTTCCATATCCCTTATTAGTCCAAACGGTGGAACCAATAGGATATTCACGCGGAAGTCTCTCGATAGTCATTGATAATCCCCTTTTCTGTAAAGAATCCGACAAGATGTTCTGCTGCACTGGACTTATGCGGAGTTATCAACAACCACGCACCGCGAAGATTATCAATAGTCGATAAAGACCAGTCCGCGCCCATCTGACTAATTAAGCACTCGAAACTTGCTCGATCCTCAAGAGAGTTAAACGAAACTACATATTTTCCCATGCGGAAATCGACCTCCATAGAATTTTTTATCATGGGGAGTGGAAGTCATAGACCTCCACTCCCGCAGGTTTCTTATGCGTTAATGTAGATATTAACGCCACCTTCTTCTCTCATTTCAATCTCAGTCACCTGCTTCTTGAACAGGGCGCTGAGGTCATCGCCATAAAAGTCACCGCCGAGCTGGAGCTTCCATTCCTTGTCAAACCGGAAATGTGCGCCGGTATTGCTGTCGATTACCTGAATAGCCGCATCCTCTTCCAGACAGAAAGAGTATTGCCGGAACAAAATCACAACGTCTTTGAAGCACACCATTTCTTTTACTTCCTTTCAAATTCTTTTTGTGGTCTGTCTCTCTGGACAAGTATAATATACCATACCCACAAAGGAATGTCAAGCGATTTCGGGAGAAAAATTCTCGGCAGATTGCACAAACTTTTGGCCATATAATTGTTGAAACTGCCGAACAAACAAAAATTCGGGCCGCGGCGCACGTTGGCGGCCCGGCGAAAAGTCAATATGGGAAAGTGCACAAAAATATCCGGCAATCTTTGTGCAGATTACCGGATAGAATATTAAAACATCACAGTAAAGAAGTTATACTCACTATGCTGTGGATTTGGATAGTTGTTATCTGCTACTATGTCAGCCCAGCTCAAAGCAATCCAGAGAAGGAGAGCGGCGCAAAGGCCGCCTCCTATATACCGTAGCACTCTCATACCGCAGGCTCCTTCCCCAGAAGGTCATACCGTCCAGGGATTTCGGCATTAAGCCTATCCCATTCTTTGGCAGTTACCCTGTCATACTCATTATAATAGTTATCCCGAATGATATAAAGCTGTTCTGTGGTGTCCTTATCCAGAGCGGCCTTATACTCGTCAAGAGAGGCAGGACGAGTGTGAAGCTTGCTGTTGATATACCGTGCATTGATAAAGGCCCAATGTGGCATGACGGCCTTAGAGATAGCATTAAAAGCGTCTAAGTCAAGGATGATACCATCATCCACAGCGGCCGCCTTCACATTCATGGAGTAACGGAGAACACGCACGAACTCAGGCTTATTAAAGGTGGGATTGGTGTAATACTTGATGAAGTTAGACATATCTTTTATCCTTTCTCCCCGTATAGCCGTTAGGTCAGCTTCTTGTGGTATATGGTTACTTGATAGCTTCGCCGGTAGACAGGTCTACAATCCAATAGTCAGGATTGACAAGCTCATGGTCTACTCTCCATCTTGCGTGTGCAAAAGTAGACGGCTCATAGTATCGCATTTTGTCACCCACTAAAACCTGCAACTGATACCTCATAATACAGCCTTCTTTCTTTTGATTATTATAACCCTGCCTTGCCTTGGGTTTTGCAAGGCAGGGTTTATAAACTACTGCTGATTGAGTTCTTTTTGCTGGTCTTTCGTTGCCCAATCAAGAGAGGTTCTGACCGTCGGACGCTTGCGGTATTGCTCCGCCTCTGCCTCTGTGCCGCCTTTAGCTAAAGCGTAGGCTTTCCAGTCTATCGCTCCTTTAGCAGTAGTCTCTTTATATACCACCGCATAAGCGGCGCCCTTTATCTGGACTGTGCCGTACAGATAAGAGGTCTTATCTGTGGTCTTGAACTCTTTCCCTAACCTGGTGAAAAGCTCTTTCGCTTTAGCCTTAGCCGCTTTCTCTGCGACCTCCGCCGCCGCTACTGCCTGTTTAGCGGCCAGGTATTCCATGATGACTTTTCTGTCATCGTTGGTAAAGTCGATTTTTTTCATTTTCTTTTACTCCCTTTCTTTTTGTGGTGTGGTTCTCTTTTGTTCTGTCTGTATTGTATCAGACTTTAGTGGGCTTGTCAATACCTTTTTTTGAAAAATTTTTGATTTTCAAGGTACATTGAGTTTTGCCCTGTCCTCTACTGGACAAGTCCAGTTTACCACCAAAACGCCCACTTGTCAATAGTTTTTTTGAAATTTCTTTCTCTCTCTTTTGCACAAAATAAACATCGTTCAACTGTGCAAGTTGCACAAATTCTTTACGCGCGCGTATTCCTTTAGGGCGTGGCTTTTTACTTTCATACTTTAGCGAGCGAAAGAGGCCAACTACACTTCAACACTTTACCATGTGAAAGGGGAGGGTGTATTTTGGGAAAAACTGGAAATTTTTTCGCAAATTCGTTCTGCCACGCCATTTCAAAATCTAAATCGCACTTTCAATCTCAATAACGAAAAAAAGATGAAAGGCTAAACTTTTAACCTTTCATCTTTTCTCCACAGTTAGGGCAAAAATATCCCTTAATGGTATAATTGATATTTCTTCCCAATTTTATCAATCTCCTCAGCTTCCATTGGTCTAAATCCAATACAAGTGAGAGTCCCTTCAGGACTCTCTTTTTCCAGCTCTGTCCTGCAAGCATCATAAATCAAAAAGTAATCTTTATACTCCTCCATACCAAGCTCTTTAGCTGCTTCGACCGCTCGCAATAAATCATCTTTATTCTTCGCGCGGCAAACAACTTTAGTTTCTGCTCCAGTTATCCAATCATGGAATAAGTCTGTATCGAGACTTATATCCATATGATACATAATGCCATCTCTTTCCCGAACCACTTCTTTGCTTCCCCAAAGAATCTTTTCCAAAAGAAAAGCAATAGAAGCATGGGAAACTTGCGCAGCTAGCTTACCCGGAGACATATTTAAATCTTTTCTAGCTATAATTAACTGTTTATACATTCTTTACCTGCTTTCAAAAATGCTCTAAAATTCTGGGAATTGCGGTCAGGAATTGCAAAATAAATATTTGGAATATTATAATTGCGTGCTGCGCCTATGAGTAAGGTTGCGACCGTGTACGGATCCTGCATAAAAACTCCACAACCCCAAGCTCCCGCGACTAGATTTTCCACACCGTTTTCCTCAGCAATCTGATACATAAAGTGAATTCGATTTTCAAGAACTCTATCATTCTCGCTTTTACTCACACTCTGGTATCTATGCGCCGTTCGGAAATTCGGGGCCGCGCAAGTTATAACATCTGCTTTCTTTTGTTTGTCATTCCGCTCGAATACTACACTAGGAGAATACAGCGCTCTATTCAAGTATAAAGCCTTATTTAACCTCTGCCGATTCCATGCGTAATACGTCCCATCAAAAGCAAGAAGAATAGGGTAAAGATTGGATTCATGACACAGAGCCTCTTCTTGCGCAGGACTACCTTCTAGGAAGAAACCACCAGGACTTTTATAACTGGCATAGTTAAGAATTGCTGTTCTACCATTGTCAGATAAGTTGAATAGACAAGATACGCTATCCATATCTGTTAGAGTAAAAGCTGGTTTCTGATTGCCGGATTCATGCTGTGTAAAAGAATCTGGACTATATACATATGTGCGCTCGATAGATAATTTAGTGTTTGCGGCAAGTCTAGTTTTAATATCTTCATAATGCGCTCGTGCCTTGATTGCGCGCTCTTGTTTTGTCATCGCGGCCTCCTTTTATAAAAATGCCGTTGGGCAAAATTAAATAATTGTCTTATTTTATTTTTCAAATAAAGTGTGTTGAGTTTTTAATTCCTCGATCTTCTACTTTAACTCTTTGTTTTCTTTTATTACTTTTGCATATTCGCATGAATCATCGCATCTAATTGGATCATACTATTGATGCAATCTAAGATAACAATAATCAATGCATGGGTTCATATTTACACCCCTTTATTCTACAATCTAGTAAACACTGTCCTGTAGCTCCATCACAGGGAATTGCATCAGGGTAATCCTCAAAATAAGACGAAGCTAATAGGACTTCATACCCGAGTTCTCGCAATATTCTTTCTGCGATATATCTATTCCTCAGCTTTACCCATTCTTCTCTATTTATTTTTGTTTCTCTGTATATTTCTCTGGATTTCTCCATATCTACTGTTATGCTGCCATCAATATTAGTCTTAAATGTTGAATCCTGTGTACGATAAAATTCTCGAAAAGGATTTTCAATATGAAGAACCTCTCTAGCATAATTATCAAAATCTTCTGAGAATTTCATTATCTTCGCGCCTGTTTCGCTAACTATAAGCAATTTTTCATCAACCCCAATCTAGTCAATAATCCCACCCCTCCGGGCACAGGAGTTGACCACACTTCATTTCTCTTTGCAATATCTTCAAGTTCAACAAAATCGCCTTGAATAAAATTCGCCTAATTTCTACGAATACCAACATCAACAACAATAGCGTGAGGGCAAGCCTCTCTTGTCAAAGTAAAATCTCCAACTGCGGATACTACTAAATCTGCTATTCTTGCTAAATAAAGCTTCGCATTTACATTTGTTTTACTGTGACAGATAGATACAGTCATATTTCTCGCCAACAACTCTTTCGCCATTGGCTTACCAACTATATTACTTCTACCTAATATTAAAGCACTTTTACCTTCATACTTAAAACCACAGTCATCAAGATAGTCTACTATTCCTCTTACCGTTGCCGGTAAAACAAGAGTAGAAGAAGTTAAACCGTCGCAGTCTTTTATCGTAGGAATTACATCAATAGAAAAAGAACTCAATGAATCTCTTAGTGGCATTTGTGCTATAATACAATCAGTATCTATACTATTTATGTAATTATTTAAATCTGCGGGAGTCCAGTGTTCTGGAACTTTAATCACGCTTACTGGCCATCCTAATTCATCAAAGTCGTCTACTTTTTTCTATATATAAATCTAATTTCCGGCATCCCCGTTAGTTGCATCAATTATGGTCAATGATGGCTTGACATCGGACTGCCGCAATTCATCTTTCTATTGTTTAAAATATTCTTTTATGTTAATCTATTGCATCTGGTTCTAGCCCCCATGGATCATCAGTATCATAATCAATCATATCATAGAATGATATTTTGTTATTAGGCGTTATTTCTAAAACCTAATGTGGGATACAACATATTTCATAATCAGAATCTCTATCTAAATTATATGAAGCATAAATATGCAAAGCCGTTGGTCTTGCATTATTGATATTTTGAACATCCCATAAGTCAACAGTGTTTTTATGTCCAAGTATGTCTGTTAGAACTTCTGGCTATACTGCTATGCTTATAATTAAAATGTTAAAGTAATACTATGCTCGTTTTGGTAATTCAGAATAGGGTGTATCGAAAAACATTTTATTAAAAACCTCCCTATTTATTATATTTAAATTATACCATTTTAAAAAACATTGGTCAAATAAGATTTGACAATCTAGTTTTTTTTTGTTATTATATGAGTATAAAAAGGAGATGAACCAGTATATGATAAAATTAGACTATACGATTGAATCTCCCGAAGAGCGCAAGGCGCTTGTCGAAAAAATAATCGCAGAAAATCCTGATTTAACTCCAGGTTATTTAGAAGTATTAGCAGATTATTTAGTTCTATGTATGGAGAAACAAGAGAAGAAAGAGAAGAACATATTGACTGATAACCGAATGGCCACCGTCAATAAACGAGAATGTTCTTTTGAGGGACTCGCTTCATAGATGGAAAATGGCGAGGATGGCATTTATGGTTTAATGTCAGATAATAAAAATGTTATATTTTAGCCAAAGATTTCTATTACACAGAAAGATTTAGATTCTATACCATGTTTAAAATAGTTAAGAGAAACCATTAATGCTTGGGAAGGTGCCTTGAAACGCGCCGCGGGAACGAAACAAGCTTATATGATGAAAAAAGCATTGATAGAAATGCGAAAAGATTAGTATATTATTAAATAGGCATATCAAAAGCCTATAGTTCCTTGTAAGCTAACAAGAAATACAAGAACACATATACCTCTTGATGATGAAAGTTATCTTAATGGATAGGAAGTAGTCGTTAAAGGTATTTCCTTAATGGATCCAAATGTAGTTTCTGCTATTTTATGCAATTATTCAAAATTAAAAGAAGATAGTTATGATTAGTTCGATGGGGATACGTGGTATCTAATTCAAGCGTTTGAAGAGATATGCGATAAAGCTCTTGAGGATTTTCCAATCTATTTACGAATTGTTGAGTTAAAGATTGATAAAAAGCAGAATAATGAGATATAGGAAATATTAAATGAAGAGTTCGGAAAAACATATAGCGTGGAATATATCTCCAGTTTATGGAGAAATAAAATTCCTAAATTGATAGCCGAAGCCGCCCTAGAGGATTTTTTATATTGGTAGTATAAAAACAGAAATTATCCAATGAAAAAATGTTCTAAGTGTGGGCAATTAAAGCCAGCTCATAATCAATTCTTTTCAAAAAATAAGACAAGTAAAGATAATTTATATAGTATTTGTAAGAAGTGTCGTAACAAGAAAAGAGGTTGATTATAGTGAGTCATTATTGTAAAAAGTGTGGTAAAACTATGGATGATACATAGTTTTATACATCAAAGAATATAGAAAAATATCCTCCAGATGGAAAGATGGATGTCTGTAAGAAATGTCTTACGATGCACGTAGACAACTGGAATCCAGAGACATATAAGTGGATTTTGTAGGAAATTGATGTTCCATACATCAAAGAAGAGTGGAATGGCTTATTAGAGAGGTATGGAAAAGATCCAAAAAAGGTTACTGGATTAACTATTATTGGACGCTATTTATCCAAAATGAAATTAAAACAATGGAATAAATATACTTGGGCAGATACAGAGGCACTAGAGAAGGATTCAACTGAGAAAAAAGTTCTTAATATGAAAGCTCAAGGATTTACAGAGGATGAAATTCAAGAGCAATTAGCTATTGATAGAACTCCGCCAAAACCAAAGGAGTTAGAAGATGTTTAGGCTCCAGTTGGAACTCCAGAATATCAAGATCCAGAAGAGGAAGAAGATGACTTTAGCGATTAGCTAACAGAAGAAGATAAATTAATGCTTCGTCTTAAATGGGGTCGAGGTTATTCTTGGGAAGAAAGAGTGCGAATGGAGTAGCTCTATAAGGATATGATGAGTTCATATGATATTTAGGGAGCTGGACATAAAGATACTCTTATTATGGTATGCAAGACTAGTTTGAAAGCGAATTAGTTAATTGATGCTGGAGATATTGATGGCTTTTAGAAAATGTAGAAGGCCTATGATAGCTTAATGAAAAGCGGAAAGTTCACTGCCGCTTAGAATAAGGGAGAATCCGGCGAATTTGTTGATTCTATTGGCGAGCTGGTAGCATTATGTGAGAAAGAAGGATTTATTCCTAGATATTATACTGATGGGCCATAGGATAAAGTAGATAGAACTCTTTAGGATTTGTAGCAATATACGCATACTCTAGTTACAGAAGAAATGAATCTTGGTAATATGATTGAGGCTTCTTTGAGAGAAATCGTGAAAGATAAAGAGCGCGAAGCGAATATTGATGTTGAGGATAGCGATGAGGATGAAGATTTATTTAATTATGAACATCCAGAATTAACAGAAGAAGATTATCAAGAGTATGAGGATATGAAAGAATCCGAAAGAGATAAGGATGAAGAGATGCTAAATAGCATACTAAAGGAGGTTTAGTAATGGCATTAAAAGATTTATTAAACCTCTCGAATAATAATAAAAAGATTGGTCTTTCAGAAGAAAGAGTTCGAGCCATAATCCCCGCGGCAAGATAGTATATAGCTTTTTGGAGAGAATATCCAGATATGTTTATTGATTTCTTGCAGACTGGTGGGGATGAAACTAGGAAAAAAGAAATTAACTTTTATTTTTACTAGAGAGTTTTCTTGCGGGCCGCAATGCGGTATAAGTATGTATACATGGTATTCCCCCGTGCTTATTCTAAGTCATTTCTTTCTGTAATGGTGCTTATGTGTAGATGTATTTTATATCCCGGATGTAAGTTATTCATTACTTCTGGAGGAAAGGAACAAGCAGCTGGAATTGCTAAAGAAAAAGTCTAGGAAATATGTAATGCAATCCCCGCGCTCCAAAGAGAAATTGATTGGAGACGAGGTAAGACATAGGAAGGAAAAGATTATTGTAAATATATCTTCAAAAACGGCTCCTACTTTGATAACGTAGCAGCTAGAGAATCTTCTCGTGGTAAACGTAGACATGGCGGACTTATTGAGGAGTGCGTCGGCGTAGATGGAGATATTCTAAACGAAGTTTTAATTCCCTTGATGAACGTTGATAGAAGATGTTTAGATGGTTCTGTTCATGAAGAGGAAACACTCAATAAATCCTAGATTTATGTTACTACTGCGGGATGGAAGAATACGTTCCCCTACAATAAACTTATTACTCTCCTTGTACGCATGATATTAGAACCAGAAAAGAGTATTGTTATGGGCGGAACATGGAGAATTCCTGTACTAGTAGGATTGCAATCCCGCAATTTCGTATAGGAACTAAAATAGGACGGTACTTTTAATGAAGCTTCATTCGATAGAGAGTATGAATCTAAGTGGAGTGGAACTGTTGAAGATGCTTTCTTTAATGGAGATGCTTTTGATAGAAGTAGAAAACTTCTTTAGCCTGAATATGAATCGTCTGGAAGATCTTCTGCACAGGCTTATTATGTTCTTTCTGTTGATGTAGGTAGAAAGAAATGTCAATCTGTTGTTTGTGTCTTTAAGGTAACTCCTTAGTCACAAGGACCTGCTATAAAGTCTTTGGTAAATATATATACTATGGACGATGAACATTTTGAAGACTAGGCAATTAAGTTAAAGAGATTATATTATAATTATAAGGCTAAGATTATTGTAATCGACGGTAATGGCCTTGGCGCCGGATTGATGGATTATATGGTTAAGCCTTAGATAGTGCCTGATACCAATGAAGTTTTTCCTGACTTTGGTGTGGCCAATGATGAAGATGGTGAGTATAAACGATTTAGAACAGAGAATACGGAATATGATGCTATTTATGAAATTAAGGCTAACGCCCCTATTAATACCGAGGCACATAGTAATGTTTAGACACAATTAAGAGCAGGAAAACTTAGATTTTTGATTGATGAAAAAGTCGCAAGAAATAAATTGCTTGGTACTAAAAAAGGTTAGGCTATGAAACCAGAAGAACGGGCAGAATATTTAAAACCGTTCACTTTAACTTCTATATTAAGAGAAGAAATGCTGAATTTGCGAGAAGAAAATGAAGGCGTGAATATTATTTTGAAACAAGCAAATAAATCCGTGCCTAAAGATAAATTCTCTGCGCTTGAATATGGGTTGTATTATATTAAATAGGAAGAAGATAGTAAACGCAAGCGTAAAAGTAGAAGATTTTCAGACTTTATGTTTATGAGCGAGGTGTGAGTATGAAAGCTAGTCGTGGAGAAATTAAAATTCATGAAATACTAGAGCAAAATGGCATAAACTTTAAAGAAGAGTATGAATTTCCTGGGTTAAAAGCGCCAAGCGGTAGACCACTTCGTTTTGATTTTGCTGTTTTTGATGACGATGGAAATCTTGATTTTTTAATTGAATATCAAGGAAAATAGCACTATTAGGCTGTAAGTAAATTTGGTGGAAATAGAGGATTATATCAATAGAAATATAATGATAATCAAAAGCGTAGATTTTGTGCCTTAAAAGGAATTACGCTTATAGAAGTTCCCTATACCGAGGAAAATATCATCTCTTATGATTACTTAATGAGCAAGGCTGGATACTGAATCCGGGAGGTGATATTTTGTTAAAGAGTAGACAAGAAAGTATTAGAGCCAAAGGTTTTGATTTATTAAATCAAGACGTTACTCGCTATTAGTAGCAAGAGGAAGAGGACGACTTAGATTATAAGAGCGTTGATTATGCTAAGATGCGGGTGGGGCTTCGCTCGGTAGATGATGCGCTTATTAATCTAGGTACATATAAGAAAATAAATAGAAATTATGGAGATAAGAAGTTCGTATTAAATGCTATCTATAAGCATGATTATAGAACTCTAAGAGAGATTTCTAATTATTTCTATGAAAGTAGTGGTATATATTACAGATTATGTAAATACCTAGCTTTCTTATACAGATTTGATTGGTATATAACCCCATATACCGTAAGCGCGCGGAAAGATAAGGAGAAGCTATTAAAAGACTTTTCTAAAGTATTGCTTTATCTTGATAAATCTAATATAAAGAGAATGTTTGGCAATATATCATTAGATATTATCAAAGAAGGGGCATATTATGGCATAATTATTGACTTCGGGGATAGGTTTGCCATTTAGAAACTACCTGCTTCATATTGTCGCAATAGATATTTCCAAGGCCCTAACCCTATTGTTGAATTAAATCTTGAATTTTTTGATGTTTATTTCCCAAATCCGCAGTATAAGGTTCAGATATTAAAGATTTTTCCTCAAGATATATAGAAGGCTTATATTCTTTATAAGTAGGGGAAATTAAAGGGGGATTATCCGGGGAGTACAACTGTTTGGTATCCTCTAGATCCTAGTGTTTCAGTTAAGTTTAGCTTAAACGATAATGAATTTCCTTTCCTTGCGGGAGTTATTCCTTCTATTATTGATTTGGATTAGGCGCAAGAATTGGATCGTCAAAAAACAATGTAGCAACTATTGAAAATCATCATTTAGAAGTTGCCTCTTGATAAGAATGGTGATTTAATTTTTGACGTTGATGAAGCTAGAGATATTCATAATAACGCGGTTGCTATGCTTAAAAGAGCTATTGGAGTAGATGTATTGACAACTTTTGCGGACATTGAAAAAATTGATACAAAAGACAATAACTCCAATACAACAACCGACGATTTGGAAAAGGTTGAACGTACAGTTTACAACAATTCAGGTGTAACTCATAATTTGTTTAATGCCGATGGAAATATTGCTGTAACAAATTCTATATTGACTGATGAATCTAGCGTTAGAGATATACCTCTTATGTTTACAGAATTACTAAATAGAGTGGTAGAAAAATTTAGCCGCAAGAATCATTATGAATTTAGAGCTGAGATGTTAGAGACAACATAGTTTAATTATAAAGAATTATCAAAGTTGTATAAAGAACACGCTCAGTTAGGATATTCTAAGATGTTGCCACAAATCGCTTTAGGGCATTCTCAATCAAGCATCTTAGCTACATTAACATTTGAGAATGAAGTATTGAACTTGGCGGAGATTATGATTCCTCCTATGAGTTCTAATACCAGAAGCGGAAAAGATTTGGGTAATAATAATTAGTCATCTAATACTAATTCTTAGAATAAATAGACAAGTTCAACTAACAGTAATGGGGCCGGAAGGCCAAAGAAGGAAGATGGCGAAAAGTCTGATAAGACAATAGCTAATCAAGAAAGTTCGTCATAAAGGAGGGATTGAACTTGCATATTAGTGTTCCTATTTTAAACACAATGGAGTATATTTAGAACACTTAGATTTCTCCTCTAGTTAGTAAAGGCGTTTGTAAAGTTTGTTATGTTGGTCAACAGCCAAACCGCAATCATACAGTGATTACCAAGGAAGTAGCTATAGAGATGGGGCGTAAATTGCCGGGAAGTCCTATTGTTGGCTATTTTAATCAAGAGACAAAGGATTTTGAAGGTCACAATAGAGCGATTGATATTAAAGACGGCAAGTTTGCTATTGTTGATGTAACAAGACCTTATGGATTTGTTCCAGATAACGCTAATGTATGGTTTTAGAAGTTCAATGATGAAGGTGTAGAAAGAGAATATCTAGTTACTGATGTATATATTTGGACTGGTGTTTATCCAGAATCTAAGAGAATTTTAGAAAATGGAAACAATCATTCTATGGAATTAAATGAAAAAAATCAATCAGGATTTTGGACAAAAGATGAAAAAACAAATGAAAGAATCTTTATCTACAATGAAGCATTGATTGAGAAATTATGTGTTCTCGGAGAAAATGTTGAGCCTTGTTTCGAGGGAGCTCAATTTAGTTCTCAATTTTCTTTAGAGGGTAATCAAGAGTTTTAGAAACTTAAAACTATGGTATACTCTATGATGGATCAATTAAAAGAAACTTTTAATAAAGGAGGCTCTCAAGAACCTATGGATAATGAGAATAAAGCACTTACCGAATTCGAGAAAAATAATCCTAATCCAGAGGATAAAAACAAGGAGAAAGAAAATTCTTCTGGAACTCCTGCCCCTGAGAAAGAGGGAAAAGAGGATAAGGATAAGAAAGGCAAGTACAATCTCGAAGATGTAACCGAATATACAGAGTTGCTTGCTAAATTTAATGAATTAGAGGGTAAATATTCTGCTCTTGAGCAAGAGAAGAATACTCTAGATACCGAAGTTGCTGAATTGAAAAAGTTTAAGCTCAAAGCTGAACGTCAAAATAAGCAACAAATGATTGATAGTTTCTATATGCTTAGCGATGATGATAAGAAAGATGTCGTGGAGCATATTGACACTTATTCTTTAGATGATATTGAAGCTAAGTTATCTATTCTTTGTGTTAGAAATAAGGTAAACTTTAACCTTGAGGATAAACATGAAGAAGATGATAAGACCCCAAAAGGACTTTTCAATTTGGAGCATCCAGAGACAGATAATGTTCCTGATTGGGTAAAAGCAATTCGTGAGACTGCTAAGAGCAGTATTTAAGGAGGATTAAAGAATGGCTAAGAGTTCTAAAAGATTAGGTAATGCTACTTTTGTCCAATATGGATATGGTCAAGTAGAACCAAACCATCTTTCCGCTCCAAGAAATGGTCAGGTATATGCCCAGCTTCCTGCTGCTAGCACAATCACCCTTCTTGAGAATGGTCAATTCGTAAAGTATGACTATGCTAAGGGTGTATGTGATTTTAGCACAGAGGCTACTTCTGGTGCTTGGATGATGGTATTCAATGAGGTAAAAATTTATAGAGATCGTGAGACTGATGCCGATTTTGCTATGATTAAAGATAACTATAACGCTCGTGTTTATAGCCCAATCGGACAGACCGTTTCTACACTCGCTACCATTAATGACTATACTGGTGAAGCTGTACGTGAAGGTAGTAACGTAGCATATAAAAAGAATATGGAAACATTTACTTATCCAGCTTTGATGCCAGAAGGAACTAAAATGGTTCCACGTGTAATTAAGATTAGTATTGGTGATATTTGGACGACTAATACTATTAAGGCTGATGCCGGTTCACTTGCTGTTGGAGATCGTTTAAAGATTGATACTGATGGTTATTTAACCGAGGATACTGAATCTTCTGCTAAGGGTGGAGATTTAGATCCTATCTTTACAGTAGTAAAAGTATACACCATGCCAGATCTTCAACCCGGTGTAAAAGTACAGCGTGTAGGTTAATTGGAAGGAGTGAAGAAGAATGTTAGATAAAGCTAATTTACTTAGTTTAATGAAGACTGTCGCCAATGCAAATCCTTCTGGTACCTATAGCTATCAAGGAGAATCCTTTAGCTACGACGCTTTGAACACCACTTTGCGCAATGAGTTAAATGAGCTTGTTGGCACAGATGAACTTTATAGAGAAAATAAACATACTCTATTCTCTTTAATTGAGCAAACTATGGATGAAGTTGTTCCTAATCGTTTACTCAATTCTTATGGCAATTTTGCCGAGATTAGAACTTTCAGACAGGGAGATAAACCTGTATTTACTCGTAGAACTGGACTTACCCGTGCTAAGCAATTCATCACTCGCGTTGGACTTGCTGGCGTATACGAGACCTTTAAGCTCGGTTCCGAGAGCTTCGAAGTTGGTACAAGTGCTATCGGCGGAGCTGCTCGTATCGGATTCGAGGAGTTCCTCGACGGAAGAGTAAACTTCGCAGAACTTACTCAGATTGTAACTGAGGGTATGCAAGAGCTTATTTATAGAGAGATTGCTCAAGCTCTTATGGGTTCTATTAATCAGCTTCCCGCAGCAAACCGTTGTGCCGTTGCTGGTTTTGATGAAGCCACTATGGATTATCTTGTAAATACTGCTAGCGCTTATGGTCAGCCTACTATTTACTGTACTCGTGAGTTTGCAGTAAAGATGATTCCAGATAATGAGGCTTGGATTTCTGATAACATGAGAGATCAGTATTGGGGAACTGGATACCTTGCTAACTACAAGGGAACTAGAGTGGTAATTCTACCTCAAACTCTTGAGGATGAGACTAACTCTAGAAAGATGATTGACCCTGGTTATGCTTGGGTTATCCCCGGTGGAGCAGATACCCGTCCTGTTAAAGTTGCTTTTGAGGGTACTACTCACGTGCGCGAGCGCGATGATAACGATGACTGGTCTCGTGATATTCAGGTTTACCGCAAGGTCGGAGTTGGCGTAATGATGGCAAATAACATTTTCTCTTACGTTGATACTGAACTTCAAGGTGAGCTTGATAATACTAACCCAAATCCAAATAATGGTTAATTAAAAGGGGATAGGGAAATATCCCTATCCCCTTTATTTATTGAGAAAAAGGAGATATAATATGAAAGATAAGTGTATTGTTTATAATAAAAGTGCGGGCCGCGCGGTATATAAACTGCCTGAGCTTGGTGTACGTCGTATGTTCTATCCAGGTGAGCATAAAGAGATTAGTGTATCTGAGCTTGAAAAGTTGGTTCAAACACCCGGAGGCCGCAAGCTGATTTATAATTATCTATTAATTGATGATAAAGAAATTATTGAATATCTTATTAATGGGAAAGTTGAACCAGAATATTGGTTAAAAGAGAAAGATATTGATTCGTGGATGCAGTCATGCTCTTTGGATGAATTCAAGGATGCTCTTGATTTTGCCCCTGATGGGACAAAAGATTTGATTAAGGCTCACGCGGTTTCTCTTCCTTTGAATGATATTTCAAAGCGAGATGCGATAGAAAAACAATTAGGTTTTAACGTTACTAAAGCGTTGGAATTAACCGCGGACGAAGGAAAAAATTCTAAAAATGAGGTTAAGCCTGTTAGAAGAGCATCGGTTGCAAGTGATGATACTCCAAAGCGTAGAGTAACTATATCCGAGTAAGATAAGGGAGGTTATAGCCATGGATAATAAGTATCCAATTTAGGGCGATCCTACCCTTTTTGAAGAAGTGTACGATAGATTTTTTGGTAAAATTACTGATGATATGTATATGGAATGGACTAAGGAAGATACCGAGAAAGATTTGTATAATATTTTAATGGATGCGCTCCCAGGGTTTGAATTTCCTAGATTTCCATTATATAGTTTTACCAATGTTGAGATAGCTAGTGAAGAGACTGGGACGATTGCTGTTCCAGCCTTTTCCGCACATTTGACAACCGAAGAAATAAATATTCTTGCATTATTGATGTATAATACTTGGTTATAGCGCTAGGTAGCATCAATAGAGCAGACGAGAATGAAATATTCTGGTACAGATTTTAAAATGACTTCTTAGGCTAATCATTTAGCAAAGTTGATAGAGCTAAAGAAGGAAGCTGAGCGTCAAAGCCACCACATGCAACGTCTTTATAAAAGAAGAAAACTAATTGATAATGAAGGGTCTTATAAGTCGAATTGGTCTACTCTTAGAGAAACGAGTGTTTTTGATGGATAAATATGAAATTGATTTTCCATTAGATACTAGAGAGCAAGATTTAAAGAGACTAATCAATTAGTTGTGGAAGTTAATACCAATGAAGGAAAACGATGAAGATTGGATAAATCATTTAAATACTATGATAGAGGAAATTAGTGGTTTGGTTAGGATATATAAAGATAAAGTCGAAGGTCTTATCTTATTATCTAAATTAGAAGGTTTAACTTCAAGTGTATGTAAAGAAGATTTTATGATTTATCGAAAAACAGTCTTTAGATGTATAGATTTATTGGCATAGGTAATAAAAGATGACGAATCTTGAATTAATGAGGAAAAGACTCGAGTGGCAAGGCGGCGTTCGGCAAGAAGATAGAATGATAAAGGATAAATGGCGCACTCTTCAAAAAGCGTTATAGTATTCTTATCAAAGTTGTTCAGTTTAGATGGTACAAAAATCATCTTAGGTATTAGATGCATCTTTAGATGCTATTGATAATGAAATGGGTATTTATCCTATATATAGAGCGCTTATTAATCCCGATAAAGTAAAACAAGATTATGATGATAAGATAATTTCAATAGATCATATGGCAAAATATGAACCGGGAGATGTCTTTGAGTGGAAAAGAACTGGGACTTATTGGATTATCTATTTAGAAGAAATAACCGAGGATGCTTACTTTAGAGGAGAAATAAGACGTTGTAGATATAAGATTAAATTTAAAGATTAGGATGGAAAATGGTGTGAAACATGGGCGGCAATTAGAGGGCCAGTTGAAACTTAGATAGAATCTATTCAGAAAAATCAAGAGAGATTAGATAAACCTAATTTAAGTTTAAATATCCTCATGCCAAGAAATGAGAAAACAATTCATGCTTTTGATAGATATAAAGAATTTCTATTTGCGGGACGGTGCTGGAAAGTCTAGGCTCCAGACGATATTAGCATGAGAAATGTTATTGAAGTCAATGCAGAAGAGGACTATATCAATAGAGATACAGACGATATTGAGAATAGTATGAAAGATGGATTAGTTTTTGAGCCTGTTGATCCTACTCCAGAAAGTGGAATATTAGGTGAAACTTTCATTAAGCCCTTAATAAAAGAGACTTATTCTGTTGAAGAACCTAATGGAACTTGGTCAATACTAGAAAAAGATTTCCCTGTAACTTTATGTCCGAATGGAAATAAAGCAGTAGATTTAGTATGGAATAAATCTACTCATGGTCAATTCACTCTAATATGGGAAAAAGAAAATATTACGCTAGAAAAAGTTATTGTGGTAGAGTCTTTGTTCTAAGGGGTGAAATTAATGAAAAAGAATACCTATGAATATCCTAAATCTAGTTTATTGGGAATTTAGAAAGACGCTTCATTGATTATGGAGAGGATACTTTCTAATTAGAATGTTTTAAAGTTATTAGCTTATAATACTAGAGATTGGAAAAGTAAACCTGCGGTTACCGGAGATATGATAAAGGAAATGATTGAAACATAGCAAATTTCTCCTGTGCCTAAAATTAAAGTAGATAGGCCAGAAAAATCATATTTGCGATTAATTTATGGTACGATGGTTAGAAATTCTACTAATCCTGAATATAGAGATAATACCTTTGGAATAGATATTATATGTCATTATGATAATTGGGATTTAGGAGATTATGATTTGCGTCCTTATAGGATAGCCGGAGAGATAGATTCAATGTTGGATAAAACTCATTTAACTGGGATAGGAGAACTTGAATTTGTATCCGCTGTTCCGTATATTTATGATGAAGAGTTTGCCGGTTTGTCTCTTACCTATCTTGCAATTCGTGGTAATGAGGATAAGGTAAATCCACTTGTCTGATTATAGATTAGCTTTAATGGCTGGGATTGATATTCCCATTCCTGAATTACAACTTATTATTCATGTTCCCACCATTAAAGAAATAGCTCTTATAGGCGAGACAAAATTTTTTATGGCAGTTCAATATCTTTGTTTAGACAAAGAATCATTAATATAGGACGAAATTCTTTCATCATCCTTAACTAATTTTCAAGTATTGATGAAGGTGTTAGAACAATCTTAGGATAAGGATAAGAAAGATGCAATTATCATGCTTCTTACGTTATTATTTCCTGACTATATACCACTACTTACGAGAAATTCTATTATTTTAACAAAATAGAATGAAAAGCAACCTATTTTGATAGATGATAATAACTTTGATATTTTCCAAGATACATTAAAAGAGGTCTTATGTGTAAATAGCATATTTCAAGGTAATAATGTTATCTATAATCCTGCGAATGATAGAGCAAAAGAAATAGCAGAGAAGTTAATGCGGGGACGTCGTAAAGTAGCGGAAATAAAGAATAAGGGAAATAATGAAAGTGTTTTAACACGTTATGTATCTATCCTAACAGTTGGATCTTAGACAATGAGCTTGGAGGATTGCCTTAATCTCAATATGTTTTAGATATTTGACTTGATGGAAAGATATAATGCATTTATTGAATGGGATGTTGATCTGCGGGTTCGTCTTGCAGGCGGCAAACCGGATAAACCAGTTGAATCATGGATGCGAGATATACATCCTAAAAATTAAGGAGGAATTAGCTCATGCGTTTTGGTATTCGTGAGATTTGCGATGTAGTGCTTCGTGCGAAGAGTTATCAAACCCTTGGTAATCGTAAGTTCTACAAAAATGAACCAGTTTTATATTTCGACACTTTAAGAACCTCTACTCTTGAGGGTGCTGCAACAACAGTATATGCGCAGGGCGGACGTGGATATTCTAGATTGATTGCTTGGGAAGGTGAGCGTACTCTAACCTTTACAATGGAAGATGCTCTACTTTCTCCAGAAAGCTTCTCTATTCTTTCTGGTGCTGGCCTACTTGATGCAACAAAAGAAGCTCCTATCTATGTTCACCAGACTTCTCAGATTGAAGTTGAGACTGCCAATACTATTATTGTTCCAGACAAGGCTTGCTGGAATGGATTTACTGACCATGATAATGAAATGTATCACCGTTCTGCCGACATCTTTGTGATGGTGTTAGGCGATGATGGTCAAGTTAATGCCGAGCCTTGTATTCCTGTTTCTGTAAGTTACACAGAAGATGGCAAAACAACTTTAACTTGTTATTCTCATGCTGGCGTACTTCCTGCGGGAACCATTGTTTTAGTTGACTACTATGTAAAGCGTACCGGTGGAGCACAGATGATTGAAATTACTGCTGATAAGTTTGGTGGTAACTATTATCTTGAGGCTTCAACTCTATTCCGTCGTGAGAGCGATGGCGTAGATATGCCTGCTGAATTTATTATTCCTAACTGTAAAGTTCAGAGTAACTTCACATTCAGCATGGCAGCTAACGGAGATCCTTCTACCTTTACCTTTACAATGGACGCTTTCCCTGATTACACCAAGTTCGACCAAACCCATAAGGTATTGGCTGCAATTCAAGTAATCACTGATGAAAGCGGTGAAACCGAGGAAACTCGTGAGCCATGCTCTGAGAATGTAGGTACTTATGAGAGTGAAGCTGCTGATGTGACTGTAAGTTTCGTATCTAATAGTGCTACAGCCGCAGAGCTTGATGTTACTGGTAGTGTAACAGGAAAGGCTTATGACACTGAGGCTTATGGCGATACTATAGCAGAAGCTGCTCAGATCAGCCTGCAAATCCCAGTAGAGAGTGATAGTACCCAATATAATGTGGTAACTACAAACCCAGCTTATGAGAGATACTTCTCTACAGACCCAAGAATTGAAGGTAATACAAAGACTCAAACCGTTAGCGGCGAAGAGTTAGCTCAAGGATTGCTTGTAATTCTTACTAGCGAAGATCAGGCAACTCCTATTACCGCAAAGATTAATAAGATTAATGGTGATTTTGAAAAGACTTATACCATTAATAACAAACTTAGCTTTGCTACATCTGCCGCAGCAAAAGCTAAGACTAGCACCCGCAATAAGTTAGTCTCTGTCACCGAGGATGACGGAATTTAATCTAAAGGGAGGACTTAATGTCCTCCCTTTTTCTTTTTATAAGGAGTAATTGGAGTTATGGATATTGATATTTATGATTATGTTTAGCGTTGGTCTATTAACTATATTGTATATCACAGTAGCCATTTGAGAGAATATGGCGACGTAGAATCAGCGAATACCTTATTCAGCGCATAGTATCAATAGGCAGTAAATAAAGCATAGACCGCGGGAATTGAGGCTTAGATCTCCTCAATTCAAGAATAGATGCAGCTAAAAGCGCCTTCCGCAGCCAGTGGATTAAAGATTCTAAGTGATCTAGAGATAGGAACCCTATTAGACTCTACTCTTGATTAGATTGCCGCCGGTATTAATGAGGGTATTGAATTAGCTGGTGGATAGGTAGATTTTGAAAACTATAATACTATATTGCAATAGGTTGGAAGCTTTAATAACTTGTTATCAACTGGTACACCGGAAATATAGAGAGTGAATGATTTCTTTAGGTTACTTATATCAGCTTTAACGAAAGCGAATATGATAAATGTTAATGTTCTTGATGCTTTAACATAGATTGGAAGATAGCTAATAGGAACTAGCTTTTAGATAGATTAGGCATAGCAAAGTTATGTTATGGCTGTTGGCAAAGGAGATATAGATATCGCAAAAGATGTAATAGATTCTTTAAACAGGGCTGTTACTCGTTTAAGTGAATAGGGATCAGTAAACTCTCGTTCTTTTGCTAATACTATTGCTTATATATTTAGAAGGGTTATTGGAAATTAGATTAGTTAGGCGATAGTTGCAGAGGGTATATCAATAGGAGTTAATACCGCGGATAGTATATTAGATAAGGTAATCGCGCAATCTGGTGGAAAATTGCGATGGGTTGATAAAGGATAGAATAATGTCTCTAAGTCTAAAGGTACTACAAATATATTTAATAATGATACCTTTAGTTTGCAAGTAACCAAGGGCAATCAGACTTTTAATATAGAGATAGGGACAAATGTAAATGCAAGATGGCAAAATAAGAAAATGTCTTAGAATAAAATTTCTGCTTCTTCAAGTATGAATGTTGGAGAATATTTTTCTGGTTAGCCAGAGAAGTATCTTGCTTATAATATGATTGCTCATAGATATACTGGAGCTGATTTTGAAGAATCGTTTAATAATATACGGGCTTCTGTTGCAGCGTCCTTCTTTAATTAGTGGATTCAGTCTAGTGAGTTTAGTTCATAGAAGGGTCATTTAGGATAGTTTATTATAGTTAATGGTAGAGTATTTTCAATCTAGCGAATTATTAATAATATCTGTGATGATATTGTTAGAAATAGTGCTCATGAAGTGGTTTCTATTGGTGGAGAAGGCGCTCTGGGTAATAAGTGGTATGGCAATTCTGGAGCAAACATATTAGATGCAATCACCCGTAGTAATATAGTCAATGGAGTTATAAATAAATTAACTATTGCAGCAACTTTAAATAATAATATACTATCTAAATACGCATATTAAACTTGACAATAGTTAATTTTTCTAGTATAATAAAAATATAAATGAGATAAAGGAGATTTTACAATGACTTTTAAAGATTTGGGGCTTGAGCCTAAAGTTAAATATACAGAAGTAAAGGTTGGAGCAGATAAGATTTTGTCTGTGGCTAATTATCTTCCTATTGCTGATAAAACAAATCTTATTATGTTTGTCACTGATTTATCAATAGATGAGGCAACTGGCTGTTTTAGTCCAGTTAGAGTGGAGACCTATTTTGCTATTGCTATATGCAGATGGTATGGCGGAATTACTTTTGAGCCAGAAGATGTGCATGAAAATATCGCAAAAACCTATGACACTCTTGAGACAAACGGTGTAATTGATGCAATTCGTGATATTATTCCGGTGGAGGAACTATCTTTTATTGAGGATTTAGTTAAGGATACTATAAGCGATATTTCAAGATATAATAGTTCTGCGGCCGGCATTATTCAGATGATGAATAAAAATGCTTCTGGTCTTGATACATATATTACTGATATGCTAGAAAAGATTAAGAATGGTGAAAATCTTGAAACACTATCAGTAATTAAAGATGTGGTTGGAAAAGATTAATAAATCTAATAAAATTTACAAATTAGATAGAGAATTAAAAGGCTCTTGAGAAGATATAATTCTCAAGAGCCTTATTTGTTTTATCGTAGAGATAAAGGAGGAAAAGGACTGTGGCTAATAAAAGATTAAACTATTAGATTGGGTTTACCGCTGACGCGAGTCAGCTAAAAACCTCTGTTAATGAAGTTATAAATAGTTTATAGAAATTAGGCAATTAGCCATCTATTTCTAGTGAACTTCAGTAGGCATCTTTGGCGGCCCTTGAATTGAGCCGTAATCTTTAGATGGCTACTAATGGAAATTCAGGTAAGTTAGATTTGACTGCTTTTAATGATAGTTTAGTAAAAAGCGGAAAGACTTTAACAGATTATTATAATCAACTAAGCAAACTGGGAATTTAGGGGCAAGAAACATTCTTAAATCTTTCTCAGGCTATTATGGCGGCGGAAACTCCGTTAATCAGAACTAATAAGTTAATGTCTGATTTGTGGATTACAATGAAAAATACGGTTCGTTGGTAGATTACAGCAAGCACTTTATAGGGTTTTATTGGCTCTTTAGAGACAGCTTATGGTTATGCAAAAGATTTAAATGAATCTCTGACAAACATTCGTATAGTTACTGAAAATTCTGCCGAGGATATGGCTGTTTTTGCTAAGTAGGCTAACGAAGCAGCTAAGGCATTGAGTACAACTACAGTAGATTATACTGACGCAGCTCTGATTTACTATCAGTAGGGCCTTACTGAGTAGGAAGTTTTAGATAGAACTGAAACTACTATAAAAATGGCAAACGCCGCGGGTGTTAGCGCTTAGACTGCATCTGACTAGTTAACTGCGGTATGGAATAACTTCTATGATGGAAGTAAAAGTCTTGAGTATTATGCAGACGTCATGGTGCGCTTAGGTGCAGATACTGCATCAAGCTCTGATGAAATTTCAGAAGGTATCTAGCAGTTTGCCGCAGTTGCAGAGACGGTAGGTTTGAGTTATGAGTATGCCGCATCTGCGCTTGCTACTGTTACTGCTACAACTCGTGAATCTGCGAATACTGTAGGTACTGCATTTAGAACATTATTTGCACGTATTCAGGGCTTAAATCTTGGAGAAACACTTGATGATGGAACTACTCTAAATAAATATTCTTAGGCTCTTGATAAAGTTGGAATTAACATCTTTGACGTTAATGGAGAAATCAAGACTATGGATACTTTATTAGATGAAATGGGAGAGAAATGGGAAACTCTATCTAATGATCAATAGATTGCATTAGCACAGACTGTAGCTGGAGTACGTCAATATACTCGTCTTATTGCTCTTATGGATAACTGGGATTTCTTCTAGGAAAATTTGGAGAGTTCTTATGGAGCAGAAGGATCTCTACAAGAACAAGCAGATATTTATGCTGAATCTTGGGAGGCGGCAAGAGATAGAGTAAGAGCATCCGCGGAAGATATTTATGATAGTTTAATAAATCCTGATTTTTATATTGGGGTAGATGATGTTCTTAGTCCTATTTTAAGTACAACTGCTGATATTATTGATGGTTTAGGCGGAATGTCTGGCGTTTTAGCAACAACTGCTTTACTGATGAATAAGGCTTTTGGTGATAAGATTGCGCAAGGAATGAGAGATATTGCTTCTAATCTTGGTATTATCGGATAGAGAGAAAAGGATAGAGCGCAAACTTTGAGAACTGAAGCCGCATAGATGGCTGATATTATCGCGAAATCCGCACTTGATAATACTATTTAGGGATAGATGGTAAATACTCAAGCTTAGATTGTTTAGCTTGAAGGAGAAGCGTCCGCTGCGGCCACACAACTATCTGAGCGCTAGGCTGGTATTTTACAACAAGATTTAGATAGAGTAAAGGTTTTATAGACATAGGTTAATTTAATTGGGTAGTAGGTTAGCAAATCAGATGAACTTATTACAGCTTATACAAATAGTTTGTCTGAGCGTTTAGTTCCCAATAAAAAATGGAAGGATAATCTACTATCGGCGCTTGTGTTAGAAGATGAAAATAAATTTTCTTTTTATGAGGACATAGAAACAGAAATTCTCTATAGTTCAAAGACAAATTAGCAAGCCCTTTAGAGTTTAATTGACAAATTAAAAGTGGCGAGCGTAAGTCTTTCTAAGTTTTAGCAAGTATAGAAATTAGTTGGTTCTGGAACCAATGAAATCTCTCAAGAAACTATTAATTTAGTAAGAAGCCTAAATCTTTTTGAAGGTGCTCAAGATGCAACAAATTAGGAGATAATAGAATATCTTACTACCTCTTAGTAGTTTTAGGAAGCATTAAAAGGGGCAGAATCAGACGTTGCTGCATTAAATAGAGTTATTACTTCTTTAGGTGATGGTTCTGTTAAATTTAAAAATGATCTAAGTGGTCTTGTAGCAGCTTTTAAGAATAATGAAATTAGTGCTGAGGCTTTTAGATAGGGATTAGAATTATTACAGTAGAAAACAAAAGAAATTAGTGAGGGGTTAAAGAATAACAGATATGCTACTTTAGACTGGGCTGAGACATTGGTTAAAGTAGGAACCACTTTATCGCAAGTTACAATGGGAATGACAAGTATTAATTCCATGTTCTCTACTTTTACAAATTCTGTGAAAGAGGGAGAGTTTACTGTTGAAGATTTTACAGTTATTCTTACTAACTTTGGAATGTTATTACCAACAATCTCTACCTTGTTTAAAAAGCAGGCATTACAAAATAGTTTAACTGCAATATCGTATTTAACAGTTGGAGCTTCAGCTAAAACTGCGGCTGCTGGTATTACTACTGTTGGTGCGGCTATCTCAACTGCTTTACCACTTATTGGGTTAATCACTTTGGGAGTAACCTTACTTGTTAATGTTATTTCTCTCATTATTGTTACGGAAGAAGAGGCTAGAGAAAAAATATCTAGTGCTACCTAGGCTTATGAGGATTAGAAATCTGCATTAGAATCTTTAAATTCTGAATTATAGACAACGAAAGATAGAATAGAAGAATTAAATAATTAGGATTCTTTAAGTATAGTCGAACAAGAAGAATTAGAAAAACTTAAATAGGCAGAATCTTCTTTGTAGAGATAGGTTGAGTTACAAGAGAAGTTAACAGAAGAAGCGCAAAAAGCCTAGGCAAAAACTATCGAAGAGAATTATGATAAATCTACTAAGAGTTTGGCAGGAGGACCAGATTTAACCTAGTGGAGAAGTTGGAATGAATACAATGGAGACTAGGACTGGTTTAAAGAGTTAGAATAGAGCATGGATTTAAATGATCCAAATGCTCAATCTGTACTTGAATAGAATAGATATACTTATAAAGATTAGTACGTAGATGCAGACACTTGGTTTAATAGTATTACTTAGGGCCTTGATAAAAATTCTGATGCCTATCGTGATTACTTAGTAGAGTATCAAGATTGGGTTACTCAAAATGAATAGATTACGGCACAGTGGGTAACTGACAATTCTGAAGCTATATAGCAAGCAGAAGATGATTATGCTGCATATATTAAATCTGTTACTGACGGGGTTATTGAGTATAATCCAGAAATGATAGCTTCAATGCAGGAGCAGTTATCTCTTATTCGTAAAAATCTTTATGGCAGTCAAAGTGAATATGAAGAGGTTATATTAAAACCAATTTTAGATAACCAATCAGTTAAATAGATTTCTACTTAGCTTTATAGCACTTTGGCTAGTAGTGATATTAGTGCAGCCTCTGGTTTGATAACAGAATCCATTAAAAATGAATTAATGTTAGCTGGAGTCAGCGTAGATGAGTTTTTAACTTTTGTAGATAGCAGAGTAGATGAAGCAAAGGAAAAAGTAGAAAGTAAATTTAGTGATTTTGATTTTGATTCTCTATCAAATGAGGATTGGGAAATCCTTATGGATGTCAATATAGATAATTTTGATGCGGTTGAAGAATTATAGGAATTTTTAGATAATTATAAAATTAATGAAATAAATATAAATGTAAAGGGAATAGACGACTTAAAATCTATATTGGAAGAATTAAATAATAGTTAGAGTGCTCTTGAATCTGCCTTATAGTCATATAAGGATCAAGAAGGCTATCTAACCATGGATCAAGTTCAAGAACTCATTAATGCAGATGAAAGATATGCTTAGTATATTGTTAAAGTTGGAGATGCGTATAAACTAACAAATTAGTCTCTTTAGACATTTTTAGATTCTGAACGACAAGAAGAGCAAATTCTTGATGCTACAATAGAATCTATGAAAGAAAAATATGGGGTAAATACTGATTATCTCTAGAATTATATTAATATGTGGGATGAATTAGTATCGCGAGCCAGTGATTCAAATGCAATAAATGATTATACGTTTACAAGTGAAACTGATGTAGAATTGTTTAAAGAGAGAACATAGGCCCTTAGTGATAATGCGAAAGCGTATCAGGAGGGGGCAATATCTGCCCAAGAATATTTTGATACGATTAATAAAAGATTAAGTAATATAAATGCAGGCTTTCATAGATTAAACGAAGAAATTGACGATAATATAGAAGAAACTGATTTATATGAAGCTACTTTGGTCGCTGCAACCGGGTCTATAGGGGATGGACTGATAGATTTAAATAAAAAGTTTAAATCTGGAACCATCAATATGGATGATTACTATGAGGGAACAATCGCTGCCACGAAAGCATTAATTACGGCTTAGTCTAAATTAAATTAGAATATTACAAAAAATACAGACGGAGTTTGGGAACTCAAAGATGGAGTAGATCAAACTACAATTTCTGAGGAAGAATATGCCAGAACCATGTCTGATATATCTAATTTAAATACTTGGGAAAAACAAGTGAGCGATGCCCAAGACATGATGGGAATTGTAAATAGTTTAGTAGATAATTACGATTACTTATTAAACTATGCTGATAGCTTTGGAGCGATAGATTTTACCATTGATAATAATTTCGATACTACTGCGACAGAATTTTAGGCAATGGTATCAAGTATTGGACAATAGCTCGTAGGACTAGAATAGACTAATAACGAATCTTATAAAAGGATTCTCTAGGGTGTTCTTGATTAGGGAATAACGCTAGCAAATGGACTAGATACAAGCGCCGATGCTTTAATGCAAGCAATGTCCACTGATGCTAGTATCGCTGGAGCCGTTATTAATTCTACTATGTCCGAGAGTGCTAATACAATTAGCTCAACTTCATAGGCGGCTGGGGCTGTTCTAACAGCACTAGGAGATTTAATTTCTAATTTTGAATATGATTTAGGTTTTACTCCATATGTAAAATCATGGGGAAAATTATAGATAGATGATTGGCTAGCTGGCAAAGCGGATCTTCCTTTTGAGCTTCCCACTCTAGGATTAAAAATTTCCGGCGAGGGCGGAGATGCTATTGGTAATTTTACTAATGCTCTAAAAGAAGCTGGTTCATATTTATCTTCTTAGGGTACGGGATCTGGATAGAATGGTATTTTTGATTATGGTTAGGAGCCATTTGCATTTGATCCTGATGGAGCATTAGATCCGAATAGAATAGCAACAGACAATATTAGAAATAAAGATTCTGGCGGAGATAACGAAGGTACAAAATATGATGCCGAAGATGAAAAAACTCTTGAAGATATAGAAGATAGATACCATGAAATAACTCGTGAGATTGAGAATTAGAATGATTTATTAGATGATATTGGTAATAATATAGATAGAGCATATGGAGCGAAGAAATTATAGGCTTATTAGAAAGAGCTTCAAGAGTTAGAAAAACAGCAAGCTAATTATAATAAGATGCTTGATGAGGCTGAGACCTATCTTGAGAAAGATAGATCAGACCTTCAAGGATTATTCAACAATTCTCTTACTTTTGATGAAAATGGAGAAATTGAAGGTTATCAAGACGTTCTTCAATCTATTGTTGATGATTATAATAATAACTTCTTAACCGATTACAACGCTTTCTTATTAATGTTTAGCAGTCTTACTAAAGATGAATAGGAGGCTAGATAGGCAGAATATGATAGTTGGCAATTACAAAAAGAAGTTGCTGATGAATTATTCTAGGCTCGTTAGGACGCTTTAGCTCAATATGAAGAAACTCTTGACAAGATTCAAGATGTAAAAGATGAGCAAGAAGAGCTAGAAAGAAATATTGCAGATAATAGATTAAATTAGATTGAATATAAACTTGAAGTTGCAATAGATATAAAAGATGCTAAAGATGCGGTTAATGAGCTAACAAGACAAATAGCGGAATCTTTTGGTGATGAACTAACTCATGGAATGGAAGTCGCTCGTATTGATGAAAACAGTATGAATGAGAATAAGGAAATCATCAAGAGCTATGAAGAAGCCCTTAAAAGTTATCAGGAAGAATTAGCTAATGCCACAGATGCGACTAATATTGATGAGATTGTAAGCAAGTTATCTGACTTGCAAGGTAAAATGATTTCTACTGCGGAAGCTTTGCTTGATTGGGTAGAAGGTCTTGAAGAAATGCTACCAGATGCATTAGATGCCGCGTCAGAAAGATTTGCAGCTTTTACTGATTAGCTTGACCATAATGAATCCGTTCTAGGACTTATCAAAGAACTATATGCTCTTTAGGGAGTTACATATAAGACTGAGGAAGGATTTGAGTAGCTTCAGGAAGTAAGCGAAGAAACTATGAAGGCTCAGGTCGCCAATGCGCAGCTAAATAAACAATGGTACGATGGAATCCGTCAAGAATTATTGGAAGCTCAAGCTGCACTAGACGCATTAGGCGGAGATGAAACGGATCCTGCATATGATGGTCTAAAAGCTAATAGAGATGCTCTACTAGAAGAATATAATGAAGCACAAGAGGCTATGTTAAGTTCTGCGCAAGCCGCTATGGAAACTGCCTAGGAGATGTATACTCAAGCTATTGAGAGAGCAGTATATGAATTTGGATAGGCTGTTTCTGGCGGAGTAGGATTAGATCTACTACAAGACAAGTTTGATCATTATATCGAGCAAGAGGATAGATATTTAGATAAAGTAAATGAAGCGTATGAGGTATCTTCTTGGTATAATAAACTACAACAGGATATTGATAAGGCTACTAACTCTAAGATGAAAGATTAGTTAAAATAGCTACAAGAGGAAATTGATATACGTAGAGAGAACAATACCTTATCTGAATACGATTTAGAAATTCTCGAAGCTAAGTATAATGTTCTTTAGGCTTAGATGGCACTTGAAGATGCTCAAAATGCGAAAAATCAACTTAGACTAGTGAGAGATAGTCAAGGTAACTGGAATTATCAATACACCGCAGATGCGAGCCAGATAGCTGACGCAGAATAGAATTTGCTTGATGCGGAGAATGAGTGGTATAATATAGCAAAGCAGTAGGTAGAGGATGTTACAGGAGAGATTATTTCTACTTGGCAAGAATGTCAAGATAAGATAAAAGAAATCTATTCTGATATGACCTTGACTGATGAAGAAAGATCTGCCCGCGCGCAAGAAATCTATTCTTATTATACGCAGAAGGTTAAGGACCTAGAGAACGAAAAATAGATCGCTATTTAGGATATGACCGAAGCCGGCAATAAAGCTTTAATTGATATGGCTATTGTTGCGGGAGACGAGGTAAGTGACCTAACTGGAATTACAAGTCAAGAAATTCAAGATATTATAGCTAACTCTGGCTCTAGCATTATTGATTTGTTACTATCAGATAACGAGTAGATTCAAGATATAGTAGGAAGTAATACAAAACTTATTGACCTATTTGATAATGTATTTGCGAAAGACTTAGCCAATATGACCGCTAATGCTGGTAACTTTGAAGAGTTTTTATCTAATGCAATGGATGAAGCTAGCGGAGCGATGGAAGATTATCAAACTACTGTTTCTGGAGTAGCCGATTAGACTGGAACAAGTCTCGATGATTTAAAAGATTATATCGACGATGTTTCAACTTCTACTGATTTGTGCTCTGAGGCTGGATCAAATGCCGTTACTTAGATGTTAGAATAGATAAGCACTATTCAAGATTTAAGTCAAGAGTATTTAGATATGGCCGATTCAGTCAGAGAATATATAAGAGCGCTTGAAGAAGCCGCTAGAGCTGCTGGTAGCACAATAGAAAGTGCAGGAAGTATAGATAAAGATGACTTACCTTCTTCTGATTCAAGTCAATCTTCTGATACTGATAAAGGTAACTCAGGTAATAGTGGTAGTGGGTCTTCTAGCAGTGGAACCGGAGGGGGTAATGGAATCCCCGAAGTAGGAGACGAAGTTACTTATATTGGCGGAACTTATTATCATGACTCTTATGGTACTGATCCTGCTGGTAGACGTGGTCCAGGTAAAAAGGTTAGAATAACAAATATAGCTAAGGGTAGACCATATCCAATCCATGTGCAGTCTAATAATTCTGCCTATGGATGGCTAAAAGAAAGTTAGATAAGTGGTTTCGATACTGGAGGATATACCGGAGAATTTGATAATGCTAAATTAGCTTTCTTGCATGAAAAAGAGCTAGTTTTAAATCAAGAGGATACGAAAAATATCTTGGCGGCGGTCTCTGCTATGAGAGCCTTTGGACCTAGTTTTATAGCCTCTATTGAGAAAACTCTTGATGGAAATGCATTATCTATTTCTAGTATTATGGCATCTAGATTGGGAACTAATACCTAGATTGCGCCGACAGATAATGTGGTTTAGCCAAATATAAATATTGAACGAGTTGAATTCCCCAATGCGACATCTTCTGATGAAATTCAAGATGCTATTCGTAGTTTGGCGGATGATGCTACTCAATGGGCGAATAGAAGAAAAGAATAATAGGGGAGAAAATCTCCCCTATTATTCCCTATGAGTAAAAGGAGGAAGAATATGAATACAGCTTCTGAATCTATCTTTTAGACAATAGATATTCTTGTTGATAAAGCACTATCAAAATTAACTTATGATAAAACTGTTTCAGCAGAGATCAATAGTATAGTTAATCTTGATACTGGAGAATATAAAGTTAAATATTCTGGTAATATAGTATCTGCTTTTTCTGATGATGTAAAAAAGCAATATAAAGTAGGAGATACTGTATACGTTACCATACCTCAAGATGACTTGTCAGCAAGGAAAAGAATAGTATGTAAAACAAGTGAATAGTCGCTATCATACGGAGAGATGCTATCTTTATCTAATTCAATAATAGAGAAAAGCCCAACCTTTGATACCATGTATGAATATAATAAAAGTGCGGAAAGGGGCGTTGTAGCTGGAGCGCCTGCCGATAGTAATCTAAGTCAATAGATTATTTATGACGGTACTGAAGAGGGCTATCATGGATTATTCCAACAATACGCAAATAATAACGAACTTATTAGAATCAAGGCTTCTTTCTTGACTACTTTCCATTGTGAACATACAAAAGGAAATTATGGTTTAGATATATAGTTTTTCACAAAAAGTGGGGATATAGTTTCTTATAAACTAGATCTAAGTTCTTTTAATGGAGATCCATATCGCTTTTAGGTCTACAGCCCGCAATCTGTAGTCATAAAAACTCAAAAAAATTATTTAACTGGACTTAAACAAATTAAATTATTTGAAGAAAACTTTGTCTATGATCGTTATGTAGAATCTGGTATAGTTACAGATAAAGAGAATAGAACTGTACCTAATATTTTTGTAAAGGATATAGAGATTCAGTTTGTTGAACAGAAAGATTTAACTGATAATTTATATTATTTAGATATATCGGCCCCGCGAGGAAACTCATTCACTAACGAGATCTCTTCTCTTGATTTGGTTGGTAGATTGATTTATTAGGGCGATAATATTATGAACGAAGAAACCTGTGAATGTAAGTGGTTTGAGAGGGATGTAAGTGTTTTACTAGGGAGCGATTTGTACGACAAAAATGCTGGGGTAGGATGGGCTCCCGTCACAGCGTCCGAGAGCAATACGTTGACACTTAATGCTGAATAGGTTGAGTATCAAAAGTAGTATAAATTGATCGTTGTATATAATGATAGCGTGACATTAAGCGCAGAAACAACGATTTATAACTTAACAAGTGACTATAGTTTTGAGTTAGATCAAACTACGGTTGGTGAAGATATTATCATTCAAATTTAGAACAATGCAGATGATACTGTTTTAATTGGAGATTGGTATATGCTTTATCCAGATGGAAGTTATACCGCAGTAGGGTTAAAACAAAATTCTATCACTGTAACTAATTTACTGCTATATTCTTCTGTTACTTTTGTTTGCGGCGTTTATAATAAAGAGCATAGCTAGATTATTTGTGTATTAGAACATCTTGTCACAAATAGTTCTTCCGAGGAAGATGTTACAATCACTTATAATGGAGAAGATACCTTTAGATATGATGCAAACGGAGATATAACAATAGAAGATGCTGAGAAGGAACGAACTCTTTAGGTTGTTTTAACTTGGAAAGATGGAGTTGGAACTTCTTATAAGGTTGAATGGATTGGCCCAGATGGGAAAAATATCACTAATTCAAGATATAATCCTAGTGAATCTATGATAGAAAATCTTTGGGTTGACAATAGCAATATTTTACATTATACTATTAAATAGAAGTATAAAGTTAATTTTAATAATAATACTATCTTAGTTCGTATAGTTACTATGGATGAATAGAGATACTCTTTCTAGAAAGAGATTTTATTCTTAAAAGATGGAGATTAGGGTACTAATGGTACGACCTATGTTACTGCAATTCGTCCTTTTGATGAAAATACTGGTCTAAAACTTTCTGGCCTGGTTCCTCTTATCTATAGGGATAACTCATGGCAAAATACTTTACCTTTAAGATGTTACGTATATAAAGATGGAGAGTTAATTAACGACAATGGAAACTATACATTGACCTATAAATGGACAGGGGTTAATGTTAATATTGGGGATAGCACCTTGGATGACCGCAAGATAATTAGTGGAGATAATCAACTGGTATCTACTCCCATTGGCGGTTATGTGAAAGTACAAGTTACTATTAATGATAATAAGAATAATAGAACTTATGATATTTATAGTAATTATCCTATTGATGTCGCTGTTAATTTTTCTGATCAAGAAATAGAGAGTATTGATATTAGCTCTATTCCTTCTTATATTAAATATACTGCTTCTGGAGTAAATCCCTAGTTCTATAGCAATAATATTGAATTTATTGTCAATGAAGTTGATTAGAGCAAGAATATTACTTCTATTGTGGAAGAAATACTAACAATAGAAGAATAGGATGGTCTTTACTACTTAGAACCAGCTTCTAGCTTTGTTTTTGAAGATAATAGTATTGCATTGTTAAAGTGTGAATATGAGGGAAAATGTATTTATCATCCAATTATCTTGTATCTTGACACCTATGGAAATGAATTAATTAATGGGTGGGATGGTACATAGCTTGAAATTGATGAAGAAAATGGTCAGTATATTTTGGCACCGTAGATAGGTGCAGGAGAAAAAGATAGTTTTAATCGTTTTACTGGCGTAGTAATGGGAAAAGATAGTGTTTAGTCTAAAATCGGTTTGTATGGATATAAAGCGGGGATTAATACCTTTGGCTTAATGGAAGATGGTACAGCCTTCTTTGGATCCAAAACTGGTGGTGGATAGATCATTATTGATGGTACCTCTGCCGAAATTTATGGAGGAGGAAATTCTTCTGGTGAAGGTGGAGACGCATCCAATGGAATGACTATTACGCTAGCAGATCTTAAAGCTGATGGCTCTACAGAGGCTATTAAAATCGGCGGTGGCGTTTTTACAGTAAAATATAATGGTACTGTAAGTGCGGCCAATGCTGAAATTTCAGGAACTATTTATGCTTCTTCTGGTAAGATAGGTGGCACAAAAACTGGATCTAATGGTTGGACTATTGAAACTAATAGACTATATAGTGGTTCTGGTTCAACAAGAGTTGAATTGAATAGCTAGTCACCTACTAATACATCTACACCTACAAACAATAATGATTTTGCTATGTGGGCTGGTAGTGCAACTGCTTCAAGTGCTAAATTTTCTGTCTCTAAAGGTGGATTAATTACTGCTAAATAGGGAAATATTGGAGGATGGATCCTTTCTTCTAATAAACTCACTAGTGATAACTACAGAACCGGTATAGCAAGTTCAGGAACTTATCGTTTCTGGGCCGGAGCCAGCTCTAGTAGTACAGCAGATAGACCTGTTTTTTCTGGTTCTTCTTATTTTTATGTTACCAGTTCAGGTGAGATGTAGTGTAAAAATGCAACGATTAATGGCTCAATTTATGCAGACGATGGCGAAATCGGCGGGTGGACTATTAGCCCAAGTAGAATCTCTGGAGGCGGAACTACCTTATATTCAAATGGTAGAATTGTATGTGAAGATTTTGAATCTGATAATGTAGATATTAGTGGAGATATTAATGCGACTACTTTAACCTGTGATAATGGCGAAATCGGCGGGTGGACTATTAGTGAAGATGGATTAGAGAATGGTACTACAAGATTGTTTAACGGCTTAGTATAGACAGAATAGGTACAAATATATTATAATGATCATGGTCGCTGGAATACTTATCTTGGATTTTTAGGATATGTACCTGGTAGAGATGATGATGGTGTTACTGACAATATTGGTATTAGAACACTTGATTAGGGATAGAGTATTATTCTTTAGTCTGCAAGAAATATAGCCTTAAATGCTGAGGGAGCAGGTATCTGGGTAAATGCAGAAAATTTCAACATGAATGTACCAAAATCTGGATAGAAAGGTATTTATGCCTAGTTTGCATAAGGAGTGATTATATATGGGTTCTGTAACCTTACACTCTCCCTCTTATTCTAGTGTTGGATAGAGATATGCTTCAATAAGTTGTACTGCGGTGGGATGGGTATATCCAAGCGATTCTGGAACAACCACAACCGGAGATAGTAAAAATGGTTCTAGAACTACTATCTCTTATAGTAATACAGTATGGAGTTGGAGTTTTAGTGATGGAGGAACTTCTAGTTCAAAAGAACCAACTCATAATTTTACTGGCTTAACCGCAGGTAGAGCAAATACAGTAAGAGGAACATTGAGCGCTAGATGTACAAAAACCACTACTGTAACTAGATGGTCCACTCATAGACAAGAGGTTGGAAAAGACGAAAATGGAAAACCAATTTATGAAGATGTAACAACAACAACTGGTCCAACTACATCTAGAACAACAGTTAGCTTAGGTTCTGCATCAGATAGTGTAACTGTATATACGCAACCAACTGGTTTTTCTTTTGGATGCAGTCCGGGGGATTATATAGCGGATTATGCCACCGCAGCTAACTGGAATGAATTAGCTGATTAGGTTGGTAAATATAAAAGTTGGCGCAGTCAATCAAACTAGTATTCTTCATATGATTATTTAAAAGTTTCAAGGGGTGATTGGATAACCGCAAGTATTTATAATTCTATGGCATCGGCTTGCGGGACTTCAAAAGTTACCGCAGATAGAACTTTGATTAGTGCTGCATTATTTGAAGCACTAGCTGACGCAGTTTCGCCATAAGAGAAAAAGGAGTTTTAATTATGAAAATGTCAAACAAGGATATTTTAGAAATAACCGAGGGATTAAGTAATATAGTTCAAGATCAATCATGCCTTCCCGCAAGTGTGTCATATTCGGTGATAAGAAATTTAAAAATTCTTTCTTCTATTGCTGAGGATATTTATAATGAGCGCAAGAAAATTATTGAAAGGTATGGAGAACAAGTAGACGATATTACTTATTCAATCCCAGAAGAGAAAAGAGACGCGGCGAATAAAGAACTAAATAACTTATTAGCTGTAAATACTAGCGTTCCATTAGCTACCTTTTCTATTGATATTTTGTAGGGATATGATATTCCTTTAAAGGTTATGAATATTCTATACTTTATGGTGGAGGCTGACGAGGAATAAAACTCGTCAGCCTTTTGGCCAATTATCTTTATTAATGATATAAGATTTTTTAAATATCTTAGATGAGAAAAAGGAGGCGTTAACTATGCCAATTAGTATTTACCCGCCTACTCTGTAGAGCACATAGCCAGCGTTTCTAGCCAGTGTGAATGTATATCAAATCTATTTTACCTTACAGTCAATTACATCTTTTAATGATATAGGACATATATAGGTAAGAATAGTGCGTTAGTCGAATAATAAAAGCATTGTTAATACAAATCAATACCCAGATGGGACAATCTATAAAGCACCCTCTGCTATTGGTTCCCTGGGCAATTAGTATTTTGTATCAATCAATAAAAATGAATTGTTCGAATCTTGGTAGCCAGGGTATTTATATAAAGTGCAGATGCGCTTTGGAATTAATCCTATGTATACCTCGGTAGATGAATTTGCAACATGGAAACAATAGCAAATAGATGAAGGAGCTTTCTCTGAATGGTCTACTGTAATGGTAATTAAAGCGATAGATACTCCGACTATTATTATAGAAAACGACGAGGCAAAGCGAGAAGATGTTATATCTACAGAACGAGTAGAAGCAACTTTAACACCGCTATTTATTGGCAGTTACAAGATTGAATCTAGTAGTAATGAATTATTGGATAAATATAAATTTGATTTATACAAAGGTTCTTCGTAGGATCTCAGTGATTTAATCGAAAGCTCTGGGTGGATCTAGCATAATGGCTCTATTAATAATACAGATACTCATAGATTTAAAACAGTATTAACTAATAGTGAAGATTATACTGTTGTGTACTCTATTATTACCGTCAATGGTTATGAGGGAGAGTCTGATTAGTATAATTTTTCTGTTAGTCGAACTTATCTAGGTGATTTAGAAGGAGTATCTATAAGAGTTGAAGATAGCGATATATATTGCAAAGAGAATGGTTGTATAAAGATTTTTTGCACAGCAAAAGATGGATTAAGTGGAAGTTATGTAATAACTAGAAGTTCAGAGAAAGATAATTATTAGATATGGGAAGATTTGAAGTATCTTAAATTTTCTAATTAGGTTTTGAACGATTCACTAATCTATACCGATTTTATTATTGAAAGCGGAATTAGATACAAATACGCTATATAGCAAGAGAACTCCGCAGGATTGCGGACTTCCTAGGTATATGAAACCTCTAACCAAGGTCGTAGTGTTGATTTTGAGCACAGCTATATTTATAGAGATGGAGTATAGTTAAAACTATCACTCAATCAAACCTTATCCAGCTTTAAACATACCACTTTAAGAAGTAAATAGGATACTTTAGGAGATAAATACCCTCATTTAATTTAGAATGGTAATGCTTACTATGCAGAATTTCCTATTTCTGGTTTGATTAGTTTTTAGATGGATGAATATTAGACATTCTTCTCTCTAGATGATGATGGCCTTTATTATAATGGCAAACTTGCAATCCCAGAAGATAAGTTTACTATCAAAAATGTGGTTAGAGGAAAATGTCAAGAGAGATAGACAACTCATTCAGAAGTCTCAACTAATGAGAGTAAATTATCTATTTCAACTGATTTAACAGATGATAATGTTTTCATTGAAAGAGCTTTTAGAGAAAAGGTAGAAGAATTTTTAAATGATTTTAACTATAAATTATTTAAGTCTCCAACCGAAGGGAATATAGTTATAGGCTTGCTTAATATTTCTTTGACTCCGAATAATACGGTCGGCCGCATGCTCTATTCTTTTTCTGCTACGGCATATGAAGTATTAGAGAACACCATAGAAAATTTAAATGAAGTTAATATAATTGATATTGGTGAATTTGAGAGTTTAGCAAGCGAAGATAGAATAAATTCCTTTGGGCAGATAAGCGGAATTTATGGTCGAAATATAGACTTATACGCAAAGATAAGAGAATAGGAAGAGGTTAGCATAGGTGGAGGGTATAAACTAAACTTAGTTTAGGTTACTGATATCCTAGTTGAACAATACCCAAAGATAGATCTAACCGCGTAGCTACTAGAATTAGAAGCTCTTAGAGCGGAAGCCGCAGGTAATGAAGAAGATACTTCTGAGTATGATAGATAGATTGAGGAATGTGAAAATTTAATTCTTGCTCTTGATGGGCCTGAATCTGCGACTATTGAAATTAATGTTAATGGTTCAAGGATCTTAGTTGCACCAGGTAGAATGTATCATTTAAGTGAGAATGTTAATTCTCTATCTCTATCTGCATCAACAGTTCCTATTATTGTGAATTATGTTTGTCAGTTAAATTAGGTTGAAGATGTTTCAGTGGGAGTTGTTTCTGCTATTGATGCTTCTCGTATTTGGGGTTAGATTTCTGGAATATTTACAGGAACAGATGGTGTTTTAAAGTTTTATAACTATGATTATAAGAATAGTGACACATATCGCATATTTAGTAATGTTCCTGCGAATATGGAAAAATTTCTAGTTAGGGATAAACAAGGAGATATTATTGTTGATAATACGACTTTTAATCTATATAAAACGGTAAATATCTACGAGATAATAAAAGAAGAGACACAAAAGCAAGTTGAGCTTATATATAATACACACTTTGAATTAAGTAGCGATGGACAGCTAACAGACGGAGAGATTTATTACACTTTTAGTGATATTACTTTGTTCGATATAGAAGCAGACGAAGGAACTACTATTCTTCTTAGCTCAAATGCTGATGGAAGTAATCCTATTACTGTAAAAATCGGTCCCACAGGGAGATATACACTTAACCCATTGGATAATATGATTAAATATATCGCTCTAGAAAGCGCTCAATTCTGTGTAATAAACTATAAGTGTTTAACAAATCAAATGCGTATGAAGGTGGAATAGTATTATGTTTGATTATTTAAACGATATGGAATTTCTTACTGCCCTTGATAAGTTAAACATTAAAACCCATTATGCGAAAATTATTTTGCTTTCTTTCGATGAAAAACCTATTAGAGAGATACAAGGTCGCATAACAGCAGGAAGTTTAAGTGTTAATGGTTCATCTTCAGTGCGCAGAACAATTAGTTTAACTATGCTAGCCGATGGAAATAATAGCGATATAGAGAATATAGATAACGAGATTTCGATAAACAAAAAGGTTAAAGTGTTTGTTGGATATAATAACCCCTTAAGATCTTATTCTAGTTATGGAGATATAATTTGGTTTCCTTGCGGACTATTTGTCTTGTCTAATGCATCAATAGCAAGATCGACTTCTGGATGGACAATTTCTATAAATGGAAAAGATAAGATGTGTTTATTAGATGGAACTGCGGGAGGTACCTTTCCAGGTTCTATTACCCTCCATGAAAGTTACATATAGAAGAATGATGGAGATATAGAGATTGTATATCCGACCATATTCCAGATTATATATGAAGCGGTAAACCACTGGGGAGGGGAAGCTATAGAGAATATAATTATTACAGATATAGAGGAAACCTGTAAAATGTTGGTTAAGTATATTGGTGACAAACCAGTATATTTTAGTAATAATTATGAGAGTATGGATTTCTCTCCCAGCTCAGACTTCCCGCATATGGTAAGCTATGGATAGGATGCTGGATATAAAGAAACAGAATTTACATATCCCGGTGAATTGATTTTAGATGCTGGTGATACTGTAACTGCATTACTAGATAAGATAGTGGATGTTCTTGGAAATTTTGAATATTTCTATGATATAAACGGTCGTTTTATCTTTTAGGAGATAAAGAACTATCTTAATACTGGAAGCCCTTTAACTGAACTTACGCCAGCAAACTATGTAAAGAGTTATAATAATGCTAAATTCTTATATTCTTTAACCGAGCTTGATACCACGACTGCGATAACCCGCAGTCCAAAGTTTGATAATATTAAAAATGATTTTTATGTTTGGGGTAAAAGAAAAACTACATCTGATGTAGAAGTGGACATTAGATACCATTTAGCTATTGATACCAAACCTATTATAGATTTGGCTGGGTATTATATGTGGGCTATTAGTGATAAAGAAACTGGACTAATAGTAAGATATGATTTTAATAATATAGCTAGTGATTACTCTGTATCTGGATATGAAACAAAATTAATCGGGTCTCCATGTGATGAGTGGCGAGAAGAGCTGTACCGTAGAGCATTAAATGCGCAGGTAACTAATAGCGTATATGATAACTACTATGATTCCGAATTAATCGCGGAATGGCGTAATTTATATGATCCATTGAACGAGAAATGGGATGAATACGATCATTGGAACCCTGATGTTTTTAACAATCCAGAAAATTTGAACTATTGGTTAGATTTTATAGATACGGGTTCAGAGATGGGAAAATATTCAATAAATGAAATAGGCAGAAGGACTAAAGTGGTTAATAGTTCTGATATAACTTCCGTATATAATATGGAAGCCCCTGATATTATTTTTATTGAAGGACTTGATTAGGACTTGATAGCAGAATATCGAGGGATAGGTTAGAGATTTTTTGTTCTTACTTCTGAATACTATGATTTATTTTCAATAAGTTCTACTAATGCAAGTTGTTTTGATAAGATTAGAGAAATGTTGTATTAGAATTTAAATTATAATACAACTATATCCATTACCTGCTTACCAAAGTATTATATGGAGCCGAATAATATTCTCTACATTGAAGATAAGAATAGTGGTATTAGTGGAAATTACTAGATAACTCAGTTTACTTTGCCTCTTGCTTATAATGGAACTATGAGCATTACTGCAACGGAAGTATTAACGAGAGTATAAGGAGGAGTAGGAGATAATGCCAACTGTTGGTCAAGTATACTATAATGTAATAGATAATAACAGTGGTAGCTACGTCTCTAGTGGGTAGAATATATTCAGTGATATTATTGCCTAGGTAGGAGCCTCTCAATTCAATAAAGTTGGGGTATAGGCTCCTGCCGGCACAAAAATAGTTATGAATGAATCAAAGACTATTATGGTTGGTAGAACTGGAATATATGAACTAGATGATGACATAGCTATTACTAATATGTATTTTATTAGACCTAGAAAGTATGAAAAAGATGAAGAAGCCTCCTAGTAGGCGATTGAGTAGGGAACTGAAGGAATGTAGGCTGCGGATAAAAAACGAGCAGACGATTTGGAACAATTTTATAAAGAAAATCCAGTTATGCCAGACCCGGATACAGATCCAGAGGGATATAGAGCTTACTGGGATTCATATAATAATATTTAGACTACCTATATAGAGGCTTATTAGACAGCATTAAGTTTGTATAATTAGGGTGTAAACGGTATATATGTGTTACCCAATCCTGATAATATTGATGCTCCAGAGAACTATTAGGATTTGTATAATGTTATTATTGATTTTATCTATGTATAAGGAGGTGTCAAACTATGGAAAGTTTCTATGGAGGACCTAAAGGTAGAGATTTTGATATTAAGGAAATCTTTACTAGCAAATATTAGATGGATAGAGATTTATCAAAGGGTTGGACATCTTCTATCTTCCCAGGTGATCTCGTTGTTGTATCATATGGTTTGCCAAGCGATACAAACTATGATATTTATAAGAATGAAGATTTATAGAATTATGGGAAAAGCTATAACTCTACTCTTTGGCAAAAATGTTATAATGATAAAGATGGAAGCGGATCTGCGGGCGGCCTATACTATAAGATGATAGCTTCCATGACTGGTAATACACCAAGAATTAGCTTAAATGACACAGAAGTCTTGGATGCAGATGAAGATCCAAACGTGGTTTGGGATAATACCGATCTAGATAGACTTTGGCTTACTTTTCAGTTACCATAGAGTTAGAATATCTAGTTAGGAGAGACTACTATTCTGGATTGTAATGAACTTCCAGAAGCGTCTTTAGACACAACCGATATAAATAATCCTAGCTTAAAGTTGTCCTTACCGCAATCTTAGGTAATTAATACTGCATTAGTAGAATTATTAGATGTAGGTGAAAATCCAAGAGTATCTTTAGAAGTTTCAGGAGATTATTCTATCAACAAACCGGCAATTAAGTTTTATCTACCTGTATCTTAGTCATTATAGGAAGGTATTACTACAACTTTAGATGCTAATGAAAAACCTAGATTTGAAATAAATTTTGATGATATAAACAATCCAATTATTAATTTCTTCTTGCCTCAAAGTTAGGTGATGGGAGATCCAGAAACTACGGTAGTGGGACCCGAGGAGAACCCATCTGTAATAATAGATGATTCGAATATTAATGTGCCAGTATTGAAATTTAGTTTACCAGAAGCGGTTAAGTTTTATTATGGCGAGTTATTAGGCGAGAGGACAGAAGGGACTTACGAAGAAGCTAATGATTCTTTTGCGGATTATAATGTTGGTGATTATTACATTAATGCACCAACTGGTTTTATTTATAAAGTAATAAATAAAACTGGAACCACTTGCACTTTTTAGTATATAGCTTGTATTTAGTCCCCTCTTCCTACTATAGAAGTTACAGAATTAAAGCCATATACAGATAAAGGTTCTGAGTTTGAGCCGACAATTCCTACAGTTACAAGGGAGTTTACCAACGAGGAGCAAACCGCTTGGAAACTAGTTTTTGGACTGCCTTCCGCAGTTAAATATACAACTTCATTTGCTTTTGTTGGAATTGATGAAACCGGTTCTGTATCCAATAAAATTACAGCAGATGATACTATGAATATTGATTTTAAGATTCCTCGAGGATCAAAATTATACTCTGGAACTTAGATTTCTGATTCAACGACATCTACTGTTATTGAGGGTGCGAAAGCTGGAGATTTATATTTAAATACAGAAACCGGAAATATATATGAATTAAAATCTTCTGGTACATGGGAGAAAAATTCCGGCAACCTAAAAGGCCCTGTTGGTGAAGCTCTTAATATTGTTAAGAGCTATACAATAAATGAGACAGATACACTAAAAGATTCTTTATAGAATGGTGTAAATTATATTGAAGAAAACTATGACGGAGAAATTAGTGCGGAAGATATTTTCTCTATTACATGGGTAGAATATGAAACCAATCAAGAAACTTCTTATTGGTATTATAAGGCTGCCGATGGAGTGTGGGGAAGAGTTTAGTTAACCGGTGGTATTTCTAATCTTATTGACAATAGTTATAATAGTGAAGATGGTGGAGAAGTAACAAATAAAACTTACAGTATTCACTATATTAATAGCTTAATAGGTGGAACTATTACAAATAAGGATAGATAGACATATTCTGCAACATAGATTGAAGAATTACTATCTTGGGGAAGTTTTAGTGATTTAATACCTTAATTTATATTTAGAGAGTATAAAGGAGGGCCTAAAATGGCTTTATTTAAGATTTTTAAAGGCGCAGAAGAGGATCTTAATGATGTACCTCTTCATGAAGGATACGCCTATTTCTGCGAGGACACAGGAAATTTATTTATTGATGTAAGTAATATAGAGGGCGGACGTCTACAGGTCAATGCCTATGCTGCTCAAGTTTTAAAGAATAATGTTACTGAAATTGATATTGACGACATTTTTCTTAAAAATATGACTGCTACTGTAGCGTAGGGTGGAACTGGACATGATACATTAACTGTTAATGCTTTGCTAGTAGGAAATGGAACAGAAGCATTAAAAATGATTGAAATTGCAGCCGGCAGTTTAGTAATCGGAAATGCGGAAAATGGTGTGGCTGGTTTACAAGGTGCTGGTGCTTTATACGCGATTACTGCGGGTGCACCTACATTTGGTACACTTCCAATCTAGGTTGGAGGAACTGGAGGCACGACAGCCGCGCAAGCCAGAACTAATTTGGATGTATATAGCAAGTCAGAAACAGATAACCAAATTACTGGTAGCACATCTGTAGCTTATACAACCACTCTTGCCGCGGCATCATGGGTATTGAACGGAGATATGTATACATAGACATACTCTAATACTGCTTTAACTTGCGGAAAAGCGGGAAATGTGCCACCTATCATTACTTATACTTCTAATTTAGAGGAATATAGTAAAATTGATCATGCTGATGCAACTGTAGGATCTGGAATCACTTTCTACACAAAAGATAAACCAGAAAGCGATATTGCTATTGTTATTATTGATGTAAAATAAAAAAAATAGGGAGAACCTTTTAATTAAGGTTCTCCCTATTTTTTTTATTCCTCGCAAGGAGGTCTACTGTATAAGTGATAATGCGGTTTTTCTTCTCCAAACCATTTCCATCTAAGGTAATCATCTAACACTATTGCTAAAAGGCTCAAGAAGAACCATGCAATAGAGAAGGGCAAGCAAATCTGCCCCATAAAGTTAAGTGGAATGTTAGAATAATCCCAAATACCTAAACCTAGTCTTATATTTAAAACTAATCCAAAAATTAATTCTAAAGCAGTTATAATTAAAGATCCTTTTACTCCTTGAGTTAAGATAGATTCTTCCCAAAGAATATTCTCATTCATTAGTCCAATTAATAGAAAGCATAAGCCACCTAGCAAAAACATAGACCAATGACAAACTCCAAGGCTAATAAAAGTTTTATAGAGGAACTCTATACTGTAATATAGAGTTCCTCCTACTACGAATAGAATTATATTTTTATTCGCTGTCTGTGTCTTCATAACTCAATTCAATAGCTTTTAATTCATCTATTGAATTAGCTCCAAATATCTAGGTTTTATATTCTTGCATTAAGTGGTATTTTGGATATACCGCATTAGAAATAGCTAAACTTAGAGCGGATAATTGCTCTAAAGTCCATGGTACACACTCTTCGTGTCGAGCGTGCCACTCAAGCGTAGGATTTTCTACTTCAGCAGCTACAGCCACCTAGAATTGATTGAGATTTAAGCTAATCTCAGATTGGTCCTCCTACGTAATTCCATATTCTTTTCCATCGACCCAAGTTAACGGGTGGGTAGCAAGATACTCTGCGAATAGTTTCTTGTTTTCCTCTTGTTTATCATATTTTGCCTAATCTAAATCAGCGATGAAAGTACCATCTTCTTGATTATACTTTGAATAGTTAGGAATGACGTTTGATGGAATTGTTTCCAACTCTAATACTGTAACAGCATTAGGTTGATTTAATACATCGGCTTTGACTAGAGTGTAATGAGTATCACTATCTGAGCCGATAACCCCAGTTCCCTCTTCTTCCTCGCAGGCAACGACAATACCATTTGAGGATTGCAGTTTAATGTAACGTGCTTCTGAAAGAATATCAACTACTATATTCTCTCTATTTAATAGAATATACATTACTTTATTTCAACTCCTTTGAATAATGAACGAAAATAATTGTCCATGTCCTGAATTATATAAAAGCAAGTTCCTTTAGAAATATGCGCCCTCCAGCCCTAATAAGATTTCTAAACTTCTTCAGTTGAAATTTTATTATCTAACCATAAAGCCTACATTTTCTTTAGTTTTCTGCGCTGATGAGCTACTTTTTTCTTGAAAGGAAGTTGTATTATATGATTAGTTTCTGTGAGATGAAAATTCCACTTTAAATATTTAAAAGGAGCGTGGCGTTCGCCATCTGCGTGAATAGGAGAAATTCTAGTGATAGTAGTTTTCTTCTTATTCATCTTTAATCCTTGTTTATTTAAGCGAATTTCTATTTGTTTCTCACATTCGGCCAAGTATTTACTGTCATTATGGAGCAAGTATAAATCATCCATATAACGACCATAATACTTAATATGTAACTCTTCTTTTATGAAGTGGTCAATTTCGTTCAATGCTAGCAATGCGAATAATTGTGACGTTTGACTTCCTAATCCCAGGCTCTTTCTTTCATATTCATAATACTTACGACCAGGCTAGAAATGAGTAACATTAACTCTTTCATACTTGTGTCGCTTACTTGTGTAATATATTTTACCGGGTATAGGCGAAGTGTCTTTTGTTAGCTTAAAAGAAAATGTATCTATCAAGTAACAACATAACTAATAAACAAGTTTATCTTTTATTAGCCGTTTAGCTGCTTTCTTTAAAGATTCATGGTCAATAGAATCAAAATATTTCTGTATATCAATTCTTAATCCATAAAAATCTTTTCCTAACCCATACTCTTTATGAGCCTATTGGAGATGTTTCTTAACTCTTTCCAGAGCGAAGTCTATTCCCTTTCCTTTTAGGGTTGCACAATTATCATAGATAAATCTAGGAGTTAATTCTGGTAGCAAAACTTGTTCACATAACGCATTTTGTACCAGTCTGTCGTTGATATGACACGCTCTTATATCTCTTGGTTTGCCTCGTTCGATTATCGAAAAACAACTAAACACAAGCTGTTCGTATTCACACGCTCGCAGGTCAGCTTCTGTTTTTAAAATTGTTTCTATCCTATTCTCTTCAAAATTAATTGTACTATCTTTCCATCGAACGTTTCGACATACCTTATAAGACGCCTCATACATAGCGTCAAAACTACAAAAACGCTCGAAAGCAGTATCTTGTTTTATTTCAGACATACTTTCTCCTTATCATGTAGCTATAGTGGTAGCTACTCGAGCTCCACGTCTACAGTCTTACTTTATCCACTTTTTCAGTGAAATGGTTAAGTTCTCCTTAGATGAAAAGGCAGATCTACCTATAGTATATTATTCGATAGTTGTAGAGCAAAGCTCTTTAATGGTCTCTCAATCTCTTCCCCACATAAAGTGAGTGCAATCCAGAGTAAACCTTAATTAGATGGATAATAATATACTCCGGGGTACTATTTAGGCGTTGCTCGTTTGCGCTGCTCCGCAGCTTAACTCGCAACATGATAGCTCCATCTAATCCGGCGCGAGCCCGTTGCTGTTGTTGTAGTTGTTGTTGTTCGCAGATCCATCGTTGTTGACATTGCAAACGTTGTTCGAGTTGTTGTAGTTACGGGACCGAAAGATACAGAACTTAACCGTAGAAAAATATTATCGACCTCTCCTATATCTCTTAGGAGCTGAATATCTATGCTCTGTTATAAGTTTATCTCTATTTTTTCTATCTTGGATTGACTCTTTTACTCTCTTTGTCAATCTAGCTAGATGTTCAAAAGAGCGTCTTTTCTTTTTGCTGTTCTGAGCATACTAATAAATACATAGGTCGATTTGTCGAAATATACTATCACAATATTCTAGTGCTTTATTATGATAGTCATTTCTCTTTGCAAGGGTTTCTTTGTCTTTCAAGTTTATCTTACATGCCTCATAACAGCAAGCATGTAAGCCCTTTCCGCACTTAATTATATCGTACCCGAACGCTTGAAGAGGTTGACCCTCTCCAAGCAGTCCAGGCTTACAAATTTGTTTTCCATCCTTATCATATTCTCTAGGACGAGTTAAGACTAAAATATATCCCATTAGGTCGCGTGCTTTATAAAGACAATCTTGCTTTGATATGTGTCTATCTTTTACTTTTACAGACATTTAAAATCTCCCTCACTTGAATATATAAAATTTTAGTTGGACAATTTAATCTTAACTGTCCCGAATTGTTATTTTATTGTGTTATCCGATAACGAAAGCCGGCGCGAGCCCGGCGCTGTTGGCGTAGTAGTAGTAGTCCGCAGATCCATCGGTGTCGACAAAGCAAACGACGTTCGAGCGGTTGTAGTGACGGGACCTCTCCCATTGATACGCATATGAGCTAGTTGGATTACCGTTTGCATCTCCTAAGTACATAACCCTTCTAGAGTTGCTTATGTAGTAACTATACGCAGCATTATAACCTTGAGTACACTCTGCTTTAGAGGTAGTACTGTTTGAAGTGGAGATAGGAGAGTAAGAATCTAATCCGTATTCTCTTTCGGATAATAAGAATACTGTTTCATCATTATAGGTTACAGAACCATTTCTAGAGCTATTTGTACTAGGACAAGTACCCTTCTTTACTGTCTTAATAGAATCTTTCGCGCTACAGCGGTTATAGAAATCTTGACATAGATCTCTAGCAGTTGATCCAATCCATACTGCATTGCTACCAAAATCTGTAGAATTAGGAAGAGCGGAGACAGCATTAAAAGCTAAAGTTCCTGTTCCATCCTAATCTGCGCCAACGCATCTCATTAATACTTGATTACCACCTAAAACAGAAGATGATAAACTTACTCTTTTAGTCTTACCTACGCAATTTTGTCGCTCTCCAGATGATGCCTTAGCGGCCCATGTTTTTAATCCAGCCCACCATTTAGCATCACCAACAGCAGTTTCAGATCCCCACTCCCAATAGCTAGCTGTTACTGTAACAGTTTTATTACTTGGAGCCGTATAGTTAGTTCCTGCTGCAACCTTGATAGTAATAGTTGTAGAAGAAATAGCTGTACTACCGTCGCCTTTAATTGTAAGAACGTTCCCACTTAAAGATAAAGTTAAGCCAGAAACGCTAGTTGGGCTATAACTAATAGCTCCATCTCCAGGACGGGTAATAGTAACTTTTACGCCTGCACTATAGTTATCTCCATCAAGAGCTACAGAAGTTGGACTTACTGTTAAAGTCCCAGCAGCTTTATTGATAGTCCAGTTTACATCAAGATTTGATGTAGTTCCATCAGCCCATCTATAATTACTATTTAGTGTGAAAGTAGCAGTATAGGTTCCAGCGTTAGTCGCGGAAGTTGTCCCGCCAATCGTCATATAAGTGGTATTAAAGTTATTCCAATAGGAAGCACCACTTACTGATTGGCTACTACCAGTATAGGTAAGATTATTCTTCCATGTTGGTTTCGGCACCGATTTTCTTTCAACAGTAACACTGAAAGAAGCAGACTGAGTTACTCCATTTTCTGTGTAAGAAACAGTAATTTTCTAGGTGCCAACCGCAGTTAATGACGTTGGAGAGCAACTATACCCGGTAACCGCGGATGATGTACTATCAGAATAACTTGCTGTAACTACCATTCCTGTTGTTTGGAGAGTGTCTCCATATTCATAAGTTGTCTTAGTTGGGTTAGTAGTAACCTAAATACTAAGAAGTTTATGAATAACAGTAATGTCTTGAGTGGTCTAACAAGTTTCTCCTAATTCAGAGTAAGTAATTGTTACTTTAGTAACCCCATCAGTTAAAGGGTTTGGAGTAACTTGATACCCAGTTACTTCTGCTGTTGTTACAATAACGCCGTCCATGCCGTAAGATGCGGTGACTACCATTCCCGCGGGATTAAAAGTGTCACCAGCAAGATAGCTCGTTTTAGTAGGGGGAGTGGTTACTTCAATTTTTATAAGAGAAAGAGAACCTCCACCTTTTCCACCCTATTCAGCTAAAATACATTTAGGCAAATTATTTACCTCCTTCTATCTAGCTATTGTTTCAAACAAATCTAAACTACTAGATAGAAGGTCGAGGATGGAAGCGATCTTCGCTCCAGTCTTTTAGAAAGCCATAAACAATTTCCGAGAAAAAGTACACTTTTTAACAGGAAAAATACTTTTTCTTCCTAGATAACAAAAAATTGGGAAAAGGGTAAGAAACCCTTTTCCCAAAAGTGAGTATCTTACTCTTTTCAAATATACTTGAAAAAGAGTATAGATTGATTATATATGTTTGACCAAGTTCAGTAAAGTGTACTTTTTTAAAAATGAAAGGAGAAATTTTCATGGAATGTATTTTAACTGGATAGGTTAAGAACAAAGATGCCATTACTGTGCCGGGCGGTGGTATTGCAGAAATGGGAGAATCTTTGGGAGTTGGACCTTACACTATCGAATTTGATGAAGAAGAAAATGAAAGTCTAACTGCATCGTTGATAGAGTATAACAATAGCACCTCGAGCATGGCCGCTACCAATGTTTAGGAGGCCATAGATGAACTTTTTACAGATGTCAGTGAGGGCAAAACCCTAATAGCGACCGCAGTCACTGACAAGGGAATAGAAACTGCGGCGACCGATAGCTTTCAATAGATGGCAGAAAATATAAGTCAAATTGAGACTGAAACTCCAATAGAAACAGTAGATATTACATTTGAATCATTATCAGGCATAAGTGGATGCACAGTAATAATAGAACATGAAAATGCACCAATGTCAGTATGGGTAGTGTAGAAAAATAATTATAAAGTAATAAAAAATAGTATTTTAACTATAAACGGCGGCTCTCCTTCAGGACTTAAAATTACTCCTTAGTCTGCATACAAAGCATTAGGTGCTATACAGATAAATAATAATAGTCAAGTTATAGCATATAAAATTATTGACTCTGCTACAATTACTTCTGGCGGTGGTGGAAGTAGTAATTAAAATTTAGGAGGTAAATATATTATGATTAAAATAAATGGTAAGAAAGTAGCCGGAATAGGTCAGCCCGGTCTCAATGGAAAGTCTGCTTATGAAACAGCTAAAGAAGGAGGGTTTACTGGAACTGAACAAGAATTTAATGAAATTTTAGCAAATACAGCTCTTAAACCGAAGGCTATACTTATTGCTATTCTTGAATCTGAATGGTCTGATGACACCTGCACAGTAATGGTTCCAGGTGTACTCGCAGATGAAAGCAAATAGCTAATTTATGTAATGCCAACTATTGAATCTCAAGAAGTATATTTTAATGCTGGGATATTATGTATTAATCAAGGATTGGATGAATTAACTTTTAAAGCATTAATAACTCCAACTGATAGTATACGACTGTATATTATTTTATAGGAGGTAGTAGAAAATGATTTTTAATTCAAGCGCTCAAACGGAAAGATATTCTATAATAGATAAGTCAGGCTTTAAATATGAATTCCCATTAAGAGCATCTCCAGGAGAGATAGTTTATAGTGGTAAAAATATATCTCCAGGTATTTCAGATTCTTTTTATTTATTAGAGGATGGAAGTTCCGTGGATTATTCATTTGGACAAGGCAAAATGTATTTTGTTATGCCCAAAGGTAATGTTTTAATTGCAAGAGATTATCCCTGGTAATTTTCACTTTCTTTATATATTATATAATAAAATTTTATATAAATCAAAACGCCGAATTGCCAAATTTTTGGGCAATTTTTGTTATATAAAATTGCCATTTTTTCATATATCTATGAGGTGATAAAGGTGTTATACGGATACGCACGAGTTAGTTCACGTGACCAAAATATTGACCGACAAATTCTTGCCTTGACAGAAGCTGGGGTCAAGGAAGAAAATATCTTCATAGATAAATAGTCAGGAAAAGATTTTAATAGGCCCTCCTATCAAAAAATGATAAATACTGTGACTTCAGGAGATATGATTCTCCTGAAGTCCATTGATAGGTTGGGACGCAACTATTCTGAAATCCTCGAATAGTGGAGCTTAATTACTAAAACCAAGAATGTTGATATAAAAGTTCTCGATATGCCACTTTTAGATACTTCATATTGCAAGGATATTATGGGCACTTTTATATCTGATTTAGTCTTACAAATTTTATCTTTCTAGGCTGAGCAAGAGAGAACCTATATAAAACAACGACAAGCTGAGGGAATCGCGGCTGCCAAATAGAAAGGAGTAAAATTTGGTAGACCAAGAAAAGATCTTCCAGATAACTTTGATGAGCTATATGACCGATATTTACATAATGAACCCATTACAAGATTAGCGAAAGAATGTCAAGGTATGTCTGAGAGTACACTTAGATTAAGAATTTATGAACGTCAATAGAACGATCGTTTGAATGGAAATCCGCAGGTCAAATAAAGTTAAACCATCTTCCTCTTGTTTTATATATAATATAAAGGAGGAATTAATATGCCTGAAATTGTTATTCAAATATTCTAGCTTTGTATTCTTCCTCTGCTTGGTATTCTAACAAAATATCTCGTAGATTTCCTCTCTGCAAAACGAGATGAGTTAAATTCTAAAACAGAGAATGAAACAGCTCAGAAATATACTACTATGATATTTGATACTATTACTAAGTGTGTAATAGCAACAAATCAAACCTATGTAGATAGCTTAAAAGAACAGGGTGCTTTTGATGCAGAGGCATAGAAAATTGCATTTGATAAGACTATGAACTCTGTATTGGAAATCCTTTCTAGTGATGCAAAACAGTATATTATCGAGACAACTGGTGACTTAAATACTTATTTAACTAACCTTATCGAAGCTGCTGTTAATGAGCACAGACTATCATGATATAATGGGACTACTATGTCCCATTATATATTTTTACACTAAAATTGGCAAAAATTTTGGCAAAATAGTAAAATTATCTTTGCCAAAATTTCATATAATAATGAAAGGCCAAGGGAATATTTTAAAGGAGGTAAAACTATGGCAGTTAATTATCCATACTATATGCCACAACAATAGCAGCCTTAGTATGCGGCAGTCCCTTATATACCGCAACAAAGGATGCAGTATGTGGAATAGCCCTAGATTGGAATTAAAGGTCGCCCAGTTTCTTCAATAGAAGAAGTGAAGGCAACTAGCATTGACTTTGATGGTTCTGTATTTTTCTTTCCTGATTTAGCTAATAAAAAAATATATACAAAATAGATAAATTTAGATGGAACTTCAACGCTTAATGTTTATGAATTAAAGAATATTCCAGTTGAAACAGTTGTCAATCCTTCTCAGTATGTTACTAGAGAAGAATTTGAAACCGTACTTGCTCAACTAAAAGAAAAAATTGCGCCATAGGCAAGTAAGTAGCCTACAGCGCAATAGCAGGAATCAAAGCCAAAATTAGATTTTTAAGGAGTCGATAAAATGAATCCAATGTAGTTAATTCAAATGATTAGGAATGGATAGAATCCTCAGCAACTAACTTTAAATATGCTAGAAAGCTAGATGGGGAATAATCCGTTTGGAGCTAATTTGTTAGATCTTGCCAAGTAGAATAAAACAGAAGAGATAGAACAAATAGCTAGAAATCTTTTATCCCAAAGAGGATTAGACTATGACAAGGAGTTTGCTGACTTTAAGAAAATGCTCGGCCTTTAATATTTTCTTAAAGGAGGAACTTAAATGTTCAATTCTAACAATGGATACTCTTTAGCTGACATCGCCGCTGCTACAGGTGGTAATGAGCGTAACAACGGCGGAATTTGGAATGACGGAGGAGCTTGGTGGATTATAATTCTATTCCTATTCTGCTTCTCTGGATGGGGAAACGGATTCGGAGGCTTTGGTGGATACGGAGCTAATAGCAATGGTTTAGGCTCCCCTTCTGGCCAAGGCTGGGCAACTCGCGCAGACATTAATGAAGGTTTTGCTTTCCAAAATCTCCAGTCTGGTATTAATGCTATTCAACAGGGAATCTGTGACAGCACTTATGCTCTGAATAATGCTTTAACTAATGGATTCCATGGAGTTGATAATGCAGTATGTAATCTCGGATACTAGACACAGCAAGGATTTAACAGCACTAATGTAGCTTTAATGCAGGGTCAAAATGCTTTGGCTACACAGCTCTCTAACTGTTGCTGCGATACTAAATCTGCAATTCAGCAAGCAAGCTTTGATAATCTCACAAATCAAAATGCTATTTCTCGCCAAATTGCAGATTGCTGCTGCGAGACCGGTCGTTAGATTGAGAGAGGTTTTGCCGACGTCAACTACAATCTAGCAACTAATACAAATGCGCTTCAAACTTCTATGGCTAATAATACCCGTGATATTATTGATAGCCAGAACGCTGGAACTCGTGCAATTCTCGATTATCTCTGCCAGGAGAAAATCTCTGACTTGCAAAACGAGAATCAGGCTCTTCGTCTTGCCGCATCTCAACAGGCTCAGAATAACTTTATTACAGCTAATCAAGAAGCTCAAACTGCCGAGCTCATCCGCAGATTAGGCCGTGATAATCCAATTCCCGCTTACGTAGTACCAAACCCCAACTGCTGCTATAGCATGAATAGTTGCGGGTGCTAATTAGAAATTAAAAGGAGAGATTTGGTTCAATGGAAATTATTGCGAATGCCGTACAAACAGTACAAGCTAATCAGAATGTCCTTTTTACCGATGCGGTAGTGGGCTGCTCCAACAGCCTACTACACCGCGTTGGGAGTGGACTAGTAACATTAAAAGGTAATACATCTACACAGTGCAGAGCTAGATATAAAGCTCACTTTAGCGGCAATATTGCGGTTGCCGCAGGCGGAACAGTAGGTCCAATTTCTTTAGCTATTGCTATTAATGGAGAAGGTGTAGCTTCTACTACTATGATATCTACAGCTCCAGCGGTAGGAGACTACAATAATGTAGCAAGTTCTATATTTATTGATGTACCAAGAGGATGTTGTTTTGAAATTGCAGTAAAAAATATTTCTACTTAGGCAATCGACGTTCAAAACGCAAATCTAATTATTGAAAGGGTGGCTTAATTATGGAAAGACTTAAACATATGAAAGAAACTCTTATTGGATGTGTTCAATCATAGCTAAGCGATATTCATAATGTAGATACCCATGAATTAGGCGAAGTTATTGATATGATAAAAGACTTAGAACAGGCGATGTATTACTGTTCTATTGTCAAGGCAATGGAGGAGAAAGAAGAGGAACATAAAAAGTATTACATCCCAATGATGCCACCATATTATCTTCCAGATAGAGATATGGATAGAGACGATTGGGGCAGAATGTATTATCCTCGCTCTAGAGATTCTCAAGGCAGATACATGGAGGATATGTCAGGTAGTCGTAAAGGATATGGAGAAAAACCAATCTATTACAACGAAAGAGAATATCCCATGGAACTAAGAGATTCTCGCGAAGGCCGCAGTCCAATTACTCGTCGTATGTATATGGAATCAAAAGAATTACATAAAGACAAGGATACTAAAATTAGAGAATTGGATAAATATATGAAAGAATTAAGTGAGGATTTAGTAGAAATGATTGATGATGCAAGTCCAGAAGAAAGATAGCTCCTAGAAAAAAAGATCTCTGCTCTTGCTACAAAAATATCTTCTTTAAACCATGCTTAATATAAATGGAGAAGAATGGAAATTATTCTTAACTTCTCCTATTCATCCTATGTTAATTAGAAGTGACGGTCAATTAACAATAGGGGCTTGCGATAGCAAAACTAAAGGTATTTATATCAATGAAGAATTATCTTCAACAATGATGAAAAAAGTTTTATGTCATGAATTAACACACGCTGCAATGTTTAGTTATGGGATAGAATTATCATTTGAACAAGAGGAATTGCTAGCAGATTTGATAGCAACTTACGGTCAAGAGATAATAAATATGACTAACTCAATTTTCAATCGTTTTAAGAAGGATGGGGAACTCAATTAAGAGTTCCCCATTTTTTTTATTATACAGATTTAATTTCTAACTCAATCGCTTTTTCGTAATATTCTTTCGCCTAACCGTTTCCGCCAAGAGAGGTATAGAGTTTATAAAATTCTGTTAACTGGTCATATTGATCTTGCGTCACATATCCTTGTTTGATATATATTTTACACAGTTGAACAAGTCGAAATCTATACGAAGCTATAATTAAGGTCAAGTCTTGATTTTCTTTGTTTTCAATCCTCCGTATATATCTTCGAAGTTCTTCAATATCTTCTACTACAGGTTTCAATTTTTCGTCAATCAATTCAGCTATATCATCATTCTCTTTCTCTTGTAACATCTTTTTGTAAGCTATTAATTGTTTATATAAATATCTACAAAAAGCCAAAGCACCTGCGGAAATTAGACCAAACAGAATTTCTACTATATGTTCTGCTATAAATGTAAACATAAAATCCTCCTTTCTTAACTTCTCAAAGTATTTTAAAGTTAAGAAAGGAGGATTTTTTTATTTGGACCAATTACCAAGCGCACTAATTCTATTTTATATGCGCAAGGCCGATACAAACCGCATCACTTTCATCTTGAGTTGGTTTTGTACCATAGTTATTTAACACATAATCCTGGGCATTTTTTTTCTATTCTGGTCTAGTGCGACCCTTTATCCCAAGAAGAGATTTCCATGAAGTAGATAAAATCGTTGAATGAGGTATTTTCTCTTCTTCTAATAATTCGGAAATAACTCCATAGACCTCCGCTAAAATTTTAAAGGTCTATACATTATTAGATACATTATTTTGCTATTGTATATCTTCAAAAACGACTTCATCTATATTAAACTAGATAATAAGATCTTTTATCTTTTGTCTTATCTTTACTAATCTAGTATCTATATTACTATCTTCGACAACAAATTTACCAAATGTTTTTAACTTATTATCTTCAAAGACCGCGTACCCCGTGATTCTGGAGCTCTAGTCTAATGATAATAAATTACTCATACAGAAGTGCTTCCAAATCCGCCAAGTCTTTCTCCAGTCGCAGCATCATTATCTGTAATCCCATAGCTTTTAATAATACCTTGACCAATCTTATCTCCTCGCTTCAGTTGGATAGCAAAAGGAGATAGATTAACGAGTTGAAAGAAAATCTCTCCTTCATTATCGGGATTATCGCAATAGTCAGCATCAATAATACCTACGCTATTCCCGCAAATAATCCAGTGTTTAAGAGGAGTAGAACTGCGGACGCTTAATTCTAAATACTGCCCAGGATTTAAATGACATTTCATTCCTGTTGATACTAGCGTAATCTTGGATTTTAATTCTTTAGTAAGATTAGCCATATCATCAAGAGTAAATGGGTCTACGAACCCATAAAAATCCTTGTCAGCATTTTTTTCAAAAACATGGTCTTGAATCTTAGAAGTTAAAAAATTCATTGGAGGAAGAACGACATCTTCTGCAACTACAAAATCATAGCCTGCGGAATTTGCGGTTGCGCGAGTTGGTATAGGTAGATCAATGTCATTAAAACGACTTACTTTCTCGAAATATACGCTCATATTATTCCTCCGTAATAGTAATTGGCATAACGCCTTCTGGTTCTTTTTCATTGTCGATAGTCATTGTAGCAGTAACGAGTTGATACTCCTCAATTATTTCTCCCTTTTGCTTAATATACTTAGTAGCATATTTAAATGAGGTTAACTCTCCTACTGCCGTCTTTTCTAGCCATTTCCGCAGTCTAAGTGCATCTTCTACGGTTGGCACTCTATAAGTATTTGTAGACTTTAAATTATAAACCATATTAAATTCCCTCAACTGTAATTTTATTATTTGAATACATACTTGCTTCTAAATCTCGCACAAAATTCTTTATTTCCCCTGTAATTGCAAGAGGGGCATGAATTAGTATGCTGTATATATTGTTTCCGTAAGAAAGGCCAACCAGAGTCTCCGCTAGGCCGTTAATATCAGAGCATACTTTCATTTGTTTTTGCAATCCATCTTCTAAGATATATACAGCAGATTCCATCGCGAATGGATCATAATTAACAATAATGCTATTTGTCATACTTGTATCACCCCTTTTGCATAGTCGAAAAATGCGTACATATCACATTTGCCTTCATATAAAATCCAAATTTCTATAATATCTCCATTTACTTCTATTGATTTAATTTCTCCGAGAGACTTGGAGACGGAGATAATCTCACGTGCCATTTTCTCTATATTTATACCATCTTCATAAACGAATAGAGTAAAATACTTATTATCATGATTAAGCATCATGTAATATTGTGAGTCATGAGATCTTAAAAATGTGATAATATCTTCTTTAGCCGTATCTAATTCAGCTTTTGTCATTTTTGGAAGAGAAGCATATCCAGCTTGATTTAACTCATATAAAGTCATATCTAGCCCTCCTTTTCTTTTTAATATAATATCATAATTATTGTATTCTGTCAACAATTATTGCTCCTATAGAATTACCCAATGTAACTACTATTAGAAATAATATTATATCAATAGAAAGCACACCTGCGGCCAAGGCATAACAAAGATCGGCAATGCAATGTTCTCCACCGAATAATATAAACCCTGTTACACAAACTGGCACCATATAATCTTTATTTCTCTTAAATGAAGATACTGCCGAATATATAAATATACCACAAACAATACCCTTTAGGAAAACTAAATATAGCGGAACTGCAATCTTAGTAGAGACCAAATATAGAGCTGCTGCGTGCGGAAAAGCTAAAATCCCGCACGCTCCAATGATATTTCCTGATAAAATAATAAGATTGTCTTTTATATCATTTTTGCTCTTGATATAACCAACTGAACCAGTAAACAACTTAAACTACATATTTAGTATGGTTAATAAACCAATGGAAAACATAATAGCTCCAACTATACCACCAACAGACAAATAGATATAGCTTGCTATTGCTATCATTATTCCTCCAAAAATACTTTTTACGAAAATCATTTTAGGTAGATTATCTTCTAATTACGACTACCCCTTAGAGGCTCTGTAATATCTCTTTCATTTTCAATATATGGCCCATCAATTAGCACATCAGTTAATTGAAGTATATTCTAAATAACTGTATCTGTTGTTTTTCTTAAATCTTCATACAAGTATCCAGTCCATAGATAAACCTTCAAATCAGGAATTGTCTCCTTTGCGGTTTGTATTACTAGATGGGTTAAAAATGTATTTTCTGGACATAATGGTTCGCCGCCCATTATACATAAAGTTCTCTTAATTCCATTAGCAGTTAGCCCTTCTAAGATTGAATTAAGAGTTTCATGAGTAAATTCTCTGCCACTATCAAAATCCCAAGTCTCTTGATTATGACACCCTTTACATCTATGGGGGCATCCTTGAGTAAAGAAACTCAAGGATACTCCGGGAGCAGCAGCAAAGTCATTTTTTATAATACCTGCATACTTCATTCCATATACCCCACATGTTTAACTCTATTGTTTACTTCATCCTGCTTTCCTTTATTAAAGGCGGTCTTGTAGTTACCAGTTAGATAGCCTGTTACCCTTCTTAACTGTTGAATTTCTTTACTACCGCACTGAGGGCACTTATCATTAAACTCGCCAGTATATCCGCAATTTAGGCAGGTGTCACATGGAACATTTATTGCAAAGTATGGAATATCTTTATCCATAGCATAATTTACTAATGTCTCCATAGCATCAATATTCTTTTCCATGCCAGTATCTAACTCAACATAAGTAATACAACCAGCAGAAGAATATCCAGTTAATTGACTTTCAATATCAATTTTATCAAATGGAGAGAGTTGGTGCCATACTGGTACGTGCATAGAATTAGTAAAGAACTCTCTATCGCTTACATTAGGAATGATACCATACTTATCGCGGAATTTTTTAAGAGAGGTATAGCAAAGATTCTCGGCTGGAGTATAATATACTCCGAAATTAAGTCTATATTTTTCTTTATACTCTGCGCATCTATCTTTAAATAACTGCTCTATTCTTTTTGCTAATTTCATGCCCTCTGGCTCAGTATGATCACATCCAATAAGAATTTGTAAAGTTTCTGCCAATCCAATCTGCCCAAGACTCAATGTGCCATGTTGTAAAGCACTTCGAGTAGAAATTCCATCATATCCAGCCATTAAGCCATTTTCATACATGAATTTTGCCGAATCCGCAGGTTGCGCACAGATATATTCAAATCTTTCAAGAAGCATATCTTTCGCTTCTTCGATCTTAATATCTAAAAGTTTCATAAAAGTTTCTACGTCACCATTAGCTTCCATTGCTATTGTTGGCATTATAATAGTAACAGGACAGATATTTCCTCTACCGTCTTTCTGTTGCTTTAAGCCGTTAATATCGAATCCATTAGCAGTTCTACATCCCATTGTAGAGAAATATGTACTTGGATCGTTTACATCATATCCGGCATTGCCAGACCAATCTACATTAGCATAATTAGGATATAATCTAGTGGCAGTAGACTTTAATGCTAATCTAAATAAATCGTAATTTGGATCTCCAGGCTTCCTATTTACACCTTTCATACATTGGAAAATTCCACAGGGGAAAATTGAAGTCTTGTGAAGTCTACCAAGTCCTTCAATAGAGACTTCCAGAAGAGCTTTAGTAACCATTCTTCCTTCTGGAAGAGTACAAGTTCCATAGTTAATAGAAGTAAATGGAAGTTGATTGCCGGAACGAGATTGAAGAGTATTTAGATTATGATACATTCCCTCAACCGCTTGATGAACTTCCTTTTCTGTCATAGCGATAGCATATGAATATGCGCCTTTAAATTCCTTATAGATAGGATCTTCAATAGACAGTTGATTGTTTAATCTATCATCCATGCTAATGACTTGTTCGATATATGTCAATCCATCCATATAATGTTTATAGAAACTTTTTCTTACATAAGGAATCATAGTCCAATCAAGATGTGTAGCAGAAACGCCACCAAACTGCTGTAAACTTTGAAGCTGAAAGATTACAGCAACAAGTTGAAAAGCTGTATTTACTGAACCCGCTGGTCGTACATCAGTTTGTCTTGTATTGAATCCTTTTGCAAGCAAATCATCAAAAGGAATAGAAAGACAGTTATGCATACCTACTGCATAAGCATTTAAGTCATGAATATAAATCTCATTATTCTCATGGTTTGCGCGTGATTTATTAGATACAAGATAATCAAGAGCGTACTTCTTCATTTGCAAATCAGAAGCTGCACCAACTCTTCCGCCGAATGACATTTCATCAACATTAGCATTTTGATTCTCTATATCTGAACCCTGCACTTTGGCAGAAAAGGCTTTCATAAAATCGTCTTGCCCTTTTCTGGCAATTTCTCTTTTATATCTATATCTAATGTATGCTTTAGCAACGTCTCTCCGCTCAGACTTCATAAGAAAATCTTCCACCATGTCTTGAATTTTTTCTACAGAAACCACATCGTCAGAAGTTTTTACTGCATACTTAATTTCATCTGCAATATCATTTGCAGTATCATCTTCATATAATTCTCCATCTACTTCGATGAAGGCTTTATTGATAGCGTTGATAATTCGTTCTCTATCAAATGGAACTACTATACCATTTCTTTTCTTTATTTGTAACATATAATACAACTCCTTGTAATATATTTTTTGTTGAACACTATATTTGTGATTTCTAATATAATTATTTAATAGAATTGTCCAAATATAGTATCAACAGCTATATCAATATCATCTAAGGTATTGTTCTAAAGAGTTATATATTTTATATCATTAAGAAAACTAAAATCTTCTGTATCCGCTTTGTATCTTCTAATTATTTCGTCTACATCAGGATTTTCTTCTCTATTCAGCTATCTTAAAAGACGCTACTTACCTGCGGCCCGCACATAAAATACATACAGTTCAATGTTTTCATCTTCCTGTAAGCATCTAACTCCTTCTGGATTAAATACTCCTATATTTATCTTATCTATTGTTAGACTTTGACTATCTGTTCCATAGTGCCAACCATTAAATTCAGTAGCCTCTAGCATATCTCCATTTAAGATTTTTCTAATAAAATCTTCAACGGATAAGAAGTGATAATTAACTCCTTCTTTCTCTCCCTGCCTAGGAGGTCGAGTCGTACAACTAATAATTTCATTGAAATAGGAAGGATACTTCTCCATAATTCTATGGAGAATAGTATCCTTACCGCTTCCTGCTTCACCCATTAATGCTACTATCTTCATCTTCATCTTCTCCTTGTTTTCTTTCGCTTCTCAAGATTAGATCTGTTCCATTGATAATTTCATCAATGTGATAAAGTTGATGGCCTCCAGAACTTGCATATTTCTTTGTTACAAATTCATCGCCTCGTCTAATCCCTTGCACAACAATCATATTACCTCTATTAAACCAAGACTTCTCTACAACTCTCTTTGTTCCATCTGCGTTTCTTTGGAAGGTTTGTTTATCAAACAAAGCAAAGTATTCTTGTCTGAATTTAACTGCTACTACTCCAGTTGTTGTAAGAAGATATACAGTACTCTTCACCTTATTTTTTGCAATGCACGTCCCGCAGATTTTATGCAGTTTATAAATAGGAATTAAAGAAGCACCTTTCTTAAATACTTTATCTACTTGAGGTTCTTCTGGAAGGCTAAAGAAGTCTACAAATCCATATTTGCTATTGTTAATATTCGCTAGCTCATGGTTGTGATAATAAAAACATAGAGATTCCATTTCCCAAGAAGATATGTTCCCTGAAGCATACTTTTTCCAATCTTCCATAAAGATGGTGGTGTTTAAATTATCTAAAATCGTTTCTTTATTTTCAGAGATCCAATTTCTAAATACGTCCATGTAACTTTGATAAATTTTATCCCAGGCTTTTATGTCAATATACCATGCTAGATTATCTGTTTCCAATAGATCCTCGCAATCAATTTCAACGAGAAAGGTGATTGCTCTTTCGTCGAGTTTATATTTTGCTACATTGTAAGGATCTTTACACTCTGCTTTTAGATACCTATTAAATTCATACACTCTTTTCGGCATCACAAACTTTTCTTCATAGGGGATAAGATCATATCTCATTAACCCAGGAAGGTTTTGTAAAGTAATTCTCTTTTTCTTATCGCAGGTAATCCATATATATTGAATCATAGCCTCCATACGTGAACTAAACTGGTCGAATCCTCCACCTTTAATTAAAGAAATCATTGCTTGTTTATTAGGATGAACTCTGTTATAGAAATCAACAAGAGATACATAGGGTCGATTATCTACAATAGTTTTTATCAGTTCATTATTAACATTTGACAAACCCTTTAATCCGAAAAGAATCTAGTTATTTTTTACATCTGGCTTAAATCCAAAGTCAGAATTATTAATATCCACAAGGGAAACCTTAATTCCTGCATTACGAATTTCTCCTATTGCTTTTGCAATCTTTGTATAATCTGATTGTTCTCCTTCTTCTTCATCAATAGCACCACTATTTACAATCAGATACGCCGTATTCCAATATACCGGATTAAAATGAGTAGCAAGATACAGAGTTTGCATACCAACAAAACTATAAGCAAGAGCATGGATAATACTGAACGAATAACCCATTTGCGGGCCGATGCCATAAGTCCAGACATAATGTCCTAACGCGGGAGATTTCGCAGAGTTTAAGACCTTTTCTTTAAGTTCTGGGATTTTATTCATTTGCTTTTTACCAACAATTTTTCTTGCAGCATTCGCTTCTTCAAGAGTAAATCCGCAGATATTCTCGTCTTGTAACATGGTCATCATTTGTTCTTGGCTAGGAGGAACACCATAAGAACGTAAGAAATGCGGTTCGAGAATCCTTTGTTCTTCTTTTGTTAATCCTTCTCTGTCCATTTCTTGATACCAAAGAGAAATATTATTCTTAAATCGAACATACTTCTCCATTGGAGTTTCAGCACCTTTTTCGGAAGTCATTAGACGCATCAATCCATTCGCGTCAGCCATCTCATGCGGATTTTGAGGTTTAATCTTCTTCGCGGCTTGTGCACCAACGCTTGAGTCAAATTGGAAACATCCAAGAACATCACCATTAGCTAAAGCATCCCACATTTTTTTATCATCTTGAGGCAAGACATATGGATGAAGATATTTATTATATACTTCTCTTAAAGTTAAATCTTTTTCGATAACTCCATCTTCTTGTAGTAATTCAACAGCTTGGATAATAATATCTTGAACTGCTGTTAAGAGAAAGTCATACTTAACAGAACCAGCAGCCTCTTGGTCATGCAAATCCCATTGAGTAATTAATGCACCCTTTGGTGTTCTCATAACTGCGGCACTGTCGAAAATATTTTCATCAAACAAAATAACGCCGGATGCATGACTAGAACGTTTATTTACAAGCCCTTGAATTCTAGTAATAATATCTAGAAGACCGGGATATTGATTTACAGTATTTACAAATGTAGTAACTGCTTTACGTCCCTTTTCTGGGTTTCCATTAACGACGTCCTCAATGGGCCACAAGAAGCCTCTTTCCTGCGGAATTAGGGAACTCATATATTGAGCCATATCAACATCAATACCTTCTGGATAATCGTCAGATCTATAACCTCTACAGGCTGTCAATATGGCAGATTTAGTTCCCTCAGTTCCGAAGGTACATACTTGGACTAGCCCTAATTCTCCTCGTTCTTTTCTGATTTCAGCAAAGATTTTTTGAATCTTAGATGGAGCCAAGTCCAAATCAATATCTCCAAGTTCTGTTCTTTTGTCATTGATATATCTCCAGAAAGGAAGATCCCATTCGATTGGATCCAGCTGAGTAATTCCAAGAAGATAATGATTAAGAGCTGCACAAGCCGAACCTCGACCCGCACCTACCGTACTTCCGCAATCCCAAAACAAATCAACATAGTGTTTTAATGTATTTGGATAAGCGAACATACAAGTTTGTAATTTCTCTCCAATCACTCTCTTTACTCTTGCTTCTTCTTCAAGTCTTTCTGGATATTCTGGTCTATCAATCCAATCAATACCTTTTGCTTCTAGCGCTTTCCAGCATTCATTTATCCAATAACGCTCTTGAATATTATCGGAAGTGAAAAGTGATTTTAGGATTGGATACTTAGACATTTCATCTGCATAATCATTGTTAGTTCCCCACCATGCAGTAGGAGGGTAATCAGTTACTTCTACTTCTGGAATAGACTGATGCTTTTCCAGAGAGTAAAATTCTATTTTATCTTTAATCTCGTTTGAGCAATTAAAAATCCAATCAATAATATTATCTTCATAGCTCAAACGAAGTAATTCTCTAGTTTCAGTTTCGTCCATAAGACGAGTAAATTCATAGAAGCTATCGACTTCTCTTTCTCCGCCCTTAGAATTTAAATATGCTTTATGGACATATCTATCTTCTTTTGTTAGATAGTGGGCATCTGTGCCGATACACATATTAACAGAGAACGCTTCTGCAATTTTTAACATTCTTTTATTTGCAATAATCTGGTCAGGATATGACGCTGGTGCGCACTCAATATAAAAATCATCTTGACCAAATACATCTATACAGAAAGTAATAAAATCTACAATCTGTTGATGATAACGCTTTGCGTTTACTTCATCTTTTATTTCTTCACAATTATTTAGATTTAAAATGGATTGACCTAATTCACCGCCAATACAAGCAGTAGTGCCAATAATATGCCCTTTAAATCTCTGCATTACATCTTTTAATTCTGATTTAAGCAAAGGAACTCTTTCCATTCTTCTATCATAATAACCATTCATCCAGGCGATAGAAGATAACTCCTTTAGTCCCCTATAACCAATTTCGTCTTTAGCAATTAAGATAAAGTGATAGTATCTTTGTCCTAAATCTCTAGTATCTGTAAGATAGATTTCATTACCAAGAGCTATAACAAAACTGGGATTAGTTTCTTTGATTTTTTTCGCATATTTATTTACTCTCATATGCGCGGAGAGAGATTCGTGGTCCGTGATAGCTATTCCCGTTAATCCAACTTCAATAGCTTTATCAATCAGCTCTTCTGGTTTATTTATGCAATCAAGCAAACGCAAGTTACTAAACTCCGTATGCGAATGATTGTTAAAGTAACTCATATTATACCTCTCTTATATTATTATATAGTATATTATACTATATTATTTCTTTAAAATCAATGTTAGTTTCTTTGCTGCTCTAGTGCAAGCGGTGTAAAGCCATCTAGCATGTTCTTCTTTATCGAAAGGAAAATTTTCCTCTATAACCAATACATTGTCCCATTGTGAACCCTAGGCTCTATGAGTGGTGATTGCGTACCCATAGTTAAACTCTATTGGGAGAGGTGGGTTATCCTTTCTTTTATTAAGATAATATTCTTGCTGTGGAGTGAAAGTTTTCTTACCTGTTAAAAGCGAATTATAATCAATAGGAACATCAAGATAGGTATCTCCAGAAGTTGTCTCAATATTAGAAAGAAGTATCGGAGCCGTAAAAGACTCAGTAAAAGTTTTATACTGCATCGTAACTAGAGAGAAATCTTTTAAGTAACCTATTGTGCCGTTGATAAGAGGGTTTTCATCTTTAACAGAACAAATATCCCACGTATTTCTTAGACAAATAACTTTATCGTCTCTTTCTGGTTCTGAGCTTCTTCCGGCATCAAGTCTCATAAACTAATTTATATCAAATCTATTCTTATTTGTCGCAACAAGAATTTCATCGGCCCAACCGTACATCCCAGCTACAAGTTCTTGTTTTCTAAATATTTGAGTATCATTTCCTCGCATTGGAACGATTGATTTGCCTTCTCTGATATTCATACTTGTAACAATAATATCGCTTTCTTTAGCTTGTCTCATTACCTCATCTAAGAAAATATGCGGGTTGTCAAGTATATGGTTTTCTTTAGTCTTGTCTACAGGTGGCAACTGGAACGGGTCGCCGCAAGCAATAACATATACTCCATGAGAAAGTAACAATTCCCACATATCAATAGGTAACATAGATACCTCGTCTACAACAATAAGACTATATTCAATATGTGGCCGAGGTTTATAAACAAACTTACCATTAGGCATTTGTTTACTATAATAAAGTAATCTATGCGCGGTTTGAGCATTAGGACACCCTTTTTCTCGCAGTACTTCTGAAGCCTTTCCAGTAAAAGCGATATAAGCAACCTCTTCCTCATACATATTAAGAGCAGCCACAATAAATTTAATTAAGGTGCTTTTCCCTGTTCCGGTCAGGCGTAGCCAGCGATACAAGTATAGGGCTCATGAGCTTTGTATCGGGCTACAGCGATTTTCAAACCTTGCTCTTGCATGTTAGTTAGAGTCATGGTTCTACTTCCTCCTTTTCTTCAAGATTTAGTTCATCTATAGTCCATAAATTATCATGTAATTCTTTATGACAATTAGAACATATTAAAATACATTTTTTTACTTCTTCAACCGCTTCTTTTAACTTAAAATGATCGTTACTAATAGTAAAATCTTTTTTAGAGGGATCTAAATGATGAAATTCTAGAGCTTTTAAACATTTATCGTATCCACATTTTATACATCTTCCACCTAGGTGCTCTTTTATTTTAGCTAGAAACATTCCTCTAGTTAGTTGAACTCCATCTGGCATACAATTATAACAGCATTGACGATTATTCGCGGCGGGGGTTTTAGGCGTAAAATCTTTCCCACAAATAAGACAGCTTTTATTATGTAAATCCATTGAATTAGTAACCATCTAAATTTGTCGTTCTCCATATCTAGCTCTTCTGGCAGCATTCATGCAATCATTACTGCAATATTTCTTTGTGGATTTTATGGCCTCAAAATCCTTCCCACATACAACACATTTATTTACCATAATAATAATTCCTCCTATTTTCTTATATCTTATCTGAATATTATTATAGTATAATTCGTAGGATTTGTCCAAAAATTTTATAAAACCGCGTAACCGACGATTTTACCTCGAAAAATAGTTAAAACCATTTTAGTTTCCTGCGGGCGGTCGTCTAGGTTCCGGCCAGCCCGCAGATATTTCGTTTTAGCTTACAAAATAATTATACGCGATAATTGCATTATTTTGTCTTGTCGTATAACTTCCAGATCCACATCTCTCATAGCATTTCGCGAATGCTAAAGCGGCATCAGTTATACTTGTCATATTTAGAAAATCATTATAGTCAAACCCTTTCTTATAGGCGTGACCGAATGTATTAAATTCGTATTCAATAGTATTTTCCAAATAATTGCATTGCTCTTCTAATGAGGCTCCCCAAACCTCAGAATACGCTTTATTCCACTGACACATTCCATAATATGAAGAATTGCTTAACTCATATTGAATGTTCAATGTATTACCACCAACTTCAGCCATTATATTACCAAGTATGCCCGCACAAACTTGATCGTTATAACCTAAGTCTTTGAAATAGCTCCAAATATATGTTGCTACTGGGTACTCTTCTTCCTTTTGATGCCAATGTTCCATGAGGTTATCATATACATCTTGGTAAGATTGTCTTAACTCATTCGCCTTATCATATTCATTCACGGCTAGTTCGATAACATCATGATTTTCAGAATAGCCTAACTGTCTAGCAGCATCGGCCATTTGATGTGCGGCGCTCATATTAGAGATTTGTTCCGCAATAAGCTCAACCAATGTATCTAAATCATTATAGGTATAACTAATACTGCTGTTATACGGTACTGAATATGCTGATGCAATAGAAATGAAAGGACTATTGCAACTACACATTATAGATAATAAAATGATTAAACTTAGTATAATACTCATAAAACGTCTCATTGTGATTGTTTCCTCCTTTAGTAAGAGGTTGCGCAATCATTAAAAGTAATACTTCTATCTACTTATAATTTCATAATCTGTAATAATAATTTGTGGTGTCACACTACCGAAGTATCTATTTACTTCTGGTTTACCAATCAAATTTATACTCACGCAACCTAATTCGCTAGATAAATTATCTAGCTCCTCTTCGCTTGATTTAAACTTGATGCAAGTAACTCCATTTGGTAATTGAATCTTCAAAGTAGGATTCTTGTCTCGTGACATGAGACCAATCATATCATTTGTTACTGCAACATTTTCCACCGCGATAAGCGGCTCGTCGATATTTTGACCCCAAAGATATTTTGCATCACCTAAATCGAGAATATCCTTAGAATTAATATCTGACATAGAGTAAATAAAATCTACCTTGTAGCTTGGAGAAAATTCTATATCTTTCAGCTATTCGTCTGACCATGAAATAAAACTTTCAAAATCTTTATCATAAATACCAAAACCGAAAGCATTAGCGTGTCCTTCAGCGAGGAATACTAAGTTTGATTCTTTAACAAACTATCTAAAGTCTTTCATTTTAGATTTTTCATATCCTCTAGCTGATCCTTCCCAAGCCTCCAATCCTTCATGCTCTGTTTTAGAGAGAAGAACTACAGGTCTTTTATATTTACTCATTAACTCATTAGCAATTAAACCAGTAATCCCTCTATCAATAGACATATTATCTAATTTAATTGCTAGAACTTTATGCTTCAGAAGATTATTTTCCTAGATTATATTCTCTATACATTCAACTTCTGCATCTCTAGTTCTAGTCTAACGGTTTTTAACATTAGTACAAACCCTTAGTGCTTGCTCTAATCTTGTTTCTTCTTGTCCTTTACATCCTCGCTTAGTAGAAGGAATAAGATCATATGCTTTCCATTCAAGCATACTTTCAAATAGAATCTACTTTTCGTCTTGAGTACCCACACGAGTAATAGCATTAACAAGAGGAACAATATAGAACGCTACTCCTATAGGAGTTAAATCTCCTTTCCCTAACTAATAAACATTTTTATCAGCCATACCTTTAATAAATGGATTGCGGAGACTCGATCTCTATAGCCCCTACTGGATAAGATAATGAGTTTCAAAATCTCGAATATCCATCATGTCTCCAACAAGACCAGTTGCTACAATATCAAGATAATCGTCCGCATATGCGGTTCCGCAAATACTATCCATATATTGGCATAGCTTATAAACTACTCCTACACCAGATAATGATTTTGTTGGATAATCGCAAAGCTGATTATTAACAACGCAGGCATATTCGGATACTTTATCTGCTAAGTGATGGTCTATGACCAGTACGTCAATTCCGCGATTAGCTAGTTCTTCATGCTCTTGATAATCATTGGAGCTAGAATCTGGCGCAATAACAAGTGAAACATTTTCGGGGATTAACTCTGGTTTTATTCCATGAATCTTGCCAGAATGAAAGTTATAAATAAACTTGTTAATGGCCGAAGGAAATTGTGCATGAAGGTAGTTTAATAACAACGCAGAAGAAGTATATCCATCACAGTCGCTATCTACCTAGATATAGATGTAAGAATCGTCCTTTAAAATATGTTTAATAATTAATTTAGCAGCGTCCTCAATGTTATTGAGAAGTAAGGGGGATAAATTATCTTTTTCTGATACTGTTAAATAATGCTATATATCATTATACTAAATACCCCTATTAACTAATACTTGCTCTAAAGCACTATAATTCTAATTTCTTGGATTTATTAATGAATATTCCAATCCTTATCACTCCCTTTTATTTTGATGCGCCAGTCCTGTTCCATTACAGCCCCTACATTTAATATAATCACTTAGATCATTAGGGTCTGGCCTATCATCCTCTGCGCAAGATCTGTTTCTTAGAACACGACCTGTACCGTTACAATATTCACACGCTTGATTTATTTCTCTAAGTTTTTCTAAACTATCTAAATATGGTTGAATTTTCTTATTATATCTCTGCGCCAATTCATTTAGCCCTTTTTCTATTGATTTAATAGCAGGTACTAAGTTTAGAACTTCTTTACTCATAAGGGATTATCCTTTCGTTTAATAGCTTCTCAAAGATTTGCGGCCCTCTATCTATAGGACTTGCTTTATATGGCAAAATCATTCCTTTATCAAATATAGCTGATATACGAACATTTTTACTATATTTATTATAAATATGAATTAGTTTTGCTTTTAATCTCTTAAATTCATCATCGCTAATCTCAACAAATTGTCTATCAAAAGCAATTATAATTTCATTAACTCCTAAAGACCTAAGTAAATCTATATGATAGCTAGATACACTACTTCCGCAACAAGCCACAGATATATCATTATCATACCCATAATAAGACTGATACATAAGACAGCTTTTTTCTGATTCAAATATAATTGCGGCTTTCACCTTTTTTATATTTTCTTTACTATGGTTTAAATTATACAAATTCATGCTCAAAGGATGATTGTATAACTGTCTATTTACCATAAGAGGTCTATATTTACCATATCTTTCTGCATCCTCAGAAGATAATGTTCTCCCTCTTATTCCAACTAATCTATTATCAATATCGAAATGAGGAATTGTTATTTGCCCTCCGCCAGGATAGTAACCAATAAAATTTCTTCTATTAACTTCTGGTAAAATTCCCTCAGCTTCCCATCCTGAAATTCTAGGATAGGCAAAACGAGTAAGAATAATTGGATTATATTCTTTCAAAGAAATAGGTTGTTTGGACTTTGGAAGTTGAATATTATGCCTTCTAAATATATCCCAATCTTCTAATTCTTCTTTTTCATCTTCTAATTCTACTCCGTTGAAGCCAAAGTATCCTGCTATATAATCCATAGCATTATACAATTCCCATTTCTTATCTTCTTGCTTTTTTTTAACCTTTATACATAGGTCAAATATATCAAAAGTAGGATCTATGCATCCAGTATAGCACCTAAAAAGTTTTGTATTTTCGTAATAATATAACTTTCTTGATCCTTCACCGGGAAGATTATGACATATAGTTTGGGAGATGAGCCCGCCATCTACATATTCAGGCTCACCACCCCACGCTTCGAGTAAATCATAAATTTGTTCTAATTCAAGTTTACTCTTTAACTCATCTTTATCATAGTATCTTGACATAATTAAGCATCATAGAAAGATACTTTATTTACTGTTTCTTTCAAGCCAAATTGCTCATTGATAATTTGTATCACATAAACATAAGGATTCTGTTTCTTTTCTTCCTCTGTTCTGCTTGAAAGAAGCTCATTAAACATTTTCTTGCTCATTCTGTACTCTAAACCTTGACTATTCTTCATTATATATTCCTCCATTATTTTTCCCAAGCTGCTGGCCCTTCATCGACAATTACTCGAATATCTTCAATGCCCACCATCTCATGTCTCCAATTAGTACAAAATTGTGGTAAAATTCTACAAGTTCCTAAGTTAGCAGAACACCATAGATATACTCCTTTGTACGAACCTCGTCTATTTTTATAGATAGATAATTTTAGATTCGGACGCAATAAGTTCTTGTTACCCTCTAGTATTGGATCTAACTTAACTAAGTCCTCATCTGTAACACTTAGTAGAATCATGCCAACGTCTATTCTATCGGCTATACTTTTTGCGCCTCTTAATAGATTTTGATCTGGCGTTTCACTACTCTAATAATCGGCGTTTAATTGAGTTGCAGACATGATAAATACACCATATTTATTAGCTAAATCTTTCAATCTAGCGGAGAGCATAAATAAGATATTATCCTCTCTTAATCTAACTCCCCCAGACTTCTTACTAATTTCTTCAAGAATTTTAAGCGACGTTTGAAGATAGTCGAAAAGAACATATTTAACTTCATTTTCTCTAATATTCTTTTTTATTTTATTCTCTACATCTTGTAAAGAAAAATCTGGTAATTCTTCTATCCAAATTGGACTGCGTTTAATTATTTCTGCGGCCTTTAGCACCCTCTCTTTTTCACCCTCAAAGTATTGACCGTTAAGGATATGTTCTTCATCTACGTCAGATAGGAAAGCTAACATCATTGTTTGAACTTCGCTTTTATCTTGCTCTGTGGCAATAAACAAAGTTGGTTGAGAGGTTCCATTTTTAATCCATCCAAATTGGTCATGATAGATTTCATTGCACGCAAAATTACACGCATCCGCTATCATAGATCTAGTTTTACCGGTTCCCGTAGCCGCCGACCGCAAATAAAATTTTCGCAATCTTGCTCCTCTTGTTACTGTATTAATTAACGGGCCATATAGTGGAATACCAACTTCGGGATGCTGTTCTAAATCACTAATAAGTTCATTGATTCCGTCTCCGGCTTGATAGCCTAATCCAAGATCATCTTCTATGTACTTACTTTTGATTTCATCTATTTTTGTATCAATAGCATGAGCTATTTCAACTAAGCTAGTATTATCCAGCCAATCTTCTTGCATTTGGCGTTTTTTGGTATCGAGAATATTATTTGGATCATAAAGATAGCTAACATCAAGACCAAAATTGCTATATGCTCTTAACAAAGTAAACTTCTTTAATCTATTATAATAATAATTAAAAGTATCTTGCCTTGCACTTTGCGATGCTTCAAGGAGATATTCTACACCCTTGTTTTGCTTAAATATGGCGTCAAACTTTGGTCTGTTTGCTAGATAATCTATAATCGCGTCTATATTAACTTGACTACCTGTTAGATGGATATTATAGATACTACCGAAAATTATCTTATGAAAATCTTCTTGGAAGTCATCTTCATGAATTATATACTTATCTGTATCATCAAGAATAGAAGCATTATTGAATACACATCCAATTACCTAAGTAATCGCCGCTGTATCTATATAATTACTCTTCATGCGCTTCCTCCTCATTTAAGAAAGTAAATAGCTTTCGTATATGTTTCATTGGTTGCCGTTGAGGAGGTTCTATATGGACTTCTCTTACAGGCAAAATAAACTTTCCTATATCTATTTGCTCATTTCTTTCTCTTGCTTCCCATAATGCTCTCCAATAAAGATATGCTTCATCATAGACAAAAGGAACTATTCCTATTCCTCCATTAGCCTTTTCAATAGAATTACCTTTTATCTCAAAAAAGTATTTTAAAGTTTTATACATTCCAGTATATGAATAATTATTATCTTTTCTAAAGGTTTCAATTTGTTTTTTAATTTTTGGAGAAATACAGTTAATTCCAAATAACTTCTTTATATAATTTTCTAATAGTTGTCTATCCTTTTCTTCTTGCGTTTTATTTTCCTCGGCCGTTTGCGCACAGGTCTTATGAGCGTAACGTCTTGAATTTGGTTTAACGTATGGTGTAGTTGATGCATCAAATACTTCTCCACAGTAAAAACATTTTACCATGTGCTTAGCCATACATTACGCTCTCCTTTCATAACAATCTTATATAAATATTATATCATAAAATAGATAAAAAATCAAGGAAGGAGAATTTTCTCTCCTTCCTTATATTTTAATTCTTGGATAATTCCTCTAATTCATGAACAATCAAATCTAATTGTTCGGCTTGGTCTGGAGTGCAATCTCCAACCTTTTTGCCCTTGCCCAAAAATTTATCTACGATAGATGTAATTTTTCCAGCGTTAGATTGATTTTTAGACATAAGATCTCCAACCAGGTCGTTAAACTTACTCATTAGTGTATCAAAGTCATAAGTTACATCCTCTGTTACAACTTGAGTTGCTTCGTTTGTAATATATTGTCCACCAGTTTCTTCTGCTTGTCTATCAATAGCATTAGAAATTGCATTTACAAGATTATCATATGTAAATTCAATAGATTCTGGTACATACTTGAAACGAGAACCGGCAACATACTGCGGAGTTCCACGCATAAAGAGTCTTGTTTCTGTTCCTCCAGATTCATTAGTAACAGAACGAGAATATCCGATAATATCACAAGTTCTCTCACAAATTAATCTTCCTCTATTGTCAAGAGTGGGAACAATCTATGACGCAACGTCCTCTCCTTTTGCGTTCTTTTCTGTCTTTGTTTTTGCGTGAGAAATAAGAATAAGACCATAGTTAAGTTGTAGAATTTTACGAATCGCTTCGTCAAACTCTGAACTTACAAGTGCATACCCTTTTCCATAAGGAATATCACCAATAGTATCGACACCTTCTCTGCTACAAATAAACTTTTCACAGTATCCGTATGCAATGTCTGCGGTATCAATTACAATAGTTTGGAATTTTTCTTGTACCTCTGGTGTTTTTAATTCACTAAACAGTTTCTTAAATTCGCCCCAGCTATTAATTGGCTAGGCATATACTCCGGGCAACGCATTATAGCCTTTCTCAAAAGCGAGTAAAAGTGCTTTTGGAAACTTGCTCGCGATGGTGGTCTTACCACTCTTTGGGTCTCCATAAAAGAATACTGAATAACCTCTCAGATCTCTTGATACTTCATGAGGCTTAATATCTAACAAACTCATTTATATTCGCTCCTTATCAAAATATTTGGGAAGAAAAGGGAGATAAACTCCCTTTTCTTAGAATTTATATTCTCCCTTTGCAGGAGCGGCAGTAGATGCTCCACTTAGAGCATTACCCTTTGTTGCTTGATACTCATCCTGACGCTTTTTAATCTCAGCAAGAGTAACCTCACGCGCAGCCATCTTTTCATTAAGCTCGGATACGAGAAGAGTTTCCTCATTGTCCCACTCATAAATGTCAGGCTGTGCCCAGTTAATTACAAAATCACGCTGAGAATTACGGACTTCTTTTACTCTAGAGTCACCAAAAGCGCTCTCTTCCTCAACTTTACGAACTACAGTCTTAGATACCTGAATTCCCTGCACTCTAGTAAAGACAGGAGAGCTAGAAGTGGCTCCCAAATTCTCGAAGTAATCCAAAGCCTTTTCCGGTGCATATGGAGCATATACGCTAAACTCGACGGGAAGAAGTGCTCCGCGGAAATCAAATACGCATCCCTTTACAGTAACCTTCTCAGGAAGATCGCGCTCTTCATCTGCTTCCGCGCGCAATACTCCGGTAATTACCATATCGACATCAAAAGTAGCACGATTCTTTTCTTCTGCCAACTCTTGAGTTATATGGACGAATCCGCCCTCATTTCTCTTGACACTTACAAGAGGATGGCCATTAGTGTTATTATCGTACCACTCATTTAGCCCAATAGCGGAATCAACGCGGATCTTTCCTGCGTTTTCCTTACCATGCTCCATTACGGAACCAATCTTTCCATCAATGATATTCAAAAGAACTCCATAAGTTGAATTTGCTTTACCATTCTTAGTTGTCTCAGTTACATAGCTAAAATGAACATCGACAACATTCAACATATCATCGTCTGTGGCAATTCTCAAGATACCATTAATAAATTCGGTTCCAGGATTTTTAGAGTTCTCTCCAGAAACCTTCTTTTCAAGTTTATGTTCATAGACATACCCTTCGATGTGAGTGTTATTAATCATTTTCTTGCTCATTACTTAATTCTCCTTTATATTTCTCAATATCAAAGTTTTTACCTTTTTCTGTCAGGGTATAGACAACAGGGTTAGAACCAAATTTTTCTACGAAACCATCTGACACTAATTTTCTGATTGAGCCAGATACTTTTCTTGAGGAAATCTCCATTCCATCTGCAATATCCTTTGCTTTTAAGGATTTCGCCTCATGTTTTTGAAGATGTTCAAGAATTTGTAATCCAGTTTCTGTAAAGAGAGGTTTCTCAACCTGCATATCTTGTTGTGAGCGAAGAATATTATAAAATTCTTGCACTTCATCTGGAATAGTGATTGGCTCTTGGTAATTAGCTACAAGCCAATCAAAATAATCTAAAAAGTTTTTACATTTACTCATAATCATTTCCTCTTTATTTTATATACATATAATAACATATAAAATAAAGATTGTCAATCAGGAGTAATATCATCAAAAATTACAGGAATCTTTTCCTTGACTTTATTCAAACCGAGGATTGCAACTTCTCTCATTTGCGGATGCGCGGCTGGAGAGCAACGAAGCTTGAAGAAATGTCGCCACTCACGCAAGTCCGCAGTCATAACTACCTCAGTTTTTAAACTATTAGGCAGAACTGCTCTTGCTTCTTGTGGAGTGCAGCCTTCGAACAAAAGCTCAAAATATTTTTTTTCAGATTCCGCACAAGACATTTCCCATAGTATATATTTTGAACTATTTGGTTCAAGATAACAAGGTTCAATTACCGTAATTTCATTTCCAAATCCATCTTTTGAGTAATTACAATATCTCGTAGATTCCTAACAATAAGCTGCCAATCTATGGCGTACAATTTCATGACTTACGCCTCTATCGCAAATAAATTTAAGGGTAAAAGAACAATGCTCAAGAACCGCCTCATGGCCTCTCTTGATAATATTCTATACGAATTTTACAGCGCTATCTTCTGTAATTTTATCCTCGGATTTATAACATACTCTACCACACTATTCAATTCGTTTAAGGATTGTTTCACCATCAATAGGTGTAATAAGTTCAACATCTGGCTTAATAATCTTCATAATTATTCCTCACTTAAATTATATCCAATAAGTTTCATAGAAGGGTTTATCAATCGCAATAATGTTTCTGCTTCATCTATTACAATCTTATCCTTCATTCCTCTGCTGTGATTTAAATATTCTGAATAATTCATAAATCTAAGTCCAATAATTCCATAACTTTCCGCTTTACTTCTCATTGAGTGAGGGTTACTACATACGAATATAGCATTATTATCCTTAGCGTATTGCATTAACTGATAAGTTTTTCCAGTGCATCTATCACCAATAATTCTAAACATTAAGCTCCTCCTTTAGTTCCATTAAGACCTAATTCTTTAGTCTTATAGAACTCAATCCAATAGGTTTCTCTCTCGTTTAGTTTGTCTCTGGTTACTTCTTCTAAGACTTCAAACACGAAATTATGAACTCCAGATTTCTGCATAGCAGAGTATAACTTATTAGTTACCTTTCCATAGGTTAAAGCAGATTTAATATGCTATCTAAATCGTTCTTTTATATCAACCGATTGTCCAATATAGGACTTGCCTGTAGTTAAATCAGTTATTCTATAGATACCGCAATATTTAACTGCCTTGGGAAACAAATGGGCCATTAAAATATCATAAGCTGGCTTATAATATACTTCCCATATTAGTTTATCTATACTTTCTTTCTTTACAAATCTTGGTTGTAATTCGCGCAATAACGTAATATCATTAATATCTATTTCATCAAGAGCAAGACGATAATAATCTTGATTAGAGTCAATTTCTTCCTATCTCTATTTGGCCTAAATATAGGAAAGCTACTTAGCCTATAAATCAGCTAATTTCCCGGCTTCAATAGAAATTTTCTTTAGCAAATCTTGATTTTTAGCATCAAAAGTCAAAGAAAGTTCCTATTCTTTTTCTTTGTAGGATTTTACAAGTGCGGAGACGCGTGCCTAATAGGCTTCATCAGCTTGTTTCTAAGCACTTTCCCGCATTTCTTCCTAAGATTTTAATAAAGAAGAAAGAATATCGTTCTCAAATGTTATATTATTTTTTATGTTAGATAACACTTCTCTATTATGTGCTATTTCTTTTTCTATTTCAGCGTTTTTTCTTTGATTATCTGTGTTAATCTAAACTACTTCAAGGGTTTGCTTTTTGAGATAATAGATATAAATTATTAACCCGATTATAGCTATTAATAATAATCCTATAATCATAATTAAAAAATCGGGAAGAGTTAAAACTCTTCCCGATAGACATTACTCTTGTGCGTCGGGATCTAGATCAAGACCACTCTGGGTAAGACGAAGATACTTTACCTTCTGATGGGAACCATCCTCAAGAGTTACTTCATCGGGAACGCGCTCGCCCAATCCCTTGCGCTGGAACGCAGAAGTAAAGATACCATCAACTTGACGCTTCTCAAGACCGAGAGCTTCAGCAACATCTGCGGCTGTCAAATTAGTATCATTATTTTCCTTTAAATAATCTAAAACCTTACGAGTATTTTCTTTCATAGCTGCCATAATTAGACATTCTCCTTTAAAATATTTATTTATTGTTGTGTTGCTAAATCTTGAACCATAACATCAATTTCTAGCAAAATATTTATCCCGTCATTCAATGCCATAATCTAATTAGTGATTTGCATAATTCGATTTTCGGCTCGGGATTTTTCCTCTTTCGAGGAAGATTCATTTTGGTGAATTTGCTCACACTAATATAGTTCTTTAGCGAGCTTTTTCATCTATTTTCGGGTCATATAATTTCTATCCTTTATCCCTGAATTACAAATATATAATACAATAATTTTATTTTAGTGTCAAACAGATTTATTTAAAAATTTCATCTATGAGACAGTCTTTAGCATCCTTATCATCTCTCATACATTTGAAAACGGGGTGTCGTAGAGTATGATCTTTTCTATTGATGGACATACAATCAAGAGCTACTACGTGTCCAACAAAGTTTCCCGGAAACTCTGTCATTAGTCTTTTCATATCATCTGTAATACCTGAGCCAACTGTACCAAGATCAACTAAATTATTATCATTGTCGTATGCTCCAATTTTAATAGCTGATTTCCAGCCATTATAATAGTATTTAGTTATTGGAACATACCCTTCCGTAATTAAATCCCCTTTAGGTACAGCATCAATAAAATCACATAGCTCACCGTCAGGACTTTCCCAATATGGCCATGTATCTAGTTCTTTCCCGGTATATTCTTTCGTTGGAGGACAGAGACCTGTGCAAACTAAATCAATAGAATCCATCTGTTTAACCTTTACTGTCGACCAAGCTGGACGTTTACCGGGAGTATATGGATAATCCTTTTTCTTTAAAACAGCTCCCTCTCCTCCAGAGTTTAAGATTTTAGAAATCTCTTCTTCAAGATTTTCAGTAATCTTTAGAGCCAGTTTTAAGAAATCATATTGAGATAAATTATGTTTATTCCATACACCAACAAGAATCTTATATCTATCTTCAGCGCCTAGATTAATTAAGTTGATTCCATCATATTCAATTATATCATGTATATAATAATGAATTGGATTATTTGCCTGTCTTTTAACAGCCAATTCTGGTAAACATCCCATAACAGTTGTTACTGTTTTAGAAGTGCACCCAGGGTAATATATTTCTCCTATTAAGATTGTATTAGAAGGCATACAATCAAGAGCTTCCATAATATGGGGAACATTAGCTCCTTTTTCAGAGAGTAGTCCTGTTGTGGTGCTGGTATTTCGCGAAAAAAGATAGCTATAATTCTCTGTTTTTTCATACTCATACCAGTAGCCATCAATCTTCTCTTCTAAGAAGTAGTCTCCAGATTGGCAAATTTCTGAAAGCATAGATTCTTTTCCAGAAGGAAGTTTCCATACCTTCATTGCATCTATCATTTTAGCTTCAGGATACATTAATCAAACTCCTCATAATAAACATACACTCCCAAAACCGCTCCAACAGGAATGGCATAGAGAAGTATAAACCAAACACTAACTTTAATCATTAAAATAAGTGGTACTGCAATAGAAATCATTATTACAAATAATATAACAATACCGGCTAGAGCAAAGAGAGCAATCTTTTTTAATTTATCTCTATCGTCCATATTATAACCTTTCTATTATAATATTACTTTTATTATATATAATATTATAATCTTATTAAAAATAAAAGTCAACTAAAGATAAGAGTAGCAAAGCTACTCTTATCTTTAAATCTTAGATGTTGAAATTATTTGCTCATTATCTTTCAGCATAATATTTCCCATAGAAGTTCTATTTAACAAAGGAAAATCTGACACTTTAATAACTATAGAAGTTTTATTTCCAGAAATTAAAATCAGATCATCATCATCCACTAACTCTGCACCCGAGATAGTATCTTTATAACAGGAGATGCCCTTTCCTCCACGGTTTTGCAATGTAAATTCTTTTAACTCAACCTTTTTTCCTAATCCGTTAGAAGAAACAATAGCCAAATATTTAGCTTGGTCGATGGGCAATGCAGCAATTACATAATCATCTTCTGCAACATTCATACCCTTAACTCCTTGTGCGGTTCTGGAAGAAATTGGCATTTCCGCTGTTGGGAATCTAATAACCATACCATTCTTTGTAACTAACATCATTTCCTCTTGATTGATAAATGTGATTGAAGAAAGCTCGTCGTTTTCTTTTAGCTTAATAGCAACGATACCGGTTCTCTTCATTGCATCATACTCTTCTAAGGGAACCTTTTTAATAATTCCTCGTTTTGTAGCAAAGAATATAAACTTTTTATCTGTATCTCTCGCTAAAGTAGTATAAGCAATAGGAACTTCATTATCTTCAAATTCAATAATTGCTGATAATGGAGTACCGACAGAAGTATTAGTACCCTCGGGGATATTATCAACAAGGACACGATACATTTTTCCTTTTGAAGAAAAGACCATCAACATATCTTGTGTATTGGTTTTTTGCGAGAATACTGTAATATCTCCATTGGTCTTTACTCCAGTGGTATTCCTCTTTTGAGACTTAAAGTTCTTTATATCTATTCTTTTTACAGTATTCTTTTTTGTTACTATTACCATACAGTCTTTGGCTTCTACTACCACTTGCTCTTTTTCAGCTTTAGGGATATCGGTATTTAGAAGTTTTGTTCTTCTGGCATCACCGTATTTATCTCGAAGTTCTTTAATTTTAGCGACAAGTTTGAGATTTCTAACTTCTTGCTTTGTTAGAATTTCTATACACTGAGCGATAAAACTTCTCTTTTCTTGAAGTTCATTTACTAATTCATCCTTATCAATTCTTGTAAGTTTTCCTAATTTCATATCCAAGATAGCACCAGCTTGAACATCATCAACAGATAAGAACTCAATTAGCTTCGTTTTCGCATCGGCTCTTCCCGCAGACTGTTTAATTAAACTGATTACTTCATCAATTTTATCAACTGCGGCGATTAGCCCTTCAAGAACGTGTGCTCTTGCTTCGGCTTTCTCTTTATCAAATTTAGTAGCGCTAATTAATACAGTCTCTTGATGTTTAATGTATTCTTTAAGCAAATCCAGCATTGAGCATAATTTGGGAGTTCCATTTACAATATAATTCATATTGTATGATAGAGTAGATTGTAAATCAGTTAGCAGGAATAAGGTATTAAGAGCTTTAGAAATAGATACACCAGATTTTACATGGAATACTAACTTATTTTGCCCAATATTGGATTCATCATCGAAATCATCCAATAGCTCACTAAATGTGTCTATATTCTTTTCAATTTGCTCCTTTATCTTGTTTCTGTAAGTTCGATAAGGGATACTTGTAAAGGTAATTGTTTGCCCATCTATCTCATAGTCGCCTTGAATTTTAAGAGAGATTTTTGATTTTCCAGTTTCAAATGCGGACTTTATATCTTTGATATTTAGGACAGTTCCGCCAAGAGGGAAATCTGGCCCGGGCATATAAGAAAGCAATTCATCAATAGTAAGATCGCCCTTTTCGATTAGGGCAATGGCTGCGTTACATACCTCTGTTAAATTATGCGGGGCTGAATTATGCGCCATAGAAATTCCGATAGCTTGTCGTCCGTTACAGATAGCATTAGGAAATAAAGAAGGAAGAACTACAGGTTCCATAAATTCTCCATTATAAGTTTCTTTAACTGGAACAACTTCCTTCTTGTAGTCATTCATCATCAAATCAGCAAATAATGAAGGCTTGGCCTCCGTATAACGAGAGGATGAAAACATATCATTATTTTCTTGAGTTCCCAGTTGCCCCTGACCTGTAATCAATGGGTATCTCATTAAAAATGATTGAGCCATTTTTCTCAAAACGCCATAGCAAGCTATATCACCATGGAAGTAAGATGTTGCAAGAGTAGAACCAACAATAGCATTACACTTTTTTGTTTTACTCTTATTATCCATCTTTAAATAATCTTCCATAGTCCAAAGAATTTTTCTTTGGGCGCTTAGAAGTCCATCTTCTGCGGCTGGGATAGCTCTATCAGTAAGAACCTCTTCTGCATAAGTTAAGAAGTTTTCTTTAGCTTCATCAAGAATATCAACTTCAGTAATTAAACTCATTATTCCACCACCATCATTTAATCAAAATTAAATCCAAGCTCATTGGCATTGTCATAAATATATTGCTTTCTAGGTTCAACTGCACTACCCATAAGGACATTTAATAGCTTTGTAGCCTCTTCTGCATCAGAGATAGTGATTCTTTTATATCTTTCATTCATGAAGCAAACTTTCTGCAAATCTTCTGGATTTAATTCTCCGAGTCCCTTTGCTCTTAAAATATCATAAGAGCCACTATGACTTTTTTTCCACTCTTCTAGCTCATCGTCAGAGTAACAGTAATATTCGTTTCCTCTTTGGCGAACAATATATAGGGGAGTTACAGCTCGATATAGCTTACCCGCCTCTACCAATGGACGCATATAAGTAAAGAAGAATGTAATAAGCATTAGCTCAATATCTGCCCCATCGCTATCAGCATCAGCAGTAATAACTACTTTATCAAAATTTATCTTTGATACATCAAAAGAAGTTCCAAATCCGCCGCCTATAACTCTAACTATATCAGACATTTCTTGGTTAGATAAAATCTTCTCTATGGCAGTTTTTAAGGGAGAAATAATTTTACCTCTTAACATATAAATACAGTCTGTTTTTGGATTGCGGGCTTCCACGGCAGAAGCGCCAGCAGACAAACCCTCTACGAGAAGTAGATTTCGCTCTTTGGGATTTTTGTTTATGCAATCAATAAATTTATTACTAATTTGCATTTTTGCCTTTAGTCCATTTTCTTTTTTAGGCTTTAATCCTCTGGCTGCTTCTCTAGCTTTTCTGGCTGCTTCTCTAGCTTTACGCGCATTAAGCGCCTTGTCCGCGATTCCTTTTATATCTTTTTCGTTTGCTGCAAACCAATATTGCAATTCCTCTGCTATTGCTTGAGTAAATGGTTTCATATCAAGTTTTGTGATTCTTGACTTAACCTGCGCGTCATAGGCCACATTGGGAGCGGTAATATTAAAGACGAGATACATTCCCTCTTGACAGTCTTCGCCGGTAAGATTATCGTCTTTTTCTTTTAGCCACCCTTTTTCACGGAAAAACTTATTCATTTCTCTTGTTAAAAGGGTTTTAATTTGCGTAATATGTGGACCTGCTTCTGTTAAACCAGTATTAACATAAGGAACAATGGTAGAAGAATAATTATTTGTATAAGTTAGAGCTAAATCCAACTTATTTTTAGCTTCGGAAAAATTAATTGATAGACGATTCTTTAAGATCTCTTTTCCTTTAACGGCCTCGTCTAGTAAATCCATTAGACCATTCTTTGAGAAGAATTCTGTTTTTTCTCCGTTGTTATCGAGCTTGATAGTTAAACCCGGACAGAGACATACAATAGTTTTAAACAGTTCAGTTAGAGCCTTTACATCTGGACGAGGATCAGTGAAAAACTCCTCGCTTGCTCTCCAGAATACAGAAGTTCCATGAATATTTTTATCAACCTCAGTAGAATCTCTATCTGCGAAAACTCCCTCATTAAAAGTGATTCGCTCTCCCTGTCCATCTCTATATGTTGTAACAATTAATTCGTGACTGAGATAAGTAGCGAGTTTACTACCTATACCAAAGCTACCTAAAGAAGTACCTTCATAAGTTCCATCTTCTCTATATTTTCCGCTTGTATTTAAGACACTGAAAGCAGCTTCAAGAATTGTCTTTCCATCTTCTCTAAAAGAATTTGGAATGAATCCTTGTCCCTGATCGCTAACTGTAACTCTTGCCCCAAGGATTTCTACTGTGATTAAATTTCCATGACCTAATCTAAATTCATCAACGGCATTAGAAACAATCTCTACGACCAACTGCGTGGAAGTAGATGTGTCTCCGCAATAAACTCCGGGTCTTAAACGAGTAAATTCAAGAGGAGAAAGAGATTCAATACTTTTTTCATCATATAATTTTCCAGCCATTTATTCACCATACTCTCTTAAAATTTCTTCTTTAGTCATTCTTTCAGTAGCTAGCGCGTCGGCTAGTTCATTATAAAGCTCACCATCATGACCTTTAATTTTTCTTAGATCAATCTTGTAATCTTGTCTTAGCATATCATAAATTTTAATTAAATCAAGATTTTCAAGTTTCTTTCCGCCTGCGCGCACCCATCCATTTGCTTTCCAGCTATTTATCCATGAATTGAAACTATTTACACAATAAGAAGAATCGCTATAGACTATTGGGACAAAGAAATCTCCCTCTTTTGCACCATAGTGTTCTAGCGCGTATATAATAGCTTTCATTTCCTCTCTATTGTTTGTAGTTCGTGGTTCGCGTTCTGAGTAAGCATCTATAACGACATCATTATCAACTACAATAACTCCAAAACCTCCTGGCCCAGGATTACCTAGGCAGGAACCATCGGTATATATAGTCATAAGACATAAATCTCCTTTATTTTAATTCTTTTCATTTTCTGAATATATAATATCATATATTTTAAGAAAAATCAAGCTACAAACAAATAAAGGCTTAATGGGATAAATACCCATTAAGCCTTTATATTAAATAGGTCCATCGAGATCAATAGGAATATCATTAGATGCCGAAAAATCTTCTGCCTAAACAGTATATGTAGATGCGGAATTAGATTCAATTTCTTTTAAAGCTAAATCGTAGGTTATTCCACCCTTTTTATGATCTGATTTAGCCATTGTTAAATAGAAGGAGCAAACTATACCATGAGCACTCCATGGTAAACCTATAAGAGCACTAATCCATGGCAAAGTCCCCAAATAACCCAATAAGACGCACATAAATGCTAAAAGTATTCCTGATATGGTTATAATCCACAATAGCAAGCGAATATCATTTATGAGCTTCTTAGAAAATTCTATCTTTTTCATCTTAAAGTCCTAGCTTTTCCGCCAATCTTCTAATCATAGTTACTGTTTCTAATCTAGTACAGAATTTATTTGGCATCATTCTTCCAGCGCTGTCGCCGGCCATAATTCCATTTGTCTTAGCCCATTCGAGATTATCGGAACCCCATGTCTCTTTTTCATTAGCTTTATTGGTTAGCCAAGTATTCATAAGTTCAGCGAATTTTTCATCAGTCATATCTTCATCATCCTCCTAAACATTTGACATTAAATTGTAAACATCTGTTCTTGCTGTTTCCATGCTTTTTCCAAATTTTGGAAACCAGTGGTTTACATCTGCATGATTAGAGCCTAATCCTAACTTATGGCTATCAGCATGACATAAAATAGTTGGGACGGTAATACCGTTCAAGGTAGTTGTTCCTAATGGATTTATATTATACATCTTGCATAGGTAAGCAGTAATCTAACAAGCCTCTTCATAAATCTTATTAAAATAGGCTGCATCATTTAATCCATCTTCGCAAATTTCAAATTGAATCCATCCATTATTGCAAGAGCCTTTAGTTCCAGAACCACATCCCCAAGGACGATAATTCCATGGCATTGTCTATACTGTTGTTACTGTTCCATCTGCTAGCTTGCCAATCCAGCAATTTAGCCCAGCTTGAATAGATACATGATTCCAGTCATTTTTACTTGTATTCTTTCCTATTTTACTTATTAAAGTATTATAATTGGGATCATTATCGCTAGGTTGAACATATCTTTTTAAATTAGGATTATTCGCGCCTGTACTATGCCATAAAATTCCTTTAACTTGCATAGTGCGTGTCTATTTATAGCAAGTGCTATTAGTCATCATGCATTGAAGTGGTTTATTGCTATCACTATATTTCATTTTATTACCTCCTTCAACTATATTTGAAATGTTAGCAAATTTATTATAATACTATTGACCATAACTTGTTCTCTTTTGTTGAACATAAACGCTCTAATCCGCAGGTTTTTCAAACTAGAGCAGTACTGCTGTAGATGCTGCTTCAACAGAAACGGCAGAAATTAAAATATTAACTAAAGAAGAAAAACTTGTAATTAGCTCCTAATATAAAAAATCTAATTGAGTGTTTAAATCTCCAATAGATCTTCCACGATTTTGACAGAACTAAAGCAGATTTTGTTTTCTACTCCAGAATGTCCATTGAGCTAGACCATAACCAGCTCCGTCTTTTACAAAGTTTTTGTATCTTCCATCATCAACTGCGGAGGTATATTTAGAATCGGTCATCTTTAACTTTTTTTCATATGAGTTCTATAAATTAGTTGGACTAAGACCGCTTTCTGCGTAAAGATTGCCCATTAGACCTGCGATTCCGCAATCACTAAATCCTTTTGATTTAAAATAATTCCAAATTGTTTGTGCATTATCAGCCACTCTACCCCTCCTTTTACGCATGAAAAAAGGAAGAGAGTTTTAGCTCTCTTCCTTAAATATCTTCTGCAATTTTCGCAATTCTAGATCTATAAATGTTACGAAGTTCAACTTCTCCGTAAATATCATGACCTCTATAAACTTTAGAAACACGTTTCATTCCATTGTTACTTCCTGCAAAATGAATATCATCAACTTGAGTTTTAGCATCGCCGTCTATAATGCAAACACAATCTTCGCCAACTCTTTGGAGAGCGAGTTTAATTAGTGTTCTATCAAGATTTTGTGCTTCAGAGATATAGATACCAGCCTTCATTCCAGATGTGTCATAACCTCTAATATCACTCATGGGTAGAAGGACTAACTTATCTGTCTCAATAAGTTGTTCTACCCCATCTCTACCGCCAAATTTAGAAATCAATAGATTTCCAATTTGGGAATCGAGTAACTTTTCATTGCGGGTTCCGGGTAAATAACCTAATTTAGCACTATTTGCTGTTGCTACTGTATTACAGAATACGACAATTCTGTCCAAATCTCCTCTATCTAGTTTAGACATTAAATAAGCTAGACTAATAATTGTTTTACCAGAACCAGCGGGGCCTTTTATCAAAGTAATTCTATTATTACTTAAACTATCAAATAAAAGTTTTTGATAAACATCCTCTTTATATGGTGTAATATTACCAAACCAAATAGAATCAAAGTTGTTATAATTAAGGTATCTATGATTTTCTCCTGTCCAGACCCTTATATCAACAATTTTCCCATCAAGGTCTCGAATAATTAAATATTCTCCAATATGAAGATTGTAATGGTTGAAACTCGGATCTTGATAAAAAGATGCCAATGAACTATCATCTGCTTTTATTTCTACATAGCCACTATAATCATCATTATCTGATTCAACGCTTTCTATTTCTCCGGAACCAAAGAATAAATTTGCTATCGTTTTTAGGCTTAAATCATTTGTTACAAAGACTGTTTCGTCTACTCTAACTTTATTATTATACCAAAAAGCGTCTGATAATATTCTTGTATCATCTGTTACATCAAGAGATTGCTCTTTAATTGCTTCTTCGTACTCTAATCTATGGACAACAACATCATACATATCGGGATGTTCTTCAAGCAGATGCAATAACAAACGAGCAGAATACTTTATATCCAGATCTTTATTGCTAGCAGTTTTAATTCTTTCAAGCTCTTTAAAAGTGATTGATGAAACTACAAACTTTTCTTCTTTGTCAAATATACTTTCTCCAGCATTTAACAAAGAACAAGTATCATAGAATCGAATTTCATTACTCATAATCTTCTTCCTTTTCTTTGTTTGGTGTAGTGGTAAAACCTATTACTCTAGTGTGAGTATTCTGCGTACCATCTTTTAATTCATTGATTTTTACGTTACATTCTACTATTTTCACGCTAATTTTCGCCTTTAAAAGTTCAATAATAGTAGATATAAGGTCAACTAATCTGTCTAAGACCGGCACCCCTAATATGCCAATAAGAAATCCAATTAATAAATAAAACAAGTTATACCACCTTCTTCTCTATATATAACAAAAGAAGAAGGAAGTTTAATTATTATTGTCCTTTCGGAGCCGTCTAACAATATTTAAAGCCTTATCCTAATTTCTTAAATAGGCTTTTAAATCTTTTTTCTCTTTCTTTAGGGCTGCGGAAAGCGCGTCAATTCTTTTTTCAATACGCATTATAGCTTGATAAAGATTTCCAGTAGGGTCAACTTCCGCAGGAGATAACTTCCCATACTTTGTTACCTCTTGATACAGGTTATTTCTATGTTTTAACTCTGTTTTAGCAGACTTTAATTCATATTTTAATATAGCAATTCTTGCTTTTGATATTGCAATAGTTTTACCTACACCTCTAGCAAAAAAACCTCTATCTTTTTCTGATAGTTGGGCACGACCGCCAAAGATAATTCCATTATATGATATATTTATTATAGTACATCCTACAAATGGTTCTACAAGCTCATAAACTATTGGAGCATTATATATAGCTTTTACTACACTCATTAAATATCCCCTAATCTTTTAAATCTTTTATATTAAAATTATACTATTTATTTATAGAAAAATCAATATTTGTAGTATTTTGAAAGAAAAATTTGGTGGGCCTGCGCGATCGGAAACTCGGAGCAGGACGAGGCTAGCCATAAAAAGAAACCCTCCAGATTAAGAATCTGGAGGGTTAAAGTTAGGGAGTAATCAAAATAGAAGAATCAGTTCCGGCCATAGTAGAAGGCATCTGACCATTCCACTGTTCATACTTAATCTTCTCAATCAGCTCAGGAGTAAGAGAAGCGGCAATCTTTGCATTTGCCTCAGCTTCGGCCTGCGCCGCAATTTCAAGAGCATCGGCCTGCGCTTGAGCCTGAATTAGCGCCTGCTCGGCCTGAATCTCAGCGACTTCCTTTTCCTTCTCAGCCTGAACCTTTGCAGTCTGTGCCTCAATATTGGCAAGCTCAAGCTCCTGCTGAGCATTTACCTTCTTCTGGATAGCCTCTGCGGTTTCAGCATCAACAGAAATATCAGTAAAGTTTACAGTATCAATAATGATACCATACTGGTCAAACTTTTCACGCAGATAAACGTCAAGTTCAGCATTGATTGCAGTACGCTGGTCGCCAAAAATATCAGTTACAGGATAGTTAGCTGTAACTTCCTGAGTCCATGCTACAATCTTAGGCTTAATGAAGGTATCCTTAATGGTTTCGCCATCCTTACCCTTGAATAGAGTAAAGGTTTCTGCAACACGATCTTCATCAAATCGGTAAGAGAACTCAAGGTTTACCTTTACGGTTTTGCCATCGCTAGTAGGTACGTTAAAACTCTCGTCATTAGGAGAATCGCCCTTATCTTCAGAAGTCAAATAAGACTGCTCAAGACCGATAGAATAGGTAGTTACCTTCTTGGTGGGAGAGACCAGATGCCATCCTTGGGTAAGAACCTCTCCGTCGACACCACCGCTCATATTATATACAACACCAACATAACCAGTAGGCACTCGCTCAAGACAAGTAATCGCGGTGATTAGACCAAAAATCAAAACCAGAGCAATTACAATACCGCCGATAATTCCACTCTTTTTCATAAATTATTTATTTTCCTTTCTTCCAATTCCTAAGTTCTTCTTGGTTTTATAATAAACTTTAATGAAGAATTTTCCAATCTTTCTAAATGTAAAATTTAACAAAAACCATAGAGCAACAAGAGCTAATACAACTAAAATCCAGAAAATAGGATTCATAGCATATCAACGCACTCCTTTACCTTTAGTTTCATTTCATCAATAACTGCATCAAGAGAAACTGGATAACAGCTATGTGAATCAACTCCTACATGATACATATAGGGTCTATCCTCATAAAAATCAGATTTTTGATGCGTATGACCGTAGAGATTAAGCATCATTTCATGGAGACTCTCTTTTTCAAGATTTCCAGTTAAAGTTGGAAAATGAGACATATAGAAATGATATTTTTTGTAGTTAAGACTAAGCGCCCATGCAGTTTCAACTACATTCGGCAACTCTGCATACATTTGCCGACGTTTAGGTGTATCATGATTTCCAAAAACCACATGAAGTTTTCCATTCATAGAACTAATAAGTTCTCTGCTTTTCTCAAGGCTTTCTGCCCCACCTAAACATAAATCTCCAAGAATATATACATCATCTTCTGAGGTTACAAGAGAGTTGTGCCGTTCAACAAGAGCACTATTCATTTCCTCAGCAGAATCAAATCCGCGAGGTTTATAGATAAACTCTTTCGAATGATTAAAGTGCCAATCTGAAGTTAGAAAAATCATGTTTTATCACTCCATTCCATGATGATTAATTCTTACTTCTTTAAATCCGTACTTATAAAGTTCAAATTCTGCGGGAGTGGGAGATCTATAGTTTCTAGCCATCTTCCTAATTGCGGACTCTGGGACTTGAGAAAATCCTTCTCTCAAGCTATTGCGAGCGATACAGGTATCAATCCCGCAATCGCAAACTTCGAAGACAAGTCTTGTTTTTCCGTCCGGCCGCAGTCTACCCAATAGCTTTGCTCTTGATCCTTGGGAAATATGAGTTGCGTCAACAAAGACGTAATCAATTCCGATTTCGAGACATTCGTTAATCTGACGGACAAATTCTTCGAATACATCATTCTCTTTTCCGAAGTAACTTCCATCACCAACGAAAGATTTTCTTATCTCGTCACGGGAGATAATAGCAGTATGAAAACCATCCATTTCAAGCAACTCAGCTTCTTTATGCGCCCAAGTAGATTTTCCACTACCGGGGATACCGACCATAACTTTTACTTCAATAGTCATACTGCTTTCCTCCATTCATTTAACTTTCTATAAATATTATAATATATTTTTTATAAAATATCAAAAGATTTTTATTTTAAATCTCAACTGGTTGAATTAGTTCTTCAATATAAGTCCTACCTTCATCTTTGAATAGAGGAATATTAAGGTCAATAAACCAATAGTGTTTAAAATGAATTGAGCCATCTTCTCTTTCCGTTTCTTCGCAGTCTTTTATACAACAAGAACCTCTCTTCAAATAGGTCGGTAGACTATTCCAATCTATCCCCTTTTTGGAAATAAGCATCTCTAAAATTTCACTACTGCACTTACCCTGAAGTTCACTATGAGAAAAATTTGCTTGACCAACCATTTGAATAGAATTGCGAATGGCATCTAACTGTCGCCAGTAAATGAGATTTGTTACCTCTTCTTTTGGGATATTAAAAACACGTGCATCAAACATAGCACCTTTTGCGCTTGCCATCCGTAAAGTTTTCATATATTCTTGATGTTTCTGTTGGATTTCTACACTTTGCGGAGTTAGAGAACACTTCCAATCAACTTCGTATGCTTCAATCGCTCGATGAAAAGCTTTATTAAAAGCCATTGTCGCCATAGATGCTGCAACAGAGCACATCTTTTGAACTTCGTAGTCAAACCACGCTTCACTATTTAATTTCTTGTAATCAACAAGAATTAGAGTTATTTCATCACTTTGTGTATATCCAAGAACACATCCTTGAATATTTCTGCACAAATACTCTGTAGTTTCTTGCATAGCTTCAACTAACACTTCGTCAAATGGTTTTTTAAATCCTTTAGTGAAGGTATGAAATGCTTTTCCATCAATTCTAATTGCTACTGGAGTTTTGCGCATGAGGCGAGTTTTAGGTACCTGTTCATAAAACTCCTTCATACGAGTACCAAGTTGGTCATTCATACTGTTTATCCTCCATATCAACCATAAAAATATGCTCGTCAAAGGTATCGAGATTTAAGAGAACGGTTTGTCCAGTAAAGAAACTGCCACAATCAATATTTACCTTATGGTCATTGCAGTACCAAAAAGCACCCTCAACATAAGAGTCTTCTCTCGCTCCAAAGAAATTTTTTAGACTTCCTCTATAGCCTCTAATCATACCGGGGATAGGAGTATGTCCATGAACACAGATAGTATTATTTTCATAGTAAGTATCCCAAATATGTTCTCTATCCCAGATTAAATCTCTTGTATTTGGATTAGAACCTGCTGTAAGCCCTGCATGACAAAGAGCTATTTTAACATCGTCTTTATTGCAGTATTCCATATAAGTAGGTAACTTACTTAAATAATTACACCAATCAGGGTTCGCACCATCACTTATCCAACCTTCAAAGGTGTCTTTCCCTCCATTAAAACAAAGCAAAGCATAATCTCTGTCGAAACATTCATACTTCGCATATTCTCTCATTGCATTGACAAGCATATCTTCGTGATTACCCTTGATGTAGATAAATTGCGGATCTGCGGCAACTGCTTTAATGGTTTCCCAAGGATCAGGTCCCCGATCGCCGCAATCGCCCAGGCAATAAACTTTATCTTCTGGTTTTAAAAATTTCTTTACCTCTTGATAAAGACATAACATACCATGAAGATCACTAATAGCGTATACGCTCACTTTAATCACTTCCTTTATTATATTATACTATAATAAAATATAAAAATAAAGAGAGCGTAAAGCTCTCTTTATTTAAAAGAAGGGGCAGATTGGCATTTCCTCTGTTTTATGTAGGTTTCTCTTGTGTCTCTGCTCAATATTTTTATATACTTCATACGGAGGAGTAATACGATATAGCAAAAAGTTATCAAGAGTTTTATAAGAAAAACCTAGATTCTCTTCATCTGAGAGTCCAGTTAATCCATCTTCTGGAACTTTTTCTATAAATTTCTCCGGTAGACCAAGTTCTAAACCAATCTCTTTAACTTCTGTTACTGTGTAATTGTGCAGAATTGAAAAATCTCCCGCGGAATCACCAAATTTGGTTGAATAACCAACATAATTTTCACTTCTATTACAAGTGTTTGCAACTCTACCATGTCGAGCAGCCGCGATGGCATAAAGAATATTCATTCTTTCTCTTGCTGGAACGTTACTTACAACTTGAGGAAGATTACGAATATCAGAGGGTAGGGAGAAAAAAGTTGCTTTGCAAGCCTCTCCAATGTTGATATTATAATGTTCTTTAATGCCTAGATACTCAATAACTTCATTTGAAATATCAATGTCTGATTGATACCCTTGTGGCATTTGAACTGCAATTACATTTTCTGGCCCAATAGCTTTACAAAGCAGTGCGGCAGCGACAGTAGAATCTTTTCCTCCAGAAATACCAATAACAGCTTTGCAGTCCGGGCCGTTGTCGATAAAATATTTTTTAATCCAGTTAATGATTCTTTGAACTCTTATTGTCATAAGATTTACTCTCCCATCAGTCGATTCTTAATTGTATAAAAATCTTCCTCGTTTTCGCGTACAAAAACACCATCTTTTACTTTGAATTTCATTACATTATCCTTATATTCGATGGCTTCTTTAAGAGTAAGATTTTCAACAAGCCTATATTGGCCCTCTGAGTCTTTAACAACCGCTACGCATCCACGAGGAGATTTTTTCCCAGGATCGGTTTTTGGCATCTTGTAGATTTGGATTTCATCTTCTCCAAGAATACAATCGGTAGCCTTAATTGCATAGCCTCTAGTGTCACGAGTTACATATTGATAAGTATATGCGCCAATTCCAAAACAGATATTTGATACTGAAATAGAATTATTGACACACCAATTACATATTTTTTCAGTGATCTCGGGAGTGATCGCATCGCCATAAATAACACGAATACAAGAGGGAAGCTCAAAATAACCCTTTCTATTAAGGTTGCCGCAAAAAGTATCAAAGAGACTGACAAGAGTTCCTTTACCCTCCGGGGAGTCAGGATCAACAGCAAAACTTGTGTCCCCGCAAATGATTTTTACTGGATCTCCGCTATCGGGGCGGATGGAAAGGCATCCATCCCGCTGCTCGATAATGTCTCTCAATGCAGGAACAATTTTAGATACTACACCCCAATAATCATATGTATCTGCTACATAAGTCATTGTCCCAGTAGGCTGAATATTGATAAGAAGATGGCGCAGGAAGAGCATCTCAGCAATAAGATTAACTTCCCAATTTTCAGAGAGGCAAGTATTGAGTAGAGCTTGCTCCTCGGCTTCTAGCTCACCATTGAACATCTGCGCTCTTTTCCATGCTACACCCTGTTCAACAACAGAGTGCTCCAGAGATGGAGTTCCCATTAGAGGAGGATTATTCTCTAAATCTGCTCCATAATATTTCTCCAAAAGAAGATTAGAACCAATGGTCGCAGTCCTATCAAAAGACAAAGCGTGCGCGGCGCCAGAGATATAGCCCGCTTCAAGTGAAGTGTGACCGCGGAGAGAGAAGTCACCGCACATATGAGGGAGAGCAGACATATCGTCACAGGTCATCTTAACATAAGGCTCGATTAGCTTACGTCGATAGAAGGCTGTCGTGGCAGAAGTAGAAGGAAGCCAGTTATTTGCACTCCACTGATCTTCAATAAACTGCGGAAGCCATGCAAATTCAGGATCAGTAGAAAAGATAACATGATCTGGAATACCGATAGGAAGAAGTGTACCTTCGGGAACTCCCATAATTGAAATGGGAAGATAGCCAAGCTCATAAAGTTTCCTAAACTTGCTGAAATCTGCATAGCCAGGATGGAAAGTATCCTTGATTACCCTGTTCCACTCGCTTTCAAGCAGATCAATGGGCTGATTAAAAAATTCTGCCTGCCAGTAATTAAGCAGTCGCTGGATGGTATATTGATGGCCAAACACCATAGTTTTGGCGCAGTCTTTATGATATTTATTGCTGCGAGCAGTCCAAGTAGAATACACCATCTTTGCGTCGGCAGGCTGCATTTTAACCGCATGACCAATCTTATAATAGTCTGCCGCAAACATAGGTGCTACATCAAAGAAACTCATAAAATCTTCCTTTCCTTATTTCTTTATTATATTATAACATATATTTTTATAAAAATAAAAAGCTCTCATAAGAGAGCTTTTTATCAATTTTGAAGCAAGCTGAATAATGCTTCAATTCCTACGTATTCTGGCGCAATAATGCAAGTAATAATTGGAACACAAACTGTAATAATGACTGAAAGTATGGGCACGAATGTAAGAATGTGCAGGTGCCATTTTTTAAAATCGACTTCAATCATTAGATATAGTATAAACCATATAATACTAGAAATAATAGCACCTATAAAAACCCCAACAAAAATGTTAAATCCTAAATCTTTAACGGTTACGTACCAGCCATATTTAGCCAACCACATTGGAGCATTTTCCATAATAGTTTGAGTGGTTACTCCAAAAAAGTTAGCAAGAGACTGTAAAATAGAAGCCAACGTCTGCTCTAAAGTCAAACTCATTTTAGAATCTCCCCAACAACAGTGCTTACAATTTTCATATCAGCTTTACCTTTGAGTGCCGCAGAAACATACTTCATAATCGCACCTCGGTTTGCTTTAAGGAGATCTATACCTGCGGCAGCTGCGATTTCTCTTACTCTTGTTTCAATCTCTGTTTTATCTGTAAGCAGCTGTGGAGCACACATTTTTACGATTTTCATATCCTCTTGATATTGATGCAACTTCTCAGAATAGTTAGCGGGGCAGGTATCAATCATTTCTTGCACAGTTTTTTGATACTTAATAAGAGTTTCATCAATTAACTGCTCTGTTAGTTCCACTCTTCCCTTCGGAGTAATTGTTGCTTTCTGACACGAATCAATCATGTCAGAAAGCACTCTCTTTGTATTTACGTCTCCATTTTTAAGAGCTGCAATTTTTAGTGCTTGAAGCTTTTCAATAGTCATCGAACAATTTCTACCTTTCCTCTAGTATCCCACTCAGGCTTAAAGATGCTATCAGTGGTAAAGATTTTCTTTACAATATCCTGATTATACATATCACCTTCAACCATAGTATGTTCTGCATGAGTGACGTAAAGATAAATATTTTTTGCTCCTGCTTCTTTTAGAGCGTTTGCCGCGTGATAGAAAGTTCCTCCCCGAGAGCAAATATCGTCTACAATTAGAACACCCTTATCTTTAACCAACTCACCATTCATTAGTTGTAGACCAAGAATTTTTCCAGTAGACCAATCCCTCTTTTTAATTCCAAAGGCGTATGGAAGATTAATTGCTGGAGTGGAATATCTCTTCATAGCTCCCTCGTCCGGGAAAAATAGAACGGGAGTTTCTTTTTCATAATGCTCAAAAAGTTTGATAGCCTCTTTGATTTCTCCAATAGGAGTAAGATCAATTACCCTATCGAGCAGAGCTAATGCTACATTAGAATGAGCATCTCTTACAATGACTTTATCGAAGTGAAGACCATTGATTACTTGACAGAAATATTTAAGGGTAAACACATCTTCAAGTTCTTGCACTCTATCCATTCTTGCATGAGGAATATATGGCATATCGAGCCTCAAGGGACAATCTTTAAAGTGTCCCTTTACGCAAATTAGAGTGAACAGTTCTGCATCGTTCTCATACTCCCAAAGAACGGTATCGTAATCAAAATAATTGGGCGGCATATTAATATGCAGCGTTCCATCGGGAAAATGATTTTGCTCAATTACATCTGTCCAATGACTGCGCGTGTTAATCAGACTAATCATTTCTTAATCCTCCACATCAATCTGTTGAGCTTTGAAAATAGTTAGCGCTGCCTCATGCGATTCTGGAGTTACTCCTGCGCACGCACTAGAATGAACGATAATTCTAGTATTTGGCAACGCTGCACGAAGCATAACCGCGTTAGCCATAACGCAGATATCGGTACAAAATCCGCAGATATGAATTTCTACTTCCTCTGGATTCTTCATCTTTAGAGAATCATATACCTCATTAACCATATCGGTACTGCCAAAGGTGTCTTTTTCATAATAATTAAACTTGTTATTCAACGCAATCACGACTCTGGAATCCATACACCAGCCCACGCTTGCCTTAATACAATGTTTAACAGGAAGTTTCTTTCCTTCCAAAGTATCGAAGTAATCGTCATCATGGGTATCCATGGTACAAATAATTTCTTCCCAACAGAATCGTTTAATTAGATCAACAATATTAGGAACTGCGGCATCCGCCTCCTTTGTACCTAGCGCCCTAGTGATGAAATCATTTTGAGCATCAACAATTATAAGTATCTTTCTATACATTTTGTTATACTCCTTTTCCTTTATATAAATATTATATCATATTTTATTAAAAAATTAAAGGAGAATTTTATTCTCCTTTAATTTTAGAAAATTAGATTAACAGTCATACTTCCTAGACAAGAAATGACACCAATCCAAAATCCTGCCCAGAAGTCTACCTCATGATGAGGTTTTATAAAATATTCTCCTGCGGTTTCTCCGACAAAAAGAATAATTCCTCCTAAGATTATGCCTAGCATTACACATTTTCCTCCTGCATCTCTTCCATATCTGGAGCAGTTTCAGTTTCTTTGATGATGCCCTCAATCACCTTAAACTCATAGGTTTTAGACTTGAAAGCAGTAAAGGTGCGCCGATTTACAATTCGGATAACTACTCCTTCCTTAACATGGGTGCGGCCGATCGGATCCGCAAGATCCTCGAAGTATTTATTGATGCGCTCCTGAAGATCCTCAACAGTAGTAAATGTAAAGTTCTCAATTACAGGAACGCGATTAAAACCATGCCAATCGCACCAGGCAGTGATTTCGTCAGGAGTCCACTCTCTCTCTCCGTTTTCAGAGGTAATGCGATAGATATACATTTTGCTCTGACCGGGTTCACAGCCATAAGAGAAAATAGACCGTTTACCAAACTACTTTACAAAAGCCTTGTCATTGACCTTAGTATTATCACCAATAGGCATAATAGTATTCTCTTCATTGGGCCCATAGTAGCCTACTACTTCGTAAAAAACTTCCATACCTGGCTCAAGGTGAGGTTTTAGAGCTTCATGGTGAGGCATACGGAACTGATCGTTTCCATAGTATCCCTGAGAGTTTTCAGTTACTACGCAACGGCGAGTTCCAAGAACATAAGCCTGCTTAGTACGCTTCTTCATATGGAAAAGGCGACGGAAGAAACCATTAGGAAGCTCTGCATAAGTATTCATAGAACGCTGAGAGGTGCCATGCATTTTGAGGGTCATGTTCAGTCTATCGCCTTCACGGAACTTATCAAAGTTATATGCAAGCTGCTCAGTATCAGTGTGCATAGAGAACTCAGGATAAGTAATCCCCTCAGCTTTGCGTCCTTTGTAAGAAGTTTTTACTCCATAAGTAGAATTGCTCTTTCGCTTAGGAATATACTTACGGCAAAACTCCTTGTCATTGATAGTAGTTACTTTATCTCCGTCACTCCAATGCTGGTCACCAAACTTTTCATAGACTCGATCAAGAGCAATGACAATACCAGAAGACTGGTTGCCGCGGAGCTTAATAGCCCGCACATGGCCGTTATTTTCAAGGTATCCACCCTGAACAGATCCATCCTCATTCTTGCGGAAAAGGCAAAACTCATTGCCAAACCAACGCTCAATTTCTCCATCGGTGGGCAGATAGAGCACCAGATCTCCGGTCTTCATGTCAGGGCCTACGATTACGCCCTCACTAAAACAATCCGCCAGATATAGCCGATCGGAATTCGGATCTTTCCGCACGTTCTGAATCTTAGTCACCAGACCAAAATAAGCCATCTTTCATGCCTCCTCATTACATAAAAATCTTAAATATATCTGAATTAATTAGTCGAGAAAGAGGTACAAAAGCTATACCTGTATCTTCCTTTTGCTTAGCATCTACATCTTCTGGAGTTCGATCAGGGATAATTCCAATAAGGAAATCACTATCCATTTTGATAACATACTTGATTGTTCCTGCCAAGAGCAAGCCATCATATGAACCGAATGTGACCAGTTTATTCAGGATACCTTCATCTATCATAAAAGTATCCATATCTCCGTAATAACCACCCATGTTATCGTACTCCTTTCTTACCATTCATAATATCTATCATGATCAGGATCTTCTTCTATGGTAGTTGCTAAATAGGACAACCAACCTTCAACTTCTTCCATATACATATCCCAGATTTCTTCATAGTCAGATTCAGTTAGTTCATCATGTGATAACCCATTGTCTTTCAAATATTGCTCAAGAATATCTTCTTCAGAAGTTAGCCCATGACAACCTTCATAAGATTGATATTCTTCAATAGCAAGTTGCCTCGCGGCTTCCAGAGCTTCATCTTTAGAATTATACTCCTCAGTACAATGATATTGGTAACCACCAAATCCACCGCTCAAGCCTGCATATAAGTTGTATAATTCCATCTTTACTCCTTATAGTTTTGAAATTCCATAGTTATTGGAAGAACTTTATGTTTTTGCTCAAACTAGTCCCAAATCACTTCTTCTCTTGATACTACTACTTTCATAGGCTACTTCTAAGAAGCAATTTGCTGAACTATCTAAATGAATTGAGCTTCAATAAAAGGTCTAGGAGCTTGCATTCTCCACTACTCAATAATCTAATTACCTAGATAAATAGTGAAGATAACATCAAAGGTGTCCTCAATAAACATCATATCCCTGCCTCCTCATCACGGCCAATGATTTATATACCATCTTACCAAGACTCTTACTCTTTGCTTTTGTTACGTTTCCCATTTCAATCAAATGGCCGAGTAGTCTTGCAATCTTTTGAGTAGAAAGTCCTGTAAGAGTAATTGATCTTGCTTGAATTTCTTCAATAGTTAATGCCTCTTCACTTTCCGCAAGAATGATCATAACCTCTCCCTGAAGAAGGGCGTTTTGATCCTTCGTAAACTTAGAAGTTCTACGACCAGGCATATTCACTCTACCTCCTTATAAGAAACAACTCTGATATTTTCAAGTTTCTCGGTATAGGAAGTTTTTCCATTGTAGATAACTGCGATCCTATTCTTTCGATCAACACCAACTACCTTGCCCTCTCGACCATTAAGAGTCTTTACGATTGTTCCTTCGCATACATAAGGCATCATATAAATTACTTCCTTTCCTTAACTTTCTATATATATTATATCATAAAAAAATAAAAAAATAAAGGAGGGCTTAAAGCTCCTCCTTTAAATCTTCATCGAAAGGCGTATCACCCTTTAAATAGTAATTAGGCGACTTTTCTAAGTACCATTCTTTGTGAATAGTTTTTTCTCCATACCATCTATTATAGATAGAATCAATAGGCTGAATATCTTGGAAAAACTGCTCTACGTGGGGTCGTTCAATTCTATCTTTATGGAAATGGCCGAACAACCAAATTTTCCACTGAAACTCATTCTTTAAAGAGTCTAACCATTTTTCCATCGTATTATCTACTGTTGACTGGTTTACGGCAGATAAGAAAAGATCTACTGGTTGCCAAGAGAGCGGACAAGTATGGCTAAGAACAAAATCAACTTGCTTATTTTTGATTACCAATGTTGCAAAATTCATTTCTTCCGCGGATAACTGTTCGTCCTTAAACCATCCAGCTTTCTTGGCGACTAATTCATAATCCTCTTCCCCAGTTAATCCAGTTCCAGCAAGGCGATAATATTTATCTACTGAATAGGCTCCTTCAATAACAAGAGCAGAGTAATCACCAAATTTGTAGATTTGATTATTGACAAGATATTTAATATGAGGATAATCCTCTTCATAGCGCACTATACCTTGAACTTCAAAGTCAAAGGCACAGTTAATTGCGGGAAGACGCTCCGGCCGCATTTCATGGTTTCCTCTGACGCAATAAATAGTGTAGCCACTTGCCTGAATAGACTTCTTGTTTTTTACATCGGTCTTATTCAAGAAGTAATTGATTCCGGCATCACCGAGAATAATGATAGCCGTTTCGTCAGGAATATACTTATCGCTATCTATCTGCGAAAGGCGCTCCATAACTCGCCCATGTGTATCTCCAGTCACGAGCCAATTCTTAATCATCTTTTATTCAACTCCCTTTCAACCGCTAATTTCATAATCTCATATTGCACATCATCAAGAAGAGCATTGACTTCCGCGTCTTCTTTATTTGGATAGATAGAATACGCATACTCTGCCATTTCTTCCACATGAGCCTTAGATTTATCTGCCACAATCCTAGCTTCCGCGAGAGAATATTTGCCCATCTTAATTTCTATTAGCTCTTGTTTGAATGGGCCTGGGTTTAAACAACTCTCATAACTTTCTCCTGCGATATATCTTCCAAGATAATCTTCTACTCTAACAAGATGATGGAGTTGTTTAGGATCGTAACCATACTTCTTTAAAACTTCAACTTTACTTGGGTATTCATGCTCCATAGCGTGATATTTTTCTAGCGCAATACCCTTCATACTTTGAACAGAACGATAAGGATTAAAATGAGTAATCCTTTCTCTTGCTTGAATTAAACGATTCCACTGTTTTTCATAGATGGGATTAACAATAGCAAAGTCTGTGTAAAGAATTTCGAGGAAGTTTAAGTTTTGTTTGCGGAATGTCTGAATGTAGAGGCGAATATCTTTCCAGTCAGTATGTTCATCGTTTGCTCGGATATGAGTTGTGCTAACTGGCTTGCGGTTCATAGCAATGTCTTTAAAGCTAGGAACTACAATTAGCTTTGTATCTACATCCGATTGCGGAGTATCGAGTCCATAGTTTTGAGAACCTTGAAGAAAGATTCCCACAACTTGGTCTTCTGTGAAATGGGTAAGAGCTTCATCATAATGCTCTCTTACTCGTTCAAAAATTGTCATTTAATCACTCCCATCTCTCAAAGATTTTTCTTTGCTGCTCCAATGCGTCTTGGATTTGGCGTTCTGATTTTTCTTTTAATATCTCAATGTCCCTTTGACAATCTTGCAGTATCCAAATTAAAGTATCTCTTTGGTCTTTTCTGTTTTCGGTAAATTTGGAGAAAATTCTATCCCATCGAAAATAACAAAAAGCCAAGAAGCTTAATTTAACTTTATGGCCCTGATAATACAAATGGTTAATGCTATCCTCCCATTTTTCTTTTACCGACCATTTCCGGGGATTTATTTTATATATTTTTCTAAAGGTTGATAAATTAAGTTTCGTTTCTCCGTTATTGTTAAAAGCTATATTCCACGAAATGAGGAAAATAATGAATCCAGAAAAAAGGACAATAAGGGAAACGATAAGAAATGCTCTCATACTTCTCTCCATCCATTTCTTTGAATAATACGACGCATATTTTCTATTCCAACAGGATTCATACTATGGATATGAATAGGGTAGTTTCTATTAGTAACTTCCATCCAATCAAGAATTTTGATATAATCTCCGCCATCTTGAAAGAAATCTCCGGCATCATGGTCAATATCTATCAATTCAATTTCATAGATTTTCTTTCCACCGCTCATTCGGTGCATAATCTCATATGTCTCAATTATCTCGATAGCCTCATTTACGCTTCTAGCAATGCGGTATCCAAAGGGCGCCGGCCGCAGGTCATCGATCCACAGCTTCATTATTACACCTTCTTTCTTTAGTATTTAGCCTCTACGACAATATAGTTTCCACAGGCAGGACATTTTACTCTCGCATAAAAGATATATTCTCCGAATACCTCTAAAATATCCTCTTTTATATCTTCTTTAGTAAATCCAATAATGCTGTCACAGGAGTTACATTTAATTTCATGTTTTACTCTATTATCCTTAATTATCCACGCCATTATCAATCTCCTCCATTTCTTTGATGTATCTTTCGGGTATAGGATGAGCAGTTACGAGAGCCTTGTTTTTTCCTCTCCAAATATAAATGCAGCCCCTATAAACCCTGATGGAACAATCATTGGTTTGATTCTTTTTATTTTGAAGATAAGAAAAGAATTTAGGATACTTTTGGAAATGATTAAGCGTTTTACCAGAAATCCTAGCTTGCTTAGCCAATCTTTTTGCTTCTGCAAAAGTAGACACCCCATTGGTTCTTTCAACAATTCTCTGCTTACTATGTTTAGTAATGACCATTTCTTAAACTTCCTTTCCCATTTCCTTATATAAATATTATATCATATATAAATATAAAAATAAAGGAGAACGATTAACTCGTTCTCCTTTACTAAAGATTCGGTTACTCCTTTTTGAGAGTATCAATTACACTTTCAAGAGTGGTTCCGCGCAATAGCTCAGAAACCGCACGGCTAACCGGCTGCCCGCCAGCAACGGCGTATGGCGCAATAGATTCTGCGATCTTTTCTACTACAGCTTGATTGCTTCTGGTAGTTAAAGCCGCTGCAAGATCGGGACCGAGAGCCTCAAGAATTGTTTTCATAGAATCTGCGGCCGCGGCCTCCCTAGCGGATTCAATCTCAAACATTTTTCTCCGATGCTCCAACTCGGCTTCGCGCTCTTTCTGGAGTCTCAACTGCTCTGCTTCAAAGATAGCATCTTTCAAAGATTGAATCTCTTTCTCAATCTCATATTTGCGCTTATCCTCTTCATCCTTATCTCGCTGAGCTGCGACGGTTAATTCAAACTCTGTGGCTCTTGTTTCTGCTTCAAGCATTGCTTTACTTTGAGCATAGTCTTCTGCGAGCTGGACTTTCTCCTTATTCAAGGCGATAATTTCTTTCTCTGTCTCCGCGGAGTTTTTTGCAGCTGCGAGGGCCAGAGAACGAGAAACAATCTCCCCTTGATGCTTATCAATTAGGGCTTGAATACTACCTTCAATTTCAATAGACAAAACTTCAACATCGGTAATTCTCATGCCATTCTCTGCAAATTCATGGAGATATTCAGGAACTCCACTATCAGTTATTGCATTAAGGACAATGTCATGATAGCCTTCATGTAACTTATTAATGGTAAAATCTTTTGCTTCTCTCTTGATTGCAGAGCGACACCAGTCACATAGATGCTTGATATAATTATCAACGGAGAACCAAACATCTTTCATTTCTTTGTTGAAGTCAACATGATAAGAGACTTTAATCTGAGCATGAACAAAATCACTGGTTTCAACATTGATAATATCACTTACTCGATTATTCTCACAACGAAGGAATACAACTTTTTCAAGCCTATCTGTTGTCTTGGGCTTTCCAGTAGACAATTCGAGAGCTTCTAAGGTTTGGTCGTAATCCAATAAGATAGTTTGAGGGCCAACAACAACCTCTCGGGTTCCGTCCTTAGAGATTACATTAACCGCATAACCAGTCCAAACATCAACAGCGACTGCACCCTCATATTTACTAGAATCAAGAGAGATAGTTCTAGGAGGAGTAAAGGTATTAGTTCTGTTGATTTTATTGGTTTCTGTCTTGGTTGGAGTTCCAACATACTTCGTAGTTGTAGAAATAGACATAGTAGGATCGGCGAATGTGCCAACTACATTAGACAGATTATTGAGCGAAGCGGTAACTCCGTCAAACCCATTAGTTTCAACTAAACTAATAGGATGACCATTTGCTTCAAGGACTTCTACATTTCCAGGATACCAAAGCTCACACTGAGAACGACTCAAAGTTCTTTTAATTGCAACTTCGATTCTAGGATCAGGCAAATACATTGCGGGGCCTCTAACAGTTTTAATTTCGCCCGTCATGCGATTCATAATATACCGGCCTTCGCCCTTTGGGATAGCAATAGCATGATGCATTACTCTACCATTATAGGTAATGAAAGTATGCTCAGGACGAGGATAGTAAATCATCTGGTCTTTGCCAGTAATAAAGAGTTCCTCTCCAGCTTTATGCTCCTTGCCGTTGTCATCTTTATAGTCGGCAACAACCTTGACATAAACGCCAGAAATATCAGAAAGCTCAATGGCATTGCGCTTAATATGACCTTCACCATCTTTAATGAAACTTTCCGTGGGCTCGGGGAAAACTACTGTGGGGCCATGCACATATCGCTTGTTGCCGTCTTCATCTTTCAAGATGCAATACTCTAAACGCTCAAGAGTTACGGCGTCCCGCACATATCCCTTGCTTGGGTCATTGTTAATTGCCTTTACCTCAATTCCGGTAGGAGGAATATAGAAGGAGATTTCAGTACCCTTAATAATTAAAACTTGGCCGTTTACAAAGTAAGGCTCATTCTCGCTAGCGTCTCTATCTTCTTTTGTTGTATTCAAACTATCCGCATCATAGACTTTAGCGACAAGGTATTGATTGCTGCGGAGATTGTGCCCCTGAATGACCTGTGCCATTTGCCCTGGATAAAGCGCAAAACTAGCAGGACCGGGAATGTTAATTTTCTTACCAATCCCCATATTCTCTGGAATAGAATTGCTAGTGCCGGCCTGCGGATGTTTATTGCCGGGAGCGGGATTCTTTAGAGCAATATACCAACCTTCAGGGGCGGTTACAAACAAAGAAATAGCATCTTTATATCGCTCGCAAGGAATAAATTTCTTTGTTTTTGTATCAAATTTTACAAGGTTGTCGCTCTGAGATAAGCTCATTTTGTGCGGGCCTACGTTACAGGCGACGTTACCTTTTGTTTCATCGAGTACATAAGCGTACTCATTTGGGGATAAAACTAGATCTTTTTGAATTTCTGGCATAATTACTCCTTCATCAATTTATCATAAAAGTCTGCCCAATCATCTCTATCGGTGTCTTCCATAATAGCAAGATGCCAAAATTCTTCACTGAAAGAGTCATCGAACTTTTTATCAAACTGGTCAAAAATCATCTTCTCCATAATATCAAGAGGAGAAGCGAACTCAGACTCAAAATATTCTACTCCTGTTACGTCACTGGTTTTAGTAAGCATAAGGCAATAGTCTTGCACTTCGCCTGCATATTCAATAAACTTACTTTTTGTCATTACAACAAATCCTTTCTTTATTTCTATTTATATTATATAATATTTTTAATTAAATGTCTATAAATAGAAATAACGGGGAAATGGCATTTTTCTTGCCATTTCCCCGAATAGGGTTAGTGGATTACCGCATATCTCTGACTATTGAGCTTATCAAGAATAAGATCAATACCAGTCTTGCCGGTCATAATCTGCTCGAAAAGCACAGGAGAATAACCACTGACAAAGGCAACTCTGCCATCGTCTCTCATAGGAATGTTATCCTGACGAGCCTGAACATTCCAGAAAACGAGCTTGGGCAATTCATAACCATGGGCCTTCCAAATGTCTGCAATCTTCTCCATTTCAGACTTGGTATTTCTATTGTAGCGACTCCAATAACCGCAATCCTCGTCGAAAGAAGCGCAGGAATCGAACTCCATATCAGAAATTACGATTACATTCTTAGGCATATCCTCCTGCTTTACTCCATTCTCAATAGCGAGCTTGAGAATTAAGTCGAATACACTCTTAATGTTAGTATTCTCACAGAGATTCTTGCTATAAATGCGATGCACCTTGTCAACGAAGTCGATGCCCTCAACAGGTACTAGTCTAGCCTGACGAGAGAAGGTGATGTAGTGACCATACCAAGGAGAACTCTCATTACACTTTTCAGCGCAATACATTCCCAGAGAGATAGCCACATCAATAGGATTAATCTCATTGAGACCCCCCGTCATAGATGCAGAAGTGTCTACGACAGCAACTCCATTGAAAACAGCATCATGGAAGTAATCTGCTAGATTATCCCAGTACTTGTCAATCATCAGACGATTGGTGTCATCAGCATATGCTCTACTCAACTTAACCGCCTCATGGACAACCTCACAGGGGTTCAGGGCCTTGGCATTTACCTTTGTGTCAGCACTCTTAGCAAACTCCGCATAAGTCTGCTTATCAGCCTTCTCCCTCATAATGTCATGACGGGCGAAAGCATTGCGATAGATTAGTCCCGCCTTAGAAGGAATCTTATCGAACTCGATCTCGTCCCAACGATTCTCGGACATAAGTCTCTCAAGAACCTTAATGCGCTTACGGAGGACGGACAAAGTCTTGCGATACTGGCGAGGAGTCATACGGAAGTGGGTGCGAGTAACAGCAGCCAACTTACGAGATTCTGCGGAGCTGGTATTTTCAGACTTCAACCACTTAGCCAGAAGAGAAGGAGTCTTACACTCAACATCAAGGGCCAACTGATGGTACATAATATCGAAAGCCTCATCCTCCAGAGGAGTTCCAACGAAGACGTAGAGGTCATCCCATCTGCCGAACTCGGGAACATACTTCAGATTGCGGCGCATTGCGTCAGCATGGTGATTTGCCAACCACTTAGTTGCTACTCGGAAAAATCTGCGCTCGCCCTGTCCACCACGCACATCGCGCAGATAAAACAAGCACTTGAGCGCATAAGTTTCATCTTCCTTAAAAGCCTTATCGAACAGGAAGATTACGTCATCCTCGGAGCGCTTGCGGTAAGCAGCTCCCATGGCGAACAAATCCATGATTCCACTCATCGTAGACTTATAGGTAATGCCGCCGTTTTCAGTAGTGGTGATGTTGTCCATCTGCTTCATAGCGTTAAGAATTGTATTCATAGTATCAATCTCCTTTAAAGTTTAGTTGCTCCCTTGGACAAGGGAGAGAGATAACGATTCAATGACTTAGGCCCCACAAGCATCTAAATCCCAAGGTATCGTTAAACCTGGAGGTAGCTAACCTCATACTGGAGGCAATGGCCAGATTCGAACTGGCGTATACTTGTTTTGCAGACAAGCCTCTTGATCCACTTGAGTACATTGCCATATCGTGCGGCGACCAACCTTCGCTCCGCACATGGACGCATTTAACTTTCACAGCGCCAACCATCCTGAGTTCTGCTAACGAGGCACAGGAAGCTCCCGTTCTTTATAAAGAAATGGTACTCGAGGTGAGACTCGAACTCACAAACATCAAGGTTTGAGCTTGACGGCTATACCAATTAGCCCACTCGAGCATTTAAATCTTTGAGCATCATTTCAATTCTGTCCAATTTACTGTTCATAGCATCTAACAGAATTTTGGTTTGTTCATCAAAGCGTTTAGAAACTTCATTTCTTAATCTTTCCACTTCGTGACTTTCAGCATTTTGCAACTAAAGCACAAAAGAAATAATCGAAATAATATCTAAAAATTCAATATTATTTTGCCACATAAATTGCCAACTCCTCAATAAAAGAAATGCGAGAGAGCTATTAGTATTTATTTAAGATAACTCTCTCGCGGTTAAAAGAAAGGAAGGATTTATTTTCTCAAGTACCATCTCTGGTATGTCTGCCAAAGCTCTTTTCTGGTGGGAGGAGTTTCAGGATTTCTCCTTCCTAGCCTAGCTCTATTTCTCTTCTATCTTTCCAACCATCTCTCTGAAAAAACTTCAAAGGAAGGAGCTACTTCTCGATAATCTCGAATATCCCAAGAGCAATAAGCCTTTTTAAAAGACCCTTTATCAAAGTTTACTTCCGGGTCTTTAAGGAGCCTTCTAACTTTTTTATTGGCTCTTCTCTTTCCTCCATTATAAGAGATAGAAGATACAGCCGGGGTTTTCTTACGAGACTTTCCCATGTTAGACCTCCTTATTATTGGCAGCGGAGGTGGGATTCGAACCCACTCCCGAGGTTTTAGAGACCCCTGCGCTAACCATTACGCTACTCCGCAACATACATATCAAGACACTATATTAAAAACCTACAAGTATTTGAAAAAAAATAAAATTTACTTTATGTAAAGATAGCTGTTAGTGTCTTATGTCACTGTCGTTCTTGCATAATAGCAACTGATGTTCTATCAGTCGCATCTCTGTATGTTCCTGATGTAAGCCCGTTTAATGGACACCAATCAGGAATTTCACATTTTTCTCTTAGTTCAGACCAATGACTTGCTACTGTAATCCATGGGTTTACCGGAAGAGGACTTTCTGCAAACGCGGAATTATAACCTAAAGGCATTAGATACGAAATTTCGTTGCATTTCATTCCTCTTGCTTTAGACTCTGAGCAGAAAACAGCTAAACAAGTATCATCCTCTGGGTCAGGGTCTTTTACGACCCAACATTTATCACAGTCTAAACAGTTGCTCATATCTTTCAACTTTCTATAAATATTATATCAAAAAAATTTTTTATTGTCAAAACTTCCACCAGGATTTGTGATAGCCGCATTTTTTACAATAACATGAAACTTTCATTCCTCGATGAAATGAACCGCTGCTATTGGAAGTTTCAGCCCATCCTTCACTAAAAACAAATTCGTGTTTACAAAAAACTTGTCGGATATAGTTGACTAACCAGCGCATTACTCTATCCCCTTGTATAAAATGGCGACGGAGGTGGGATTCGAACCCACGGACGCCTTTCAGCGCCTCTAGTTTTCAAGACTAGTGCCTTCAACCACTCGGCCACTCCGCCATAAAGGGCCGAAGCCCTTATATTAAAGGTCGTTCAAGATTTCTGCGAGGTAATCCTCGGCCTCTGTAACTCTTGCCTCAGAATCAATAAGGTAATTATACATCTTCTCATGATGAGCCTCTGCGGCGCGACAGGCTTCGTAAGCTTCTTTTGTCTTACGAGTAGCTCGATCATAACGCTTATAGGCAATCTTCAAAGCGCATCGAGCGGCCGCAAGCTCCTTTCCCTTCTCCATAGAGAACTCGTCACTGGGGTCACAGGTTGCTACACCACGAACAGTCTTTCCAGCATAAGTAGAAACGGCGATAACTCGCCGGCCATTGGTGTAATAACGATACTTCTCAGTGGGATACATCATAATTCTTCTCCTTCATAATTTTAATTTTTCTTTTCTTTAACTTTCTGTATATATTATATTATAATTTTTAATTTTTTGCAAATTAGAAAGTACCCCAGGAAACACCGGTTTCAACAAATGGCAACTCTAAATAATGACTTGTACCATTTCCGACCTTAAAACGGATTTCGCCAGAATCTTCAATCACAATAATCAATTCTCCATTTAATAGAATAGGATTATTGGCTTCCCAATTCTCGCTTGTATCTTTCTTATTCGAAATTCTACTATTAAAAGTTACCATTTTAAGCCTCCTTAAATAAAAATAAAGCCCATTTAAAAATGGGCTTTATTAAATTACATCACTGTATTAGAACTTCCACAATTAAAAATAATTGTAGCAGTTTGAGTTAAATCATCAATTTTCCCACTTTTGGCTACAGTAGATAGATCGGAATCATTGGCTTTCTGAGCAAGAGCTGCGGATAATCCGTTAACATTCTCAATAGTAGGCTGCGCACGAGTTACATTGATAACACCATCAACCTCGGAAACCGCAGTTACAAATTGATTTGCTACCGCAGAATCCTCTTTGTCTAAGGCATTAATTTTAGAATCTGCATATTGTTGTGCCTCTTGTTTTGCTGTATTAATCTTTCCTTGTGTTACTGTTGCAGTATCATATGCAGAAAGATCTACCATTCCAGCAAGAACGTCCCACTTAAACTCATCCTCGCCGGTATCAATACATACTACATTAGTACCAGCAGGATAGTCTTTACCAGCTCCTTCCACGAAGTCAGCAGTTGTGGTAAATTCATCAATGATATTATATACTTTGCCTTCCTCTACTGCACTTAATTCTGGAAGGGAATCAAAAGCAACAGATCCTCCAGCTTTGTAAGTAGAAGCAAGTTTCGCAGCAATCTAATTATCAGTATAGGTCTTAGCTTCATCATATGCGCCTTTAATAGTTGTAGAAGAGCCACTACCAGTACCGATTAATTCTGTTTTTGCTTGAGTAATTTTCTACTCTACCTCTGTAGTTTTTGCATATTGGGAGATATTTAGAGCAGTAATTTTTTCATCAGCTGCGGTTCCAGCCTCTTCAATAGCTTCTTCTTTTGCTGTTTCTGCGCTACCGGCAGGATCATAGGCAGAACGCTCAGTATAAGCAGCAGAGCCAAGCCCGTGAACTTTTACTTCTACTTCAGAGCCAGTTACTCCAAATTTAACAGTACCATTAGTTGTTCCTTCAAGTAAACTATAGGTTGGAGCAACAAGAGCGATTGTGCTTACATCGGTCCAAGAACTGCCATTTTTTGGCTTAGATTGAAGTTTGAATCCCATATCGCCATTTTTGACAATCTGGTACTGTGTATCAGTATCTTCAACTTTCTCTCCAATAAAGTCCTCAAGACCTTGAATCTCACTTGCTTGATATGTAGGTTTAGTAGCTGCTTTTGCCCAAGCGTAAACATCAGCAGCAGTTCCACTCACCCACTTTAAAGTTTTAAAATCTGATGTCCCATCACCTATTTTTAATAAATAGGTAGGCTCGTTTTGAGCTACACCTGTTTCAACTGGAACTTCAACAACGGCCATTTCTCCTTTTAGAAGAGTTGGATTATTGGTGTTCCAATTTTCATAGGTATCATATTTTAACTAAATTCTTGTATTAAAAGTAGTAGACATAATTATTTTCCTCCAAGTTGATTTTTATTATTCACTAACAGTAGCATCTCCACCGTTTAGGATAAGCTCTGTACCAGGAGTCTATGTAATCTTACTTAGGTTTATATTGTTTACAGTCATAGTTCCGTCACTATTAACGTTTACCCCATTCTCCGTAGCAGAGCTTTTTACTACGCCAATAGCTTCCGCAGTAGCAATAGGAATAGTTACAACGCCTTCGCTAACTTCAAGTGGAGTATTACCTAGAGTTACGCCCTTAATTTTTTCTGCGAGTGCTGCGGGAAGTCCTGTAATTTTTTCCTGACTAATAGCTTGTATACTAAGAACATTATCTTCCTCGCCGATTTCAAATTCTTCGCTAACGCCCTTAATCTCAGCTAAACCTCTAAGTTTAGTAATTAAAGCGTCTTCGACTAGAGAAGATCCTTCTACTTTATCTACTTTCTATGCTAATTTAGTAGTTACATCAGAAGTAGTTTCGTATTCACTTAGGTCAACAAAGCCAGCGAGAACATCCCATTTATAAGTGCCGGCATCATCAGAGTCAATACATACAATGTTTGTTCCTGCGGGATATTGATTTCCAGCCCCTTCTATGAAATCTTCTGTAGTAGTAAACTCGTCGATGATATTATATACTTTACCCTCTTGATCCACACCTACAGATGGAAGGAAGCTAAACATTGTTGAACCTGCTGGCTTATAAGTAGAACTAATCGCGGTAGCGATCTTAGAGTCAATCTTAGAATCGGCCTCGGTCTTAGTATAATAATCATTAAATTTATTATTGATCGCGGTGTCTGCACTCTCATAAGCGGCTTTTACTTCTTCAATGGCTGCCCAAAGATTAGATGCTGTTATTGAACTTTCTTCTTCTTTTGTTCCAACAGAACTTTCTAATGCAGAAACTTTACCTTGTAGTTCCTAAACATCTTCAGTTAAATCGCCAGAAGCTGTGGTTGAAGCCAATTTCATCAGGGTGCCCGCCGCATTTTGAATCATATATGCTTCAACAGTATTTTCGGATTCTTTAACTAAAGTTACTACTTGACCAACGTATGCAACTGGGCTGGTTTTAGCATAATTGGTTAATTCTTCCATGTCGTACCATACTGAATATTCATCAATGGGGAATGGATTTCCTCTACGAATACTCAGAGGCAACGCCATATAAGCAATTTCTTTATTAATTACTGCCATTAGTTATTCCTCCTTCCTTACTTTCCAATTACAACTTTATGATCTTCGGTTGGATCAATAGATGCAGGTTGATATACAAATACATCGTAAGGAACTGCGGTGAATCCATTTGCTCCTTCTACCTGTACTGGCTCGGATTGTTTTACATAACTAGAAGTTACGTCAGCATTTAGACTTGAAGTAATATTCGCTGCGGTTACTTTAAGTCCGGAAGATTGAGGTACAGCAATAATAATTCTCTTTGTTCCTTCTTGAGCCTTAATGCTATTGATAGTCATTGCGGCTGCTGCTTTATTGCTAGAAGTAAGAGAACGAATAATCGCGCTAGTTAGAGCATCTGTTGAATCATTAATTCCGTAGAAGATCTAACGGTATCCAGTAATAGCTCCTGTGCTATTAGCTTTTGATCCTGCCTTAATTTGTCCATCTACATATTCTGAACCTAAATTAGTCACAGGAATAGCTCCATCAGCATAGGTAGCTGTTGCTGTAATCTTTAGATTTGTAGAATCAGTTACTTGAATTTCAGAGAATGTGCCGCTAGCTTCAGTTTTTGATTCTTCATTAAATTGAACGTTCCAACTGCTTGCAGTAATTCCTGTATCTGGACCGTACTGATAAGAGCCTTTATTCAAGGTGGCTGTATATTTTGGAGTTACATTAGTACCAGCCTCATATGCTTTCATCTCTCCAGAAGATACACTAACTGAGGGTTGTACGATAGTTGGGTTTTTCTCTTCGGCGAAAGCATCTAGTAATAACTGATCTAAAGTTTTTCCTGTTGCTGGCACATTTACGGAACCATCTCCGCCAGGAGTATATTTACCAAAAGCATAAGTAAAGGTAAAATCATCATCAAACTTAACAATAGATGAATCGACTTCAACTATATCTTTTCCTCCAGAGTATTCTAATTGGCCCCATGTACTCTCTCCATCACCATATTTTACCTTGCCCTTATCAGGGCCATCTGTTGTTAGACAGGCCTCGCCAATAAGAGGTACAAGGGTATCTTTTACTAATTGCCAATTTGCATCTGTGTCATGTCGAAGCTGTATTCTAGTTTTCAGTTCATTGGCCATTTTTATGCCTCCTTATTTTAATCTGATGCTGTTCCACAATTTAATATTAAAGTGAAATCATCAACATTTACAATCTTATCAACTCCAATAGAATTAACTTCTCCAGTTCCATCCAAAAGTATTTTAATCTAATTGTCTAAATTGCTTCCTTTTATTAAACCTAGACTCTCATTTGTACCAGCAGGAATAACAACCCTATTATCTTGGACTGGAAGATCTACATCGCCAATAGAAATAACTTTTATTAGCTAATCTAATTCTTCTTCTGATATAGGTGTATACCATTCTAGCACTCCCTCGTCATTCTTTCTAATAGATTGACCAGTTTGCGCTTCCTCAAATCCTTTTAATGAGATTTGTCCTATCCCATCAATAATAATTGACTTGTTGTCTACATCTATACTAATTAAGTTATTATTTATATAATTTAATTCTTTCCAAGCAGTTGTTCCATTTCCTATTTTTAACTTTCCGGTATCTAACTCAAATCCTGGTTCACCTTCACGAAGGACTGGATTTAGTTCTGCCCATTTTTGCGCAGTTCCTCTTTTAAGTTGAAATATTGTCTTATAAACAACTTCTGCCAAAGTCACTCCCTCCCTTAGCCAATTAATCCGCCATCATAAATAATGGTTGTATCTTCTGGCGGAAGGGGTTGATCTCCGCCTCCACTAGAAGGCTACAATATCCATTCATGATTAGAATTGAAGATGTATCTATTCCCATTTTCAATTACATAGGCTGAGCTACCTGGCTTACGATTAGTAGGGAGATTAGCAACGTCACTTTGGTAGTCGCACAAAAAATGAACTGTGCCGTATAAGACTTTATTATCTACATTCTTACCAACAGTAATCATACTTATTCTCCTTTCTTTAAAGAGTAGAGAAAATTATCTCTCTTTATACTATATAACAATAATGACAAAAGGTTTTACATAAATTGTCCAAAGCATATTTTTGAAAGAAAAATTTGGTGGGCATGCGCAATCGGAAACTCGGAGCAGGACGAGGTTAACAGAAAAGAGGGGCTACCAAATAGGTAGCCCCTCTAGGGGATTGGAATTTTGCAGAACTCCAATCATACATATTACATTTATAAATGAAATATATATAAACACCGCTGCAACAGTGGATGGTTGCAGACATGGGAGTTGGACCCATTCCTCAAGCCTTATGAGGGCTGCGACTTAACCGTTTGTCCTGTCTGCAATATAAAAGCAGTTTTAAGACTTGCTTAGGTCTTTATATTAAATATCAACATATTTGTTGACATTATAGAATGTAACTTTAGTAAAGGTTACTCCTTCAACTCTCACGTTCTCGTTAAATTCTTTTCTCGCTCTTTCTCTCTCTTCCTCAGATGGATAATTCAAATCGAAAGTATCGAAGTCACAACAAATCTCAGCATCCATTCCCATAAGAGTTAGAGTGCCATTCACTGATTTGATATTGCTTGGAGAAAAAACAAGAATAAAATCATTCTTATCTTTTCTAAATCTAATTCGCTGCTCTTCTTTCTCATAGAGGTTAAGAGAATAGCCATACACTGTCATAGCCCAACCATTGGTTAGTCGAACACTAATATCAAAGACAGAATTTCTTTCATAGTTGATATTCAAATCCATCAGAGTTTCCTCAAGAGGGTATCCCTGCTTCAAATCAAAAGCAATAGCCCTCAGGCTGTCATAGGTAATATCTGCGATCTGTGATAGCTTAATTACCTTTTCAATCTCTTCTTGAAACCCAGTTCCTACCGCATCAATCATATAATCTCTTACTTCATCTGCGGTTGGGCATCCAATTTCAAAATGATAATGGAAACGACCAGGTCTGTTAATGAGGAACTCGTTCAATCTCTTAGTATCGTTGCACGTGATAACGAAAAGTTTCTTCCCATCATCAACGCCGTCAAACAAACTTAAAAGCTCTACCTGCGGATCCCCGTCATCATTTCTTGCGAAAGTCTTTTCAAACTCGTCGAAGATGATAACTACTTCCTGCTCAATAGAACTTAGAAAGTTGCTAATTCCTGGGATTGGACAATCGACTATAATCACCGGCATATCTCGCTTAATCGCGGCTTCCGCAATCATGCGAGCAAAAAGAGATTTACCAATACCTTTCTTACCAGAAAGAATTATACCAAAGTTTCTTTCGGCTTTCCCAAAAGAATTAAAAACCTTTTCTACTTTTCTTTCATGCGAACCGTAAACCTTTTCTTCTTTTACCTGAAGGTTATTATGCAACTGAAGCCAAATTCCCATTTGAGGATGGAAGCCAATCGAATATGTACCCGCAGGCAACTCCTTATAAGTTTTTACATCATCCCCACAGGGACACTGGCAAACGGTACCTACCTCCTGAGCTACAAGGG